>Ga0080004_1077847_pt1 | contig 23434 bp, 25 predicted proteins | sample WasSprMetagenome_FD_69207 | JGI IMG/M metagenome (GOLD analysis project Ga0080004, IMG submission 69207) | Sulfidic aquatic microbial communities from Washburn Spring, Yellowstone National Park, USA - WS (SPADES assembly) (version 2) | ecosystem: Environmental > Aquatic > Thermal springs > Hot...
CACGAGATTTACCAAAATCTATTTAAATTAATAGAGAAAAAGAGGATTATAGAGGCGATCTTATATTAAATTTAATATCTAAAAAAATTTAGAAAATTAAAATAAATTAATAGGAAAGAGCTTTAAGTACATGACGGGTTTCTTGATCAAGTGACTTCATTTTTGACACTGCTTCATCTAAGCTTACATATGTTATACTAGTACCCTTTAAGGCGACCATAAAGCCGAATTTTCCCTCCTTTACAAGTTCTACGGCTGCTAAACCAAATCTACTTGACAGAACTCTATCAAAGGCTGTAGGGGAACCTCCTCTTATTGTGTGGCCAAGAGTAACAGCTCTAACTTCGTATCCAGTTCTTTTCTCAATTTCTTCTGCGAGGAATTGTCCAATTCCGCCAAGTTTTATGTGACCGAATTCATCAACTTTACCTTCTTTAACAAAAGTTGAAGACACGTTCTTTAGTATTGCACCTTCGGCCACCACTATGAGAGTTGCCTTATCACCTCTTTCATGCCTTTTTTTAACAAAGTCTATAACTTCTTCTAGGTCAAAGGGTTCCTCCGGCACCAGTGTTAGATGAGCTCCTGAAGCTATTCCAGCATAGGCGGCAACCCAACCTGCATGGCGGCCCATAACTTCTGCCACCATAATCCTATCATGTGATTCTCCAGTTGTCATCAAATTGTCTAAAGCGTGCATCGCTTCATTTACAGCGGAATCAAAACCGAAAGTGTAGTCTGTAGCAGAAATGTCGTTGTCCATGGTTTTCGGAACGCCTACAACATTTAAGCCCATTTTGAACAGTTTTGCAGCAACACTTAGGGTATCATCTCCACCTACAGCTATTATTGCATCCAATCCAAGCTTTTTTACGTTTTCAAGGATTTTTTCAGGACCTCCTGTATGCTTAAAGGGGTTGGTCCTTGAAGTTTTTAAAATCGTACCCCCGAGTCTATGGATATTTGCTATATCTTTGAAAGAAAGTTTTGTAATGTCAAGGTCCATTAGGCCGCGCCAACCATATCTTATGCCTACAACTTCCCACCTATACTCTTCAGCTCGTTTAGTGACTGCTCTTATTACCGCATTTAAGCCTGCACAGTCGCCTCCGCCAGTTAATATACCAATCCTCATTTTCCTATTCACTCTATTCTTTCAAAATATTAATTGCTTCCTCTAAACTTTTACCTTCAATAACTAGAGCACGTAAGGCTTTTGCCATTTTCAGTGGATTTTCATGTTGCCAAACGTTTCGGCCGACTGCTAAGCCGACTCCACCTGCATCTATTACACCTTTTACTTGTTGTAAAAATGATTCTTCTGTTGGAGCTTTTGGCCCGCCGGACATTAGAACTTTAGCTTTTCCCGCTGACTTTACAGCCCATCTGAACGTGTTTGGGTCTCCGGTGTACTTGATTTTCACTGCGTCGGCACCGAGTTCTAGGCCTATCCTTGCAGCATAGGCAACCATTTCCTTGCTAGTATCATCCTTTACAGCCTCCCCTCTAGGATAAACCCATAAAATTACCGCAAGACCGTATTTTCTAGCTTCTTCTTGAATGCGCCCAAATTCTTGGAACATTATACTTTCATGAATACTTCCAGGGTATACTGTATAGCCCACAGCCTTAGCGCCTAAGCTTACAGCATACTCAACACTACAGTTTTGTCTTGAAATCGGATCACCCTTAACTATGTTTGTCTTTCCATTGAGCTTTAAAATTAGTGGAACTTTGCCATTGTAGTATTTTTCGGCTAAGCCTTTTTGAAGGGCTATGCCATTAAATTTTCCTTTTTCGGCAATTTCCATAACAAATGCGGGGTCAACGCTTTTTTCATTAAAGTCTGTAGGACCGTGTTCGATACCATGGTCGTATGCGAGAATGATTGATCGTCCATTTTCGAGAAATATGTCGAAGCCCATATTTATTCCCCCAATTAAGATATGGACCATGTATATTAATTTTTACTCTATATTTCTTTAGAACAATATAAAAGATCCTTAAAAAATAATTTTATTACTTTTAATATTTTACACCTAATGTTATTATTTTTCTAGAAAAATAAGACTTTCGAGGGCAACACCAATTTTTTTCCTGTTAGGGTCTGTAACAGTTCTCTTATTCACATGAACTATCTTTTTGACATGGAAACCGATGTCTCTAGCAATTTGGGAAAGGATAAAGTGGACGGGTATAATCTTATCTGGGAAAACACCTTCACCCACAACGAGGACAGCGTTCCCCGTCTCATTGAGGAGTCTATATATTTCGTAAAGGACGTCTTTCATATCCCTAAAATACGCTTTTCCTACGGGGGGGATATCCAGATGATTAAATTCACTGTAATTTTTTTCAACATCTATTCCAATATATGATCTAAGGCCTTGAACATTAAATTTTGTATGGTTAAAAAAGAGTTCATTTTCGATAGAGTATACTTTGATGTAATCTATTATGTTAAGGTATGGGGGAGAAGTTATAACCGCGTTGAAAGTGCAATCTTCTAAGAAATCTAATCTTCTTGCATCTGCGTTATAGACTTTAATAATTGATTTTTTTGTTTGCAAAGTTTTAAGGTCATGAAACATCTTTTTTACAACCCTTTTAAATACTGGTCTTAGTGGAGGCAAATTTTTTCTTTTTCTAAATTTTATCACAGCACCATCCTTGTAAGCCATAGAAACTTTGTTGGCGGCTATCATGAGGGCCAAAGTGAAGAAATTTTTTGCCGAAACATCTTTTATTTCGCTTATAACATGTTTAAAAAATATTATATCTTCTAAAGCATATCTAGTGAACGCTTTTCTAACCAAGGGACTCAGGCCTTCTATCTGAGGTTTGATGAACCTTTTACTGAAAATATCTTGTGCCACACTCTTTAGGTATCCTAAGTCATAATCCATTGTCTTTACTTGGGAAAGGAAAACGGCGAGTGGCATAATGTCTACCCCCACGGAATTTATTCCTTTTTCTTTTGATGCCAAAAGTGTTGTTCCGGAACCACAGAATGGGTCCAGCACCCAATCACCTTCCTTTAATTTAAATTGATCAAAAATCGTCATTACAAAATCTCTTGAAAAACCTTCCTTAAAATGGAACCAATTGTAGACAGGATATTTTTTATTAGGGACAAATGTTACTAGTGGCCCGAGTTCAAATTTTTCCTCTATTAAGTAGTCCATAAGTTATGCTAGACGATAGTTGTCGACAAATTTATAGTTAACGCATTTTAACTAGAAGTCCATTGAATTTAATATTTCCTCAGGCAGACCTGGACATTGTAATTCTAAAAAGTATTTACTTTTTATCACTTGGGCTCTAACCAATTCTTCCATTTCATCTAATGTACGGTAGGATAAAGGGTTTAATTCTTTCAATCTACTACTAGGAAGCCCTTCGACTTTTACTGGAATCAAAACCTTTTTACCCCATATAGGATGTTCATCATATTCAACCGCGCCTCGGACAGCTTGTAAAAGGAAAAGTTCTGTTTCCTCTATAGTTGGACTTGTTCCACCAACCGGTTTTGGAATACCGTTTGAGTTTAATTCAAGTTTTGTTACGGGCATCTTAAAAGTTTTTTCACCCAATCTTTCTTCGACCCATTCATATTTTGCACCAATTTTTCCTACAGTATTAAGCATGTAAATTTCTATCAAAATTCCTTTTTCCCTTAACCTTTTTAAGATTTCATAAAATCGTAGTACGTGCATTGTACTTTTAACACCCATTGTAAAAGGTAAACAATATCTTGTTTCATAGATTTCCTTACCTACTACTGAAAGGGATTGTGCAGGGTGGCCGACAGTTCTGCCGTCAGCAAGAACTTTGGCAGCAAATGCGAGGTCTTCAATTTTTACCCAGGCATAATCACAAAGATTACCTGGACTGATAAATACTGCAGTATTTAAAGGCCCGCTGGAGTCTATTTGGCCATCAAAGTAGCCCGTATCAGCTAAATCAAATACGCTTCTGGCATTTTTATTAGGGGAACCACAGTACTGAAAAAGCTTACCCTCTAAACTTGGATTCCCATTTGAGTCGAACTCTGTATTTTCATGCAAAGCTTTCGGTGACATTGCAGCCTTTAATATTGGAAGCTGATGCTCATTAACGTCCTCTGTTTTTGTCCATGAACCCTTTTCAGAACCATATACCCGATCTTCAAATATTGCAACTACATCATCATTTCTTATAACTTGATTGGATACATATAATGTTGGATCTATGCCAAATTGCTTTATAAATAGATGTTTGTTATGCTCACCAAAAACATACATGCCGTGAGTGGATTTGCCGGTACCGGTTAAACCCCACACGCACATTATAACCCTTTTACTTTTACCTTCCACGGTTTTAACTGTAAACTCTCTCAGAGCAGCATGTTCACCACACCCACCCCTTTTATAAACAAAATAAATCCAGTGTGCAAGAAAACCTTTTTTAACTTCACCTTGATACGAGCTACAGGTTACAATTGTATAATCGTGATGGGGAAAACGTAATACTCTTAGCATTTGATTGGTTCCAGGAATATTCGGATTCCCTAGATAATGAGGTATTTCAAACAACATCGCATCCGGTTCTTCATCCGGTGGTGCTGGAAAATTAATTTTAGACCACCGGAATGCAATATCAGGAAATTGTGGGTCACAGTACAGTCGTGCATGCATTCTTACTGGAGAAGCATCAGAACCTAAATAGCAATCAACTTGTATCAAAGGGCCTTGCGCAAGAACATGCTCTAAGACTCTCATCATCAAAAACTTGTATTCAGGCAAAAGTTCACTATCATCTTCTACAACGACAGTTCCATTTGCTGACCTATGCCATATGTTTGAAGCCCAGCCCCAAGAACCATTTTTGAAGCCTATACCATATAGTTTTGCACGTTCAAAAAGATCAGGAGGATTATTTAAAATTGCCTTTAAACCGGCTTTCTCCTTAATCATAATAATTTTAAAAAATAAATCCTTAAACCCTTGGATAGTTATCTCGTCTTGCTTAATAAGCAAGGTGGATACACCCCGCTACTATTATGCCGGTACACCAGCATCCTGAGTAAACATGACAGTTCATGAGCGAATCGCTGAAAAAGCGCCTAAGATTTCATAAATAAATTTTATCCAAAAAAGACAGACTTTTTGATAATAAAAAATACAATATCCTATCAATCTGCAAATTAAACAACAACATTACAAATATGCATTTGACATAATGCCAACACAAATTCAATTTTAATTTCAAAATTTTTATTTTGGTACAAAAATCACTACAAAATACCATAATAGTAAACTAATACTTGACGATATGGTAAACATGCACTAGAATAAATCCATAATGCAGGGGGTGGGATTTGAACCCACGAACCCCTACGGGACAGGGTTCTAAGCCCTGCGCCTTTGACCTGGCTTGGCAACCCCTGCGCCTTGTTTATGAGTTTAGTGATTGTAATTTAAAGTTTTCTGCTAATTTAGACATATAATTGATTGCTCCTTTTAGTTACCAGAGATATAGCTATAGTTGCATTTGAATAGGATATTATTTTCAGGTGAGATGCATTTCTTCATTGGGCGTGTCCTACCCTCGGTGCAGATTAGTGTCATCACACTGTTTGAAATAGGGTCTTGGAAATATTTATTATTTTCTGTTTGATTCAAATTCATCTAATTTTGTGTTCTTAACTTGTTGCATCTAAGATCGATGCTAGGAGAGCAGCCCGTAACCTTTTTCCGTATAATGTTTGTTTAAAATATTTTGCGTATCTTGAATTATCTACTTCGTAAGAGATTTCGTCTACTCGAGGTAGTGGATGCAATATTATTAGGTCTTCTTTTGCCTTTTGTAAGATTTTCAGGTTCACCACATAAGAACTTCTCACTTTTTCGTATTCTGCAAGGTCTGGAAAACGTTCCTTTTGCACTCTTGTTACGTAAAGTACATCAAGTTCTGGTAAAACTTCTTCGACATTATCGTGTTCAGAGAGGGATATTTTCTTTTCTAGGTCAAAGAAAATTTCTCTCCTCACCCTTAACATTGGATGCGAGATAAGTTTTATTTTTACATTGAACAATGATAAGGCGTATAAAAGTGAATATACTGTCCGTCCATACTTTAAATCACCCAAAATGCCTATCTTCAAACCATCTATGTCACCCTTTTCCTTGATTATAGTATAAAGATCTGTCATCGCCTGTGTAGGATGTTCCTCGGTACCACTACCTCCATTTATCACTGGCTTGTTTGAAACTTCAGCTGCAAATTTTGCAGCACCATCCTTATAATGACGTATAACAATTACATCAACATAATTTTCTACGGTTCTTACTGTATCAGCTAAATTTTCGCCTTTCTCAACCGACGAGGTTCTAGGCTCTGCAAACCCTAAACATTTACCACCAAGCCATAACATTGCAGCTTCAAAGCTTAGTCTGGTTCTAGTGCTTGGCTCAAAAAAAAGATAACCTAAAATTTTTCCCTCAAGAAGATGCGCACGTTCTTTTTCAGACAAATTTTCTATTTTATCAGCCATGCTAAAGAGATACAATAGGTCATCTTTGGAAAAATCTTTTATTGAAACCACATCTCTATTCCTAAATGGATTTACCATCATTAATCACCCTATAAGTTTGTAAACATTTAAAATAAAAATATATGTGTAGGTTGATATAAGTGATTGAGTGCAATGCCGGAAAAGGAGTTGTTGGTGCAAAAGATAAAGAATGGGACTGTGATAGACCATATAGTGGCCGGAAAAGCACTTCAAGTACTTTCTATATTAGGTGTTAGCGGTTCCGAAGGGAAAACGATAACTATTGCTATGAATGTGCCTAGTAAAAAGTATGGTAGAAAGGATATTATTAAAATTGAAGACACCTATTTGTCTCCTGAAATTACGAATAAAATTTCACTAATTACACCCCACGCGACCGTTAATATTGTTAGAGAATACGAGGTTGTTGAAAAGAGATCATTAGAATTGCCGGATGAAATTATAGGTTTATTTAAGTGTCCAAATCCAAACTGTATAACAAATGCCAGCGAGCCGATAGAGACAAAATTTTATCTGCCATCAAAGGATCCGCCACTCCTAAGATGTAAATATTGTGAGAGAATCTATGCGCCCACTGAGGTAATATAGAATGGAGAAAAAAGTTTTTGAAACAATTATCGAATTAGAGAATAAGAAAAAGAGTGAAATAGAGGAGGCTTTGAAGGCGGCAGAAGAAATAAGGAGAAGGGCTAAGGTTGAAGGGAAAAAAATTTATGAAGAGATTATTGAAAAAAAGGTAGAGGAGGGAAAGGAGGAAGCTAGAAAAATAATATTGGAGGCGGAAAGAAAAAGTGAAATAGAATATAAAAGAATAATGTTGGAGGCAGAAGAAAAAAAGAAGGCGTTAAGAGAAAACGTTAAAAGTTGTGAGGGAGAGGCGATAGACATAATTTTAAAAACACTCTTGGAAAGGTGGAAAGAATGAATAAGGTCATAAATTTTGATTTACTTTTAGAAACAATAGAAGGAGAGTATGAGAAGCAAAAAAAGATGATTATAGATAAGGCAAAAGATGATTATGAGAAAATTTTACAGAAATATAGAGATGAGGCAGGTAGGAAGGCGGAAGAAGAGGTTAATAAGATTGTGGAGGAGGCTAAAAGAAAAGCTGGATTAATACTTCAGAAAAAGATTTCTGAGGCTGAATTGAACGTAAAATGGGAATTACTTAAGGATAAAGAGAAAGCGTTTCAGAATATTGTAGATCGATTTTTAGAAAAAGTTTATGATAAACAATATTTGGATATGGCGAAGGAAATTCTCTTTTGGCATATTTACAGGACACTAAAGACACTTAATGTTGAAAAATGCGTTATTAAATTTAATGAAAAATCAAAAATTTTAATTGATAAGGATAATTTAAGGAAAAAATTAAAAGAAAATGGATTAAAAATGCAGTTAAGTTTTAAGAAAGATGAAAATATTAGAGGAGAGGCGGTTATAGAGGCGCTTGACGGAAAATTAAGAGTAGACTGTTCATTTAGAGAAATGATTACAAAAGACGAGGATCTAATAAAAAAGCTGCTTAATGAAAAAATTTTTGAAAAAGAGGGTGGTCAGATATAGGTAAAGTATACGTTATTGGAGACGAAATGGTAACCGAATTTTTTAATGTAGCAGGTGCAGAAAAGACTTTTGTACCCAGAAGTAGGGAAGAAGCAAGGACAATTTTTAATGAACTTTTGAAAAAGGAGGATTCAGCTCTTATTGTAGTCGAGAAAAGTGTGTCTCTGTGGCTAGATGACCTCATAAATAAGCATATTGCTGAAAAAAGGAGACCGTTAATTATAACTTTGCAATCGCCCAAAAAGGAATATAAGGAAAGTCAGTTGGAGGATATAGTAAGATTAATAGAAAAGGTTACAGGCGTTAAAATTGAATTGTGATAGTTGGGGGAAAGTATGGAAATAAACACGTTCACATTATTTAGGTCATGTAATATAGGAATATTTTTAAAATGTAATGAAAAATTTGTTTTAGTTCCAAAAAATATTGCAGTTACTAAAGCAGAAAAGTTATCAACTTTTCTGGGGGTACCCTATATACGTACTTCTGTTTCTGGATTAAGGCTGTTAGGGCCGCTGATCGCAATGAATAGCAACGGTATTCTAGTTTCAAAATACATCGAGGATGATGAGCTAAAAAGTTTAAAAAGTGAAACAGGATTACCTGTAGAACGTTTTCCTTCAAACTATACAGCCGTGGGGAATCTGATTTCAGTAAATGATAAAGGAGCAATTGTTTCAAACGTTTTTTCATCAACTCATGTGAAGGTAATCCAAGACGTTCTTGATGTCCCTGCTGAGAGAATGAATGTAGCCGGATATAGTACTGTAGGTTCTTTGATTTTTGCAACTAATGTTGGAACACTGGTACACCCGCTTACCTCAGATAAGGAGGTGGAGAGAATTAAATCAATTTTAAAGACGGATGTAACACATTGCACAGTGAATGATGGAGTGCCTTTTGTTTCATCCGGTATACTGGGTAATTCTAAGGGAATTGTTGTAGGAAACTTAACCAATGGAACAGAACTTATGACTCTTTCAATGATCTTCAGGTAACATTAAAGTTAATTTGACACAAAATACTTTTAACCCAATTACTCTAGACCAAATTTGTGCATCTAAAATGGCAGAAAAGGATATTGAGCAAGAGTTACAGACTAAACTTGTTCAATTAAAGTATCTAGAAGACTACTTACAGGATTTACTTGCAAGAGAAAATTTGCTAATTACAAGTTTTAACGATATAGAAAATGCTGAAGAAACAGTTAACGAATTATCTAAAAAAAATGGATTTGAAACCTTAGTTTACATAGGCGGTGGAATGTATGTATATGGGCGAATAGATTCAAGAGATAAAGTACTAGTAAATGTTGGAGCGAATGTGGTTATAGAAAAAAAATTTAATGACGCACTAACTTTTCTCCAGGAACGGAAGGAGGAAATCAAACGAATCCTAAATGACATAGACCAACAAAAGCAACAGACAGCTTCAGCTATACAAAAATTGAGGGAAGAAGTTGAAGACAACATAAGAAAAAAACAGTCAAGTGGTTAAAAATTGTTTGAAAAGCTAAAAAGCGTATTTTCGTCAGCAATTTCAAATTTATCAAAAAAAGAGATTACTGAAAAAGAAGTAGATAAAGTTCTTAATGAACTGATGCTTTCATTAATAGAATGTGATGTAGCATATGAGGTAGCTGAGGAAATAAGTAAAAGACTTAAAAATTCACTTATAGGTAAAAGGGCATCATCATATGAAATAAAGGAGTTGGTTCGAGAAAATCTTAGACAAACGCTCCTCGAAATATTTTATGAGACACCTAAAATTGATATTATAGAGAAAATAAATAGTAAGAAAGAAAAAGGGTTACCCTTCGTAATACTGTTCTTAGGAATAAACGGGACAGGAAAAACAACTACCTTAGCAAAGCTAGCCTACTTATTAAAGAAAAAGGGTTTTAGTGTTGTTCTTGTATGTGGGGATACGCACAGAGCAGGTTCAATAGAGCAGTTAAAACAGCATGCAATGAAATTAGGGCTTAAAACTATAGAGCAAAGATATGGAGCGGATCCAGCGGCTGTGGCTAGGGATGGAGTAACTTATGCGAAAATGCATAAACTAGATGTCGTGCTAATCGATTCTGCTGGAAGAATACAAACGGATAAAAATCTAATGGAGGAAATTTTAAAGATTGTTAGAGTTGTATCACCTGATCTAAAAATTTTTGTCGGAGACGCATTAGCTGGAAATGATGTGGTTTCACAGAGTAGAGAATTTTTAAAGTATACAAATTTTGATGGTGTAATATTAACTAAAGTGGACGCCGATGTAAAGGGAGGAAGTGCAATTTCTATAGCCTATGTAACTAAAAGGCCAATTCTATTTATAGGTACAGGCCAAAATTATGATGACTTGGAAGAATTTGTTCCCGAAAGACTTGTTGACAACATACTTTCGAGAGAATAAATCTTTTTAAAACATTATTTCTAAGAGTAGATGAATTTGGATGATTAGGGGGAAATCAATTCTATCTTTAATGGAACTAGACCGAAACGAGATATTAAAGATATTAGATTTTTCAGCTAAGTTAAAGGAAAAAAGAAAGGAAGGAATGTATCCGAAACTTTTGAAAGATAAAACATTAGTTTCAATTTTCATGAAGCCAAGCACAAGGACCAGGATCAGTTTTAATGAGGCAATGAATGAGTTAGGAGGACATTGTATAGATGTTACATCGAATGAGCTACAGTTAGGACGAGGAGAAACAATAGAGGACACAGCACGAGTAATTTCAAGATACTGTGACGTGATAGCGGCAAGAGTGTTTTCACATGAAGATGTGGTTAGACTTTCAAGAGCGGCTTCAGTCCCAGTTATAAATAGCTTATCAGATATGTATCACCCGTGCCAAATATTAGCTGACCTCCTTACTATTAGGGAGAAAAAAGGCAGTTTTAATGGAATAAAACTTGTATACATTGGCGATGGAAATAATGTTTGTAATACATTGATTATAGGTTGTGCACAAGTTGGGATCGATATAAATTTGGCGTGCCCAAAAGAGTATATGCCATCAACCGCTGCAATAGATTTCGCTTTAAAAGCTGTTGAAAGCAGCGGAGGCCACATAACCTTCTACGACGACCCTCAAGAGGCTGTAAAGGATGCCGATGTAATTTATACTGATACTTTTGTTTCGATGGGACAAGAAAGTGATAAGGAAAAAAGACTCAGAATTTTTTTGCCAAAATATCAGGTAAATAGCAAATTGGTTGAAAAAGCAAAAAATGATTTTATATTCATGCACTGTTTGCCAGCACATAGGAACCAAGAAGTCACTGACGAAGTAATAGACAGCCCCAATTCAGTTGTATTTGATCAGGCAGAAAATAGGCTGCATGTACAGAAAGGCCTATTATGTCTTCTCCTTTTAGAAGAAAGTGAAATTAAAATTTGAGAATAACATTTATTGCTTCAAAAAATGATTCCGCAAGCTTGAACATTGCAGAAAATGTTATTGAAAGATTTCAATTAGTGGAGAATGAGGAAAACCCAAAGTTCAAATCTTTTGAAAAAGGAGGTTTTAAACTTATTTACATAGATGAAGAAGGCATATTCTTGGATAAATTAAATATCAAGTATGAGGCAGACCTCCTTATAGTCTTATCCAAACACATGAGTAGTGAAGGAGTGAGTTCATTAACGGTTCATCCAACCGGAAACCTATTAAATAGTACAGAATACGGTGGAAGGGCAAAGCATGTTTCATATACTAATCCGTGGTATATGTCTGAATATTTTTTGAACTTAGTTGAAGTTTTAGGAAAAGAAAGCAGTTTGCAGGTTAAAGCTTCTTTAGAAGTCACACATCATGGACCAACTGAAATTGATATTCCACTCTTTTTTGTAGAAATTGGCAGTAATATACAAAATTGGACAGACAGGCGGCTTGGAGAAAAAGTTGCGGATGCACTCTATAATACATTAACTAAAGATGTTAGGAAAAAAGACGCATTTGTAGGGTTTGGAGGAGGACATTATGCACCAGCTTTTACACATTATCTACAAAAGGAGGATGTTGCGATAGGTCATATGGTGCCCAAATACGCACTTTTTGAGGGAATTGACGAAAAGTTATTTCTTACACTGTTTAAGAAAAGTTTATTAGAAAAACCAAGAGCATTGGTCGATAAAAAGGGGTTGACATCAAAAAAGTTTGAAGAACTTATTTCATTCTTTGAAAAGCATTCAATAGAATTTTTAAAAATATAGTAACAAATTTAGAGAACCACATTTAGGAGACTTTAAGATTTAATAGGATGCAGAAGTAGGGGGTTTATGTGTGATAATTGATGAAGATTAAGGAACTTTTAAATTCTATGATAAACACGTTACGTTTGACTAGAAAAACAAGCTTTGAGGAATTTAAACTATATCTTAAATTAGTGCTTATAGGAGTTGGAGTGGTAGGAGGTATAGGGTTTATAATAAAGGTTATAGCAAGCTTTTTAACTCTGGGAAGGAGGTAAAAATTATGGAAAGCCAATTTTTTGCAGTTCGAACTACAGGCGGCCAAGAAGAAAATGTCGCAGAATTTATTTACAAAAATGCAATTTTTAACAAAAAAGAGATATACAGTATAGTACATATTCCTTCACAAAAAGGCTATTTAGTTATTGAGGCAAAAAATGGCCAAGATGTAAGAGAGGCAATAGCAGGAGTAAAACATGTTAAAGAACTTGTACCCGGATTACTGAAATTGGAAGATTTTGACAAGCTTTTAATAAAAAAGCCTGCTATAGCGGAGTTCACAGTAGGAGAGGTAGTCGATATTATAATGGGCCCATTTAAGGGTATGAAAGCAAAAATAACAAAAATTGATTTAACAAAGATGGAGGTTACCGTTATGCTTTTGGATGCACCTTATCCACTTACATTAACTGTAGACGCAAGCTATTTAAAACCAAGTAAGAAAGGGTGATTAATGTTGGGTGAAAAGAAAACTGTAAATGTACTTATAACTGGAGGAGAAGCCACAGCTGGACCACCACTTGGGCCCGCACTTGGACCATTAGGTGTGAATGTAGTAGCAATTGTTAAGGAAATAAACGAAATGACAAAAGAATATTCTGGAATGCGTGTACCAGTAACAGTAGAAGTTGATGTTGATAGTAAGGCATATAGTATAAAAGTGGGAATACCTACTACTGCGGCATTACTTGCGAAAGAGGCACGGATAGAAAAGGGTTCAGGTACACCAGGCAAGGATTTTGTTGGAAACATTACATTCGAACAACTGCTAAAAATTGCGAATATATGTATGCAAAAATCATATTCCACTTCATTAAAGGCTGCAGCGTGCGAAGTTTTAGGCTCTTGTGTAAGTATGGGTATAAAGGTTGATGATAAGCCACCAAAACAGGTCCTTAAGGAAGTTAAGGATGGAGTATACGACAAGAAGATTGATGAGTGGATGCAAAAAGTAAAATTTTAAAAACAGGAAACTTTTGGATGAAGGTTGTCGTGAATAAACTTGATAACAAAAAACCAACTAATTTCCTTGGTAAAGACAGTAAAGAATAATGCTGTTAAAAGAAACTTTAAACAATCCTATGAACTTATAATTGCATTAAAAAATATCGATTTTAAGAGGCAGAATGTCGTAATTAATGAAATTGTTCAATTACCATTCTTCTCTGGCACACCTAAGAAAATTTGCTTCATAGGCACCGGTGAGCTCGCACTAAGGGCGAAAAATGCAGGAGTAGACCTAGTTTTAGAACCCGAACAATTAGATAAACTTCAAGGCAATAAAAAAGAGGCTAAAAAGTTAGCTAAAGAATATGATTTCTTTCTAGCAGACCCAACACTCATGGCAAGGGTGGGAAAGATTTTAGGCCAATTTTTGGGGCCAAGTGGGAAAATGCCTATTCCAGTACCTCCTACAAGCCCCTTGGAAGAAATAGTTAAAAGATATAGAAACTCTATTAGGGTCAGAACACGTGGACAACTTTCTGTGGCAGCAAAAATTGGAGATGAATCACTTACAGAAGAGCAGATAGCAGAAAATGCACTTACAGTATATAATGTTATAGAAAAGAAATTGCCAGAAGGTGAAAAGAATATTAGAAAGATTTATTTGAAATTAAGCATGTCAAAACCAGTTGAAATTGTAGTGGGTGCTAAGGAATGAGTAAGAGAACAACTTATCCTCCAAAAAAGGAGAAAATGTTTTCTCAGATACAAGAGCTTTCGCAAAAATATAATTACTTGTGCATTTCAAAATTGGAAAAAGTGCGCTCAGTACAGTTAATGATGCTAAGAAAGATGTTAAAGAATGACGCAAAATTTATGGTTGTAAAAAATGAGATAGCATTGAGAGCACTATCTAATACAAAATTTGGCTATGACACACAGTTAGAGGAAAAACTTAAAGGACAAACACTACTGATTTTCACAAACCAAAATCCCTTTAAGCTTTCACTCCTATTATCTAAGAATAAGGTTTCATTACCGGCAAAAGCAGGGGATATTGCTACTGATGATATAATCATACCAGCAGGAAACACGGGGTTACAACCGGGACCGATTCTTAGCGAATTTAAAGAGGCAGGAGTGCCGACAAAAATAGATAGCGGAAGTATATGGGTTGCTAAGGATACTGTAGTAGCAAAGAAGGGTGATATTATTTCACCGAAATTGGCCGGTCTATTAAGTAAGCTTAACATAAAGCCAATAAAGGCAGGCTTAACTGTTTCATTTGCATTCATGGACGGTGTTACAATAGCAGAAAAGGATCTTGTGTTAGATCCTGAAAAAATCAAGAGTGATATACAATCAGCATATTTAGAGGCAAGAAATCTCGCAATAAATTCGAACTACTTTACAAGAGACACTATAATTGAATTATTAAGTAAAGCATATCAGCAGGCATGGGGACTATCATTAAATGTAGAATACATAACGAAAGAAAACGTGACCACATTATTACAAAAATATGAACTTATAGGGAAACAGATTTACGAAAAATTGAAAGAAAAAGGATATAATTGATTTATCCGAAGAGCGCTGCCAACCCTTCAACAGCTTCCTCTTGAGCAGCTTCCTTCTTCTTCTCTTCCTCCACTTTTTCCTTCTTTTCTTCAACAGGCTGTGACGTAGGCTGAACTGTAGCGGTTGTTACCGGAAGCGATGTCACAGATTTTAATGCCTCATCTATGTTAACTTCACTCAATGCTGCAATGAGGGCTTTAATTTTTGCTTGATTAGGTTCAACACCGGCGGCAGAAATTACTTTGGCAATATTTTCTTCATTTATTTCTTTACCTAACTTATGTAATATTAATGCGGCATATATGTATTCCATTTTTTATCAGCTCTGCATAACTGCTTATTAGACCAGTATTTAAAAGATTTTCCTTTTTAAAAAGAGAAAAGACTATATTAGTATGTTTTTGTGGGTATCATCATAATGTCTGTGGATCCTAAAGAGTTTGAGCTAGAATACTTTAAGAGAAATGGGTTTATTAGACAAAAGTGTAAAGTTTGCGGTGCCTTTTTCTGGTCACAAAAAATTACTGATGTGTGCGGAGAAAGTCCATGTGTAGAAAACACATTTATAGAAAAATCTCCGACCACCATTCATCTAGACTTAAACGGTGTTAGAGAAACATTTCTCACCTTTTTCAACAAACATGGGCATACAATAATTGAACCATATCCTGTCGTCTGTAGATGGAGAGATGACCTCTTGGTTACAATTGCAAGCATAGTGGACTTTCAACCCTATGTGACAAATGGGGAGATTCCACCGCCTGCAAATCCTTTAGTTGTGAGCCAACCTTGTTTAAGATTTGAGGACATAGATAACGTGGGCGTAACTTCTGGAAGACATCTTACAATATTTGAAATGGGAGGAGCACATGCATTTAATTATCCAGGGAATGAAGTGTATTGGAAAGATCAGACAGTAGAATATCATCATAACCTTATTACAAAGGTTTTCGGCGTTGAAAGTGATAAGATTTCTTATAAGGAACATTTATGGTCTGGTGGAGGAAATGCGGGACCAGCTGTCGAAGCAATTGTTGATGGACTTGAAATCTCAACTCTAGTTTTCATGTGCTACAAGATGGAAAATGGGAAATGGGTGCCAACTGTTGTCAAAACAGTTGACACAGGATATGGGTTAGAGAGGTGGGCGTGGCTGAGCTTGGGAACGCCGACAGCTTTCCACGCAATATTTGGGCCACTCTTGCCAAAATTTATGGGAATAATGGGGGTAGAATGTGATAATAAAATCATAGTAGAAACAGGAAAACTTTCTGGAGCATTAAATGTGGAAAGGCCTACATTATCTTATGAGACCAGAAGACTTATTGCAAAAAGAATTGGAATTACTGTTGATGAATATCTTAGGCTTATAGAACCATTTGAAAAGGTTTGCACACTCTTGGACCATACAAAAGCGTTAATATTTTTATTAGCTGAAGGAGTTGTCCCATCAAATGTAAAAACAGGATATTTAGCTAGAATGCTTTTAAGAAGAATTTATAGAATATTATGTGAATTTGGTCGTGAAAACCAACTTCTCGAATTATTGGAATATCAGATAGGTTACTGGGGAAGATACTTTAGAAATTTAGAGATGAATAAAAATGAAATATTAAAGCTCGCGGAAGTTGAAATTGTAAAGTATAGAAGAACTTTAGAAAGGGAAATGGAGATCATCATCAAAAAGTTGAATCATTTAAAGAAAGAAGGGAAAAATGAAGTTCCAAAGGAGATGATCGTTGAGGCATATGAATCCCATGGGATACATCCTTCTCAGCTTAAGGAACAGGCAATTAAATTGGGGTTAAAGACGGAAATTCCACAGGACTTTTTTGCTTCAATTGTAAAAATGCATACAAAAAAGGTAAAGGAAACAGAGGAAAAAGATGAACTTGAAAAAATGCTAATAGATAGAAATATTCCTCCGACAGAAAAAATATTTTATGAAGATCCAAAGCTTTTACAGTTTAATGCAAAGGTAATATTCGCATATAACAACAAAATAGTTTTGGATAGAACAGCATTTTATGCAGAAAGTGGTGGACAGTTATCAGATATTGGAAAAATTGTGTGGGAAAATGGAGAAACAACTGTTAAATACGTGAAGAAAGTTGGTGGAATAATTGTTCATGAAGTCGATAACCCGCCACCAATTAATGCGGAGGTCGTAGGTCATGTAGATAAAGAAAGAAGGGAGCAACTATCAATACATCATACAGCAACGCATATAATTAACGGGGCTGCACGGAAAGTTTTAGGAGAACATGTCTGGCAGGCAGGTGCACAAAAGAACGTCGACGAAGCACACCTAGATATCACACATTATACAAACATTACGGATGAAGAAGCTAGTAGAATAGAGGATATAGCTAACGAAATAGTAAGGAAAAACATTAAGGTTGAAATATTCAATTTACCTAGATTTGAGGCAGAAAGGAAATATGGGTATAGACTTTACCAGGGTGGAGTTGTACCAGGAAAAGAGATAAGGGTAGTAAAGATAGGGGAACATGATGTAGAAGCTTGTGGTGGAACACACGTCTTAAACACTGGTGAAATTGGATTCATTAAAGTGATCAAAGTTGAACATATACAAGATGGAATTGAGAGAATAGTTTTCACGGCGGGAAAAGCGGCACTTAAAAGGGTTCAGGAGACCTTCGAAACTATAAAGAATATTTCAAAACAAATTAATGCACCATCAGAAGGTTTAACCGAAGCTGTTGAAAAAATTGTAAAGGAAAATGACGAAATAAGGAAGAGAATAAGGAGATATTCTAAAAGATTAGCAGAGTACGCACTTCCTTACATTAGGGATAAAGCGGAACATTTTATGGGAATTAGAATATATTATGTTATAGATAATGAATTGGAGGAAAGCACGCATATTGATATTGGAAGTGCAGCTATAGAGAAGATGCAGGATCTACTTTACTGTGCATTAATTCCAGTAAACAATGTTGTACAAGTTATAGTTTTTTCAGGCACCCAAGCTCAAGAGAAAAATATTTTAGCAAGGGATATTGCGAATTTTATAGCAAGTCAACTTGGTGGAGCCGCTGGAGGAGATAGAAGATTTGGTAGAGGAGGAGGAAGGGATATTGATAAGTTAAACATGGTAAAAGAGAAAATGCTGGATTACTTAAGGGAGAGGATGGTGAAAAATTAATGCTAGAATATGAGGAAAAGTGGATTGAGGCTTGGAAAAAGGATAGGGTATTCGAAGCGGATAGGGACGTTTCTAGAGAAAAACTTTTTGTAAATGCACCATTCCCTTACATGAATGGACCACTACATATTGGCCATGCCTTTACATATACGAGATTAGATGCTTTTGCAAGATATAGGAGGATGAAGGGAAATAATGTCCTATTTCCTTTTGCATGGCACTGGACTGGCGAGGCTGTTGCTGGACAATCAGTTAGGTTAAAAAAAGGGGATCCGGCTGTAATCAAAGCTTTTGTAGAAATTGATGGAATACCTCCAGAAGAACTTGAAAAATTTACGTCACCCTATAATCTGGCAGAATATTATACCAGAGTAAGTAGGGAGGCACTCTACAGACTTGGGCTTTCAATAGACTGGCGTAGAGAATTTTTTACAACAAGCTATAATAAGGGATTCAGTAAATTTGTAGAATGGCAGTATATTAAATTAAGGGAAAAAAATTTTGTTGTAAAAGGATCTCATCCTGTTGTATGGTGTCCTTCAGATCAAAGTCCTACAGGCGATCATGATAGACTTGAAGGAGAGGGCGTATCCCCTGAAGAATTTTATCTAGTTTTCTTTAGAATGGACGATTACTTTTTGGCAGCAGCCACCTTTAGGCCGGAAACAATATACGGTGCAACAAACATATGGATTCTTCCCGAAGGAGAATATGTTAAAGCAGAAATTGATAATATAAAACTTGTAATAAGCAGAGAAAGCCTCACCAAGTTTATTGAACAGGAGAGAAATGTAAAAATAATTGAAACATTTTATGGAAAGGAATTGATAGGAAGAGAGTGTGTTGTACCCTTAGCTGGACATAAAATTCCAATCTTACCAGCAACCTTTATAGATCCAGCTTACGGCACAGGAATAGTTTATAGTGTGCCAGCGCACGCACCATATGATTGGCTTGCTTTAAGAGATTTACAAATAGCTTCAAATGGAAAGTTGAAGGAAATTGTTGCTAACATAAAACCAATTTCTATAATTAAAGTTGAAGGCTTCGGCGAGTATCCAGCTATTGAAATAGTGGAACAGATGGGAATAAAAGATCAAAACGATAAGCAGGCGGAGAAAGCAACAGAGATCATATACAGCAAAGAATTTCATACTGGAGTAATGAAGGAAAATTGTGGAATCCTAAGTGGGATGCCTGTTAGAGAAGCTAAGAATAAGATTATAGAAACTCTGATGCGCCAAGGTTTAGGCGATAAAATTTATGATTTACCCCAAATAGTTAGATGCAGATGTGGCACCAGATGTATTGTAAAGATTCTAAGGGATCAGTGGTTTTTAAACTACAGTAACCAGGAGTGGAAGGAAAGAGTTCGCCAGCACGTTAAAACAATGAAGATTTTACCAGAAGAGGCAAGGGCGTGGATTTACGCTACAGTTGATTGGCTTAATAATTGGCCTTGCACAAGAAAAACGGGAATGGGAACACCGCTTCCTTGGGACAAGGAATGGATCGTTGAAACCCTAAGTGATTCCACAATTTATATGGCATACTACATCGTAAGCAAGTATGTGAACAGTGGAGAAATAGATCCTGAACAGATGACCAAAGAATTTTTTGACTATGTGTTTTTAGGTGAAGGTAAAATAGAAGAAGTTTCAAAAAAGACTGGAATAGATGTAAATATTTTAAAAAATGTCCGTGAGGACTTCCTTTATTGGTATCCAGTGGATTTGAGAAATTCTGCTAAGGAGCTTATTCCAAACCACCTAACATTTTTTATCTTTCATCACGTGGCGATATTTCCAAAGGAAATGTGGCCTAAGGGAATAAGTGTGAATGGAATGATTACAATAGAAGGTAAGAAGATGTCAAAATCAAAGGGAATTTTTACTACAATCTCAAAAGAAATAAGAAAATATGGAGCAGATGTTGTAAGAGCGGCATTAATTTACGGCGCAGAAGGAATGGATGATCCTGATTGGAATGAAAACATTGCAAAACTTATGGAGCAAAAAATCGCATTTTTATTCGAGTTCATAAACGAGATAAGAAGGTTTTCAAGTTATAGAGAAAAAGATTTTCCAGAAAAATTATTACTTGCGGAAGTCAAGAACATGATTTCGCTTATTGAGAAAAATTTAGAGCAGATGAAGACAAAGACCGCCTTTCAAATTGCATTCTTTGACATACCCAATGCTATAAAAAGGTATCTTAGACAGGTTACCGTACCAGAAAAAGGTACAATTGAAGAGGTTCTTGAGTACTGGATAAAGGTGATGGCACCATTTATTCCATTTACATGTGAGGAACTCTGGCATCTTATCGGAAGACAAGGATATATTTCTTTAGAGAAATGGCCAATTTTAACGGTTAGCGAAGAAGATAATAGAGTTCTTTTTGAATACAAACTTATCATGAAACTTTTAGAGGACGTGAGGGAAATAAAGAAGGTGACAAAAACTGAGCCAAAAACATTATACATTTATGTTGCAGCACAGGAACTGACTAAGGCGTTTTTAAAGTATGTAACTTATGTTGAGGAAGGATTAACTACAAAAGAGGCTGTGAAAAAGATTTATGAAGAAATTCCAAAAAACTTGATCGAAAGTGTTCCTCAGTTAATTAAACTGGCAGTTGCAATAGAAAAAAATTTAATTGATGAAGTAAAGAGGATAAAGGATTTTGACGAGTGCCAAGTATACAAAAAGAGTAAAGAATATTTGGAGAAGGAAACCGGCATGGAAATTAGAATATACTATTCAAATGAAAAAGATAAATATGATCCAAAGAATAAGGCTAAAAATGCTTTACCACTAAAGCCAGCACTCTTCCTAGAATAAAATACCCCCATCTTAAACTTTAACATAAAGATTAAATAAGGTTAGAAAATTATTCCCAAATGTATGGAAATAATATTAAATAATTGCAAAATTAAAATTATACAAGGGGATATAACAGAACAGGATGTAGATGCTATAGTTAATGCAGCTAATCCAACCCTTATGGGCGGAGGAGGAGTTGATGGAGCAATACATCGTAAGGGGGGAAGTAAGATACTTGAAGAGTGCAAACAAATAAGAGCCACATTATATCCTAATGGGCTTCCAACTGGGGAGGCAGTTATAACTTCAGGAGGAAAATTGAAAGCAAAATATGTTATACATACTGTGGGCCCCATATGGAGGGGTGGAAATAGTAATGAAGCTGAACTTTTATCCAAAGCATATAAGAATTCATTAAGGATAGCAAAAAATCGAGGATTAAAAAGCATTGCTTTTCCTTCAATCAGTACAGGAGCTTACGGGTACCCTATAGAAAAGGCAAGCGTGGTAGCATTAAGCACAGTTAAAGAATTTTTAGAAAAAGAAGATGAGTTGGAGGAAGTAATTTTTGTACTTTTTTCAAAAAAGGATCTTGAGATGTATGAACAAATGGCAATTGAAATATTTGGTTTAAGTAAATAAATGATAGGATTATGGTGGACCGAGCGGGACTTATATGCAAATGGGTTTAAGTCTATTTTTGAGTAATGTGTTTTCACAAAATTATTTCTGCACATGTAATTGGATTTGTATATGTTTTTAGAATTTGATGTTTTCTCTGCTATTTCATTTTTTTCTCATATTGTTGTTATGTGGTGTAGTGTTTTCTCTGAAATACATATATTCCAGTAAGGTATTTTACAAGGATAAGGTAGGCAAATATGATATTTCATTCTGTTTCATACTCTTTCAAAAGTAAGGTTTTTCTGAAGCTTATCGTCCTTGAAATTTTGATTTATCTGGTAACATAGTTGGCTAGCAAATTGTATAATTGGGCCATCTTATACCTTGTATAGTACCAGAGTATTCTCCTCTTAGGCTTCTTCGACAACAGGTTCCTACCTAATTGGGCGTGGGCGGTTGCCGCCAGCATCTTTAAGGTTCTAAAATCTTTAACGCTTGTAGAGCTGTGGCACATGTGGTGGCTCATGACGAGCCAAGGCATTATCTTGATTCCACTATAGTAGAGCAGTATACCGAGTGTGGTCTCGTCACTTATGTAATACCTGATTCCATATTCAATGCTTTTTAGAGATTCTTCAATCTTCTCCACCATGGGCATGTCAAGTGATTCGAGTAAGCTTCTGCTCAGCCTAACAGCCTGTTTAGGTCCTATGAAGAATATTCCCCTCCATACGCCTGGTATCCTGTACCCGTAGACTTCAGCTTCGTCGCCGTCAACCTTAACCAGCCCAAGGCTGACACTCCTGTTCAAAAAGCTTCCACCCCCGTTCTCGTAGTCTAGGACACTGTAGTAGCCGTGTTTGCTAACCAATATCCCGTCAAACTTGGCCAGCCTAGGGTCAAGCATGTTGTCACTGTCCACGAGCAAGGCGTCCCAGCCCTCCTCTCTACCATCCCTCAGCACTCTCATGAGGGTCAAGCTTCTGTCACGCCAGTTACCACATCTAACCTCTATATCCTCTGGAACAATCTTTTTGAGTAAATCCAGCTGCCTGTCCGAGAACACGTTGTCAACGTAGACAACTCTATTCTTCGCACATATCAATTCAGCATTCTTAATAAAGTAATATAAAACCTCATGCACCCTATGGAATGGCAGATAAGTGACAATAGTGTCCACTGCAAGCACACCATCAATCCAAATGCCTAGAATGCTTAAAAGAATTTTTCTAAGCTAAGCAGGAGGAGAAGAGTCAGTCTTTGGAGAAAATCAAAAAGAAAGAGATTTAGGTACGTGTTTTATTTAAACGAATGTTTTTCCGTTCTTACTATTTATAACAAGAACAGCCTTAACCTCACCATCCGACATAGAAGCAAACTCTCTAGGAGAAATCTTCCTCCTCTCACAAAAGGCACCTAACCTCCTCAAGTAAACGTCAGCGGTCGTAACAGAACTGCGAGCCACATTCTGATGCCATCTCCTAACATCATCATCCTCCAAAAGATACACATACCTCTTACCCATCATACAACCAAACTCTCAAATCAACAAATATAGACTCAAACCCAAAATATGGTGGACCGGGTGGGACTTGAACCCACGACCTCTCCCATGCCAAGGGAGCATAACTACCAGCCTGTACTACCGGCCCATACTCTGTCACTACAAACCATCTACCACTTTTATTTAAATTCTTT
>Ga0080004_1234906_pt1 | contig 23404 bp, 23 predicted proteins | sample WasSprMetagenome_FD_69207 | JGI IMG/M metagenome (GOLD analysis project Ga0080004, IMG submission 69207) | Sulfidic aquatic microbial communities from Washburn Spring, Yellowstone National Park, USA - WS (SPADES assembly) (version 2) | ecosystem: Environmental > Aquatic > Thermal springs > Hot...
TTAAATTTTCTGCAAATCTCTTTCTCGTTGGCGAAACCACCCTTTGCTGTTGTTGACCCAAGTTCGAAGGAACCCATAACCTTATCCCTTATTCTTCCTCCACCCTTTTCGCTATATCCTTCCTATAAAACATATTCTCAAATTTTATCTTCCCTATCGCTTCGTAGGTTTTCTGTCTTGCCTCCTTAAATGTCTTCCCCATCCCCACAACTCCTAAAACCCTTCCTCCCGCCGTCAGGATTTTCCCATCCTCTCTTTTCGTCCCCGCATGGAAAACGATACAATCCTTCACATTCTCCAATCCCCTTATCTCCTTCCCGGTCTCATATTTCCCCGGATAGCCCTGCGAGGCAATGACCACACAGATGCATTTGTCCTCCTTCCAACCTATTTTCGCCTCCCTCAAGCGTCCTTCCTCACAGGCTATCAAAGCTTCCAAGAGATTCCCTTCCATCCTCGGCAAAACGCATTGCGTCTCGGGGTCCCCGAAACGCACATTGAATTCCAAAACCTTTGGACCCTCCTTCGTCAGCATTAGTCCTATATATAGAAGACCAACGAAGGGAGTTCCTCTTTCCTGCATCGCCCTGATAGTGGGGTATGCGATTCCCTCCAATACCTCCTCCTGTAAGCTTTGAGGGAAGGCGGGAACGGGACTGTATGAGCCCATTCCGCCCGTGTTTGGTCCCTCATCGTTATCGTATGCTCTCTTGTAATCCTGAGCGGGCTGAAGGGGAAGCAAATAATCGCCATCGGAAAGGAGCATAAATGAAGCTTCCTCCCCCTCCAACATCTCCTCTACGACAATCCTATCCCCAGCGGAGCCGAAAATCTTCTTCTCCAAGATATCCTCAACTGCTTGGAAGGCTGATTCCTTGCTACGACAGACTATGGAACCCTTGCCGGCGCACAGCCCGTCAGCCTTCACCACTATAGGCGCGCCCACTTTCTCTATGTATTCCCTTGCCTTTCCCGCTTCCTCAAAGACCTCAAAGCGGGCGGTGGGTATTTTATGTTTCCACATAAGCTCCTTGGCGAATACCTTGCTTCCCTCAAGGAGAGCAGATTGGGAATTAGGACCGAATATCTTCAGGTTTCTCCTCTTAAACTCATCCACAATTCCCGCAACGAGGGGAGCCTCGGGACCGACTACGGTGAATTCAATTTTCTCCTTCTCGGCGAAATCGGCGAGCTGGGTTATTGCCTCAGCCTTCAAGGGAAGGCAGGTTGATAACTCCGACATCCCAGCGTTTCCGGGAGCGGAGAATCTTTCCCCCTGAGGGTTATCCTGCGCCAATTTCCATAGGAGCGAATGTTCTCTTCCTCCTCCGCCTACTATGAGAAGCTTCAAGTCTCATTCCTCCTCTGGGATATAGTCTTCTTCTTTATAACGAGTTTCCATCTCTTCAAAGCGAGTATAAGCAGGAAGAAAGAGGAGTTTCGCGATGTCCGTGGGACCGCTTCTGTGCTTCGCCACATTTATCTCAACTGTTTCCACCTCTTCCCTCCCTTTATCCTCAAATTCCTCCTCTAACCCCAGGGCGGACTTCTTCTCCTTCTGCTCGTATATTCCCGGGCGATAAATTAACATAACGACATCCGCTTCCGCTTCGATTGAGCCCGAATCGCGCAGGTCTGAGAGCATGGGACGCTTATCTTCCCTCATCTCAACCCTGCGGGATAGCTGGGAGAGGGCAATGACAGGTATATTGAATTCTCTAGCTAAAGCTTTAAGAGAACGAGCTATAGCGGAGATTTCCTGATTGCGGTTCTCTGCCCTCCCCTCATAACGAATGAGTTGGAGATAATCTATGATGAGAAGACCGAGGTCGACCTCGCTCATCAATCTCCTCGCCTTCGCTCGCATCTCAAGGGTGGTTTGGGCGGGAGTGTCGTCAATGTAAATGGGCGCATTTGAGAGTTCGGAGATAGCGCTGATTATCCTCCCCCAATCGTCTGGCTTTAGAGAACCCGTTCGGAAACAGTGCTGATTGACTCTCGCATAACTACATAGCATCCTTTGCGCTATCTCTGCCTTTGACATCTCCAAGCTGAAGATTCCCACGGGAATTTTCAGCTTCACCGCTATGTGTTCGGCGAAATTGAGGGCTAAAGCTGTTTTTCCCGTGCTCGGTCTTCCCGCGAGGATTATCAAATTAGATTTCTGAAAACCAGCAGTTATCAAATCAAGGGAGCGAAAACCCGTTGGCAATCCAGTGGTGAGCTTTCTTTTATGATAAAGCTCATCAAGGCGTTCAAATTCCTCCTCCAATACCGGTCTGAGGGGCTCAAATGTCCTTGAAATCCTCTTTTGACCCACCTGAAATATCAATCCTTCCGCCTTATCTAATATCCTGTCTACTTCCTCCTGCTCACTATAAGCCATCGCTGTTATCTCTTGTGAGGCAGTGATTAGGCTCCTTAGCGTTGATTTCTCCTGGACGATTTTGGCATAATGCTCTATGTAAGCGGATGTCGGCACAGATTCTAATAGAAGGCGAAGATATTCCACCCCTCCAACCTTCTCAAGATTTCCCTCTCGTCTGAGCTCCTCGGCGACTGTTACGATGTCCACCGGTTCAGCTCTTCCCTCCAAAGCGAGGATGGCTTTATAGATTATTTGATGGACATCCCAATAAAAGTCGCTTGGCTGAAGGATTTCAAGCGCCTTGGGGAGAGTTGATGGGTCCATAAGGAGAGAACCAAGCACTCCCCTCTCAGCTTCCAGGCTTTGCGGTGGTAGCTTTCCGAGAAGGGTATCCTCTTTCATCTCTTACTCCTTGGGAACGAGCTCAACGGTTATCTCAACCCTCTGTCCCGTTGGCATCCGAACGGGAACTTTATAAACACCGATATGCTTCAACGGTGCTTCAAGCTCTATATCCTTCCTATCAACCTCAATTCCCCTCTCCGATAAGGCTTGAGCGATGTCCCTATTTCCCACTGAACCAAACAGCTTTCCCTCTTTCCCCATAGCCACGGGAATGACGAGATATTCACCCTTTAGCTTCTCAATTGCCTCCTCCACTTGTTTCTTAAGCCTTTCCTCTTTCTTCCTCAGCTCTCGCAGCCTTTGCTCAACGGATTTCAAAATCCCTTCGGTGGCTTCCTCAGCAAGACCACGAGGAATGAGGTAATTACGGGCATAACCATCGGAGACATCTTTTATCTCTCCTTGCTTTCCTAAGCCAGGCACATCTTTGATGAGAAGAACTTTCATAGGACCTTGCCTCCCTGGGGGTTCATTTTCTATTAAATAATTTTAAGACATAGGGAGATTAAAAACAACTACTTTTCTAACTCTCGCATATAGCTTGTTTTGACCTTCGTCCAATCGTCGCTCGAGAGGAAATCCCGCAGGATGTGAAGATAATAGGGCATCCAAGTCTTCACTTCCTTGGGACGGCGAAAAGTCTCGTCCTTTATCTTTGATAAAATCTCCCCCTCCATAGCCCCACCATCCGCGGAGGGAATTGGCGGCAACCCGCTCCTTATGATATGCCCTTCAAGACAATGTATCCATTCGTGAAGAAGGACCTCCACCATATCACCCCAGATTTTCGTTTCATCCTTCCAGTAGTTGGGGATGTAGAGACCCCTAACAATCGCTCCATCTTCTTGAAACTCCCAACCTCCCCAAGCCGCTCCCGCCTTCGCTAAGGGAGAGCAAACCACTACATCGTCAAAGTATGAAAGAGGTCGCCCGAAATGCTCCTCGCTCAGCTTGTGTAGAAGGGGTAAAGCCTTATACATATTCACTCTATATCCGTAAGATTTGCTGTCCTCAATTATATCTTGCGTAATCTTGTCCTTTTCAACTACCGCGAAGGAAACATCCATTGCCAAATTTCCCGCAGTGAAATAATGGACTATTTCCGAAAGGCGTCTTCCCGCCTCCTTAATCCCCTCTATCTCCTCCTGCTTGTATGATAGATTTTCCCTTTTTCCATCAACCTCCATCTCCGCCTCTTTGAATATGAAAAATGCTAACCTCCATCTATTAACCGGCTCGTCCCTCATATCAACCACCTCTATCTCCCCTTCCCTTTTGAGCCCGCTTCTCAATCCTCTAACTATGATTTCCGTTCTGCCTACTTTCCTCCCCTCAACGATATCCTTAACCTCCTTTATGTCCTCTTCAAATGCCGACCTGACATTCCATTTCTCTCCCCGTGAGTTAGCTATCTCCCCTCTACTCGCTACCTCTTTATCGGAGATAACGAAGCCTGTCGTTTCATTTGGAGGGAGGTTCTCGCAAAGCAAGTATCTTTTCTCTCCGACAAGCAGGCGAATGAAGGGCGGTAGGATTTTCTCATCCTCTATAGAAGGCATTACTTCTAGAATTGCCTCCCTTTTTACCCTCCCATTTTCAAATTTGAGAACTGTAGTGCCTATTTGTAGCCCGAGAAGTATGTTGCCTTCTACCTTGGCTATATCGGGATTCTCTATCCTCAATCCCAGATTTGCCCAAGGGAGAATGGGTCTTCCCTCCTCGTCTCTGGCATCAATGAATATCGGTTCTCGTCTTCCCCTTTTTATTTTAACTTGAGAGGGGAGGGAAACCCTCGCTATCTTTGTGGGGTCAAGAAGATAGACTGTCTCGCAATAAACCTCGTATACCTTGACGGAGTATTAGCCTATCGCTTTTCAGCTCCAAAGCCTTCTCCGCCCATCTCTTTGATATGTAGGGATAATCAGTCCACTCCCATTCACCCTTTGCAGGGACGATTCCCTTCATCTCCATAGGTTCATCCCCTTTTGTTATCACCTCACCCGAGGGAATGAGGAAGGAGAAGTTTCTATCTATAAGGGAAAGGGGATTGGGAGAAGAGTTTTTAAAGATATATTTTGTTTCGTAAACGATGAAATCCTCTCCCAACTCGTGGAGTTTCTGAAGGTTTTGCCTGTTCTCAACGGAAACCGGATAGGAAGCCAACAGGATGCAGGATATTAAATGGATAAGTAAGATAGTAAGGAACTTCTTGGATTCAATCTTCCTCATATAGATTGATATTAAACGCTCGGGAGGGTGGGAAAAATCCTCCCGAGGGAGAATTCGCTCAGATTTCCAAGCGTCCTTTTAGGACCCTCTCTATTCGGTCTTTTCCTCTTCTTTTTTCTCCTCCGCTTGTGCCTTCAGCTCCTCAGCCTTCAGCTCCTCTCTGAGACGCCTTTCCTCGGCAGCGGAGCGAAGCTCGGTTATCCCTATAGCGGCTATGAGGAGCCCGAGGAAAACGAGGAATATACCCACGAATCCCTTAAGAAATTCAAGGAGCGGACCCCACCAGGCATAAATCAACCATCCTCCTCCAGCTATGCAGATGAGACCGAGCAAAATAGCTAGCACATTGCCCATTTATTTATCAAACCTCCTTTCTTAATTTTTTAAAATTTTAAACAAGTCCTATTCCCTAAGCAAGAAATTTTTAAACAATTTTAGCGGAAATTTTTATCACTTTCTGCTCCTTCGCCAGCTCCTCAATCCCCTCAAAGGGTGAGGAACCATCGGGAAGAAGGATTTGAGGAGCGATTTCTTGGAGGGGTAGAAGAGCGAAAAGGCGCTCCTTTAGATGGGGATGAGGAATTACGAGAGAGGGATGGGAGAAGGAGATATCGTCGTAAAGGAGGATGTCTATGTCTATGTTGCGAGGACCCCAGCGGAAAGTCGGCTTGCGTCCCATCCTCTTCTCAATGTTTTTTATGAGTTCAAGCAATTCCAAGGGCGGGAGGTCGGTCTCCACCTCGAGAGCGAGATTAAGAAAATCCTCTTGCTCCTCGTAACCCCAAGGGGAAGATTCATATACCGAGGAAATCTTTCTAATCTGAATTCCTTCCTCCCTGAGAAGGCTTATAGCTCTCCTCAGGTTCCCCAATTTATCTCCCTGGTTTGAGCCGAGGAGGAGATAGACTAAGGCTATAACTCTTCCCCCAGCCTTTGCCTAGCATAGGCGACTGCGCCCATTACACCAGCATCATCTCCCAGTGCCGCTGGCACTATCTTGCAAGGACCCCAAGAAGCTTTCAATCCTCTCGCCTTCACCGTTCTCTCTATAGCTCCGAATAGAAGCTCTCCCGCCTGGGCAATGCGACCGCCTATTATGAAGACCTCTGGATTAAAGATATTTATGAGATTCGCTACCCCAATGCCCACCCAATAACCCGTTTCCTCTATTACCTCTTTCGCCACCTCATCTCCCCTCTTCGCCTCTTTTGCTATTATCTCGGGAGTGAGCTCGCGCCAATTGTAATCCACAATCTCCGGAAGGGACGATTTCCGTCCTTCCTGCAATTTCATAACTGCTCTCCTCACGATGGCGTCCCTTCCTGCCAAAGCTTCCCAGCAGCCATGATTTCCGCAGCCGCAGCGCGGACCATTTGGCAAAATAGTCATATGTCCCACCTCGGCAAACATCTCCGTTGAGCCCAGCATAAGCTTTCCATCAAGCACCGCCCCTCCACCTATACCCGTTCCCAGGGTTATCATAACCACCCACTTATAACCCTTGCCGGCGCCGTATTTCCATTCGCCAAGCGTAGCCAGGTTTACATCGTTCCCCAAAAACATTGGGACAGGGAATTCCTCCTGCAGGGATGGAATAACGGGGACATTCTCCCAGCCGAAGTTAGGTGAGAAGATACAGATGCCAGCCTTGGAGTCGTGCTGACCCGCCATAGCTATTCCCACTGCCCTTATATCTTCTCTTTTAGCTCCCGCCCGAGAGATTGCCTCCCGGAATGAATCAACTATCTGCCCCAAGACCACTTTCGCTCCCTTTTCCATAAGGGCGCGCATCTTCGCTTCTCCGAGAATCCGCCCGCTCTCATCAATTACAGCCGAGCGGATATTCGTTCCTCCTACATCACAGCCGATATAAAGCATTTTATCTCCTCCTTTCTGTTCGCTCTAAAATTAGATTTTGAGGGAGGAAATAGAAAAAAGTCAAGCAAGTTTTCTCATAGAAAGAAAAAATTTGAAGAATTTCGTAAAGATATTGGACTTGCTAAAAACAAAGAGGTTTTCTTTTTTGTCATTGCGAGGCTTCCCAATGGAAAGCTTTAGCAACCTCAACATCCTCTGTCATTATGAGAGCTCCTGATAGGAAGCCGTTGGTAATCTGGCCTTTTGAAAAAGAAACTAAAGAGATTGCTTTGTCGCTATCGCTCCTCGCAATGACAATCAAGCTGACTGTCATTGCGAGCCTCCCGTAAGGGAGGCGTGGCAATCTCTTTTTGCAGGAGTAAAAAGACGATATTGGTTTTGCTAACATATTCTCCAACAAGTTTGGTTGGAGAACGAGATTGGCTTCGCCAACACAGTTCGCAAACCGAAAGGTTTGCGAACCGAAATTGCTTCGCTACCGCTCGCATCTATGGTTATAGGTTTTTAATAAGTTTTTGTTCTCCCCCCACTCTTATGGGACCATTCTCATAGCTCCAAATTATAAAATCCTTTTTGGACCTACACGATACCTCTTTTTCCTCCCTCATTAGAAAATAATTAGATTATATTATCCAATCTCTATTTTTCCTCTTCATCCCTCCTCCGTTTCTAAAACCTATACCCATGCCAGCAATGACAGAGGGGCTTCGCTTCTATTAGTCATAACGCAAAGGATAGGAAATTAGAAGGGGTCTAAAATGTTATAGAACCATACGAGATTTTGAAAATATTTGCTCTGGATGTTATAATTTTATTTGAGCCGATGTAGCTCAGCGGAAGAGCGGGTGATTCGTAATCACCAGGTCGTGGGTTCAAATCCCACCGTCGGCTCCATATTCAATCTTTAATTTTCCCCTTGATAGAATATAAATCCCCTCTAATAATTCTCTATTTGATATGCGAGTTCCAAAACTATTCCTCTTATTTTTTATTTCGCTATTCCTAGCGCTTGGCTATGGAAGTGATAAGGTCATAAATCTGAAGAAGGTCTCCCAACCTCCTCGTTTGGATGCCCTCTTTGATGACGAATGTTGGAAAGAAGTGGAATGGATTGATGATTTCATTCAATCCGAGCCGATAAGGAAAGCACCTCCCTCTGAGCGAACCGAGTTCAAGGTAGTGCAGTATAAAAACGACCTCTACTTCGCCGTCAAATGCTACGATAGACGCCCCCTTGAAATCACCGCCCTTCAAAAGAAAGAGGATGGAGGAATGGATTCGGACGATTGGTTTGAGATTAGGATTGATACCTACCTGGATAAGAGAAATTTCTATTCCTTCCGCTTCAATTCTATAGGGACGAAGAGGGATGAGAAATGGGGAAATCTGGAGTGGGATGGGGATTGGGAAGTTGTGGCGAAGGTAACCGATGAAGGTTGGGTGGCTGAGTTAAGGATTTCCCTTATCCCTTTGGCTTTCCCAAGAAGGGGAGAGAGTTATTTCGGAATCAACTTTAAAAGATATATAAGGAGGTTAAGGGAGGAAAACATCTGGTCCTTCACAATGGATGTGCCTGATAGAGTGGATGATTTCGGTTTGATTGGTCCGATAGATTCCTCCTCCATTCCTTTCAACTCCCGGATGGAGACGCTTTTATATGGAGTCGGTGGCTTTGGAGCGGATAAAAGCTGGCATATGGGCTTGGATGCCAACAAGTGCCTCACCTCCGATTTCAAATATGCTCTCACTCTCTACCCCGATTACTCTGATATAGAGGCTGTATACGAGAGCATAGATATCACCTACACGGAAAGATGGCTTCCCGAGAAACGTCCCTTCTTCACGGAAGGGAGCGAGTTTTTCGGGACCTTTTACTCCCGCAGAATAGATAAATTCGATCTCGGCTTCAAAGCTTTCGGTCAACAGGGGAAGAACCAAATAGGTTTCCTAAATTGCGCCCGTTTTTCCCCCTTCCGAAACGATACAATCTTGAATATCTCTCATAACCCAACCTATCAATCCTCCATTGTAATGACTCTGCAAAGCAGATTGGAGGAAGCTCATAAAAATGTTTTAATTGCAGGAGGTGGAGGCACCGGCACAAGCGATTACGGATTCGGAGGATTTTACGGGGTTTCCCTTACAGACCCTGGGAAAAACGGATTTATAGCAAATGTTAATCTGTGGAAAAGGATGGGAGAGCGAAGCGGTCTTTTCCTAAATTATAGCAAGATAAGCCCCGATTTCTCACCCGACCTTCAATACCTCCCTGAAACAGGGGTGAAAGGGATTAATGGGAATTTTTATCATTATAATGTCTCGCCAAGAGGGTTGAGATGGTGGGAATTCTACGGAGTGAATGTAGAATATGCAAAGTTAGATTTCTGGACGGGTGGGCTGAAAGAGGAGAACAAGGTGGTTAATTTCTTTCTCGGTTTGAGGGGAGATTGGTCACTTGGCGTCGGGCGGAGCATCTCCTTCTATTCTCCCTTTCCATCCTTCCCAATTCCCTTTAGGGACAACTTCACCTCCTTTTCCCTCGGCGCTGGCTCGCCGGAAAAAAGATATGGTTGGGGTTTGGGCTACGGGAAAGGAGTTAGGATGAATCTTCCCTATAAATTCGCCTCCGGGAGTATCGGGCGTCAACTTATGAACGACAAGCTGAACATCAGTTTGAATTTTGAGAAGAGGTGGGTAGGTATGGGGAATGGATGGCAAACAGCTCAGCAGTGGTGGGGTTCAATTGCCTATGATATAGGGAGGGAATTTTGGTTTGTTATTGGAATTTACGGTCTAAAGGACAACGAAAGCCACCATAACATAAGCGCCGTTATAAGGAGGAGAGGGGAGGAGAAGAGGGATTTTTATTTGGTCATAGGAGACCCTCTGGGAACGGAGTTCAAGGAGAGAATCGCCATCAAATACATCGTTCCCTGGTAAGAGGATTAACTCATAGAGGCGTGGATTGAGCGGATATGAGCATTTCCACTTTGCCTCTCTTCTCCTTTAGAAGAGATTCCGCTTCCTCTTCGGTTTCCCCCTCCGCCCAGATGTGGAAATACGACTCCGATACATCGGGAAGGATTAAAACCCATTTCTTTGAATGCTCTCTAACTAATATCCCATATTCGGAAGCGGTTCCCAATTCTTGAAGCAAAATCCTCACCACTCTCCCCTTCTCCTGCCAGGGACAGAGAACTGTTGTGTATTTCAATTGGAAATGGGGAAGCTCTTTGAGGATATCGGGGACCTTCGCTTCCATTTTAGCCAGACACTGAAGTATCATACCCAGGGCGAAAATTGAATCAAAAGCGGGCTGGAATTTGGAGAAAACCAACCCTCCCGCTTCGTTTCCTCCCAACAAGGTGTGCCTTGAAGTCTCCAATAGGTAGCGAGGCAAGGGACGCGTCCTGATAACCTTCCCTCCATAACGCTGAGCGAGCTCGTCAATTGCGCTGGGAGCGAAAATATATGTCGCTATATCTCCTTTATTCCCTGTCTCGTAAAGAAGCTTGGCGAAGAAGAGAAGGAGCTTGAAACCTTCTATTACCTCGCCATCGGGCGAAACGAGAGAAAGGGTCTCTCCTCCGCTATGTTCAAAGAAAACACCCAAATCAGCCTTTAAAGCCGTCACAGTATTTTTTAACTCCTCAATCATTCTATCCCTCTCCTCTGGGGAACGAGGAGCCCGCAATGGGTCTACGAAGGGATTGAGGGCTACAACATCCAATCCCATCCTCCCAAGGATTGAGGGAAGAACGAGGGAAGTCCTTCCGAAAGCGTAATCAATGACTATTTTGAAACGGCGAGAGGAAATCAAACCCTCGTCCAAATGGGAGAGGAGCGCCTCCCTATAAGATTCAACTACGCGGGTTGAATACTCAATAGTTCCAACTTCGTGGTCCCTCACTCTCCTTAAGTCCTCACGGAAGAAGAAGCTCTCCAACTTTCTTTGGGTTGAGGGAGGAATCTCTATGCCCCTTTCATCAAACAGCTCTATAGTGAGAAGAGAGCTATGATATGGGACCATCCTTATATGAGCCCCTCCAACCATACTTTGCGTTCTTATGGTGAAACGGGTTATGGGGATAATCAAAGCTTGTAGGTTCATCACATTTATTCCGGCGGAAAGGAGCCCGGAGATGAAAGCTCTCTTTATCATCCTTGCGGTCTGGGAGGAATCCCTGCTCACCGCAACCCAACTTCCCTTTGGAAATAGACTCCCAAAGGCGGCTCCAAGCTTTGTTGCATATTCAGGCGTTATCTCCAAGTTGCTTATCCCGGCGATTCCATATCTCCTGAAGAGACTGCCATACCATTTCCCTCCCCAGACCAAGCTCATCGTCACAGTTGAGCTTCTCTCCACAATCTTATCAGGCCAAATCTTGACGAAGGGACGAACTATCACATCCTGTTCCAAATTGCAACGGTCCCCTATTATCGCGCCCTCGCCTATCTTCGTCCTATCGCCTACTATCGTCTTTTCAGCCACGATACATCCGAAAAGATTTGCCGAACGCCCGATGAAAACCTTATCCCAAATCACGCTCCTCTCAACCTTCACTTCTTCCTGAAAAACATTCTCCGCCCCTATCACCACTGGACCAACTATCTTCCCCCTTCCCTCAAACCTCGTATGTCTGCCTATGTAAACGGGAGGCTCTATCTCCACCTCCCCTAACTCCACGCCCTCCCCAACAACCACTCCCGGTCTAATCTCTTCGCCGTCAAGAATGACACTTACCTTCCCGTAAAGGATATCAAAATTAGCCTCCATATAGGTGGTATGATTCCCTACATCGCACCAATAACCATTGCTGATAAATCCGTAAAGAGGCTTTCCCTCCTGGAGGAGCTTGGGGAAAAGATTCTGCGAGAAATCAACGAACTGCTGATTCCCGATATAGGAAAGAACTTCTGGCTCAATGATGTAGATTCCCGTGTTTACAGTGTCGGAAAAAGCCTCGTCACCGGAAGGTTTCTCCAAAAATCTCTGAATCCTACCCGTTTCATCAACTATTACGACACCGTATTCCAAAGGATTGGAAACCCTTGAAAGGATTATCGTGACTAAAGCTCCTCTATCTTTATGGAAGGCGATAGCCTCGCTTAGGTCTATATCGGTAAGGGAATCACCGCTTAATACCAGGAGCGTTTCGTTGACATTGAAGGTCTCAGCCGCCTTCTTTACGCTTCCCGCCGTTCCCAAGGGAATATCCTCAACGGAATAACGGAGGGAGAAACCGAATTCCTGCCCATCTCCGAAGTACCCTTCTATTTCATCCGCTAAGTAATGGACTGTCGCTATCGCCTGCTCAAAGCCGTGCCTCTTCAAGAGCTCTATTATGTGAAGCATTATCGGCTTTCCACCTACTGGAACGAGCGGCTTGGGGCGATGAACAGTCAGAGGTCTCAGCCTCGTGCCTTCGCCACCTGCCATTATGATAGCCTTCATCTAAGCTCACCTCTCATCTTTGAGGAGGATAGGATAGTTCGGAGAAGGAAGAGGGGTCAATGTAGGGAAAGAGACGGTCCCTCTCCTCACAATAAGCGAGATATTGCCAAGCCGATGGCTCGGGTTCTCCTCCATTTAATATCTCTTTCAACATTTGGGAAAGGCGGAGGAAGGAATTGTAATGTTCCGCAACCCTCATCTCCGCATAATCCCTCGCGGACCAAGTAGAGATCAGGAATTGCCAATCGGACGATTGGAGGAGGAGAAGCTCCCTCGCCATCTGGGAGAGGATACGATTAGCCCTTTCATCCTTGCCCCATCCTCTTCTCACCATTTCTCTCATCTCCAACTCCGCCTGATAAATATAACGCCAAGTCCACTCCGTCCACTCGTTCAGCCATATCCAATGGAATCCTCCCTCGCCCCAAGAACCCTCAGGCAATGAAACAATTGTATCAGCAGGGTTTTGCTCCAAATAATCGCCGCAAGTTATCATCTCTATATCTTCATCTTCCGCTATCCGCTCAATAACCCTCTTGAGAAATCTCGGTCCCTCAAACCACCAATGCCCGAACAGCTCGGTATCATAGGGGGCAACAATTATCCCCTCCCGCCCCGTCTCCGCCTTATATTCGCTGAGGACTTTCTTCAGTAGGGTGAGGAAATGGCGGGAATGCTCCTCCACCCTCTCATCAGCTTTTTCGGGAATATATATCTCCTTCGCACCCAAATCAGCTTTGGGATTGGTTACCCGCCAGAAGCGAAGCCCGCTTGGGAAATGCTTCTTGTGAAAATCAAGATAATAGCCATCGCCGGGATAACCTACCTCACCGCTCCAAACTTGTAGACCAGTCTGGGGGTCTCGCACGAAAACCGCAACGGGTCTTTTCGGCTCTCCCGAGGAGTTCACGAGATATGGACGATAGGGTTGCTTTTGTATATCCTCCGGTCTCTCCACCTTCTCCAACCTTTCCCAAAGCGTTTTTAGAGCCTCAAATCTCTCAAGATAAACTCCCGTAACCTTCCCTCCCCTTAAAAGATGTGTATCAATAATGAAATATTGCAATCCCTCCTCGCTGAGGAATTCGTCAACCCCTTTTCTCAGGTAGCTGTAATCAATGAGGGGTGCTTTCCATTCGTAGCGAGGTCTATAGGCACATTCGGGTAGCCAAATACCCCTCGGTTGGCGATGGAAGTGTTTTTGATAGGCGGAAACACCCAGCCTCACCTGCGTCTGAACGCTCTCATCCAAGAGGAGAAGGGGGAGATAACCATGGGTTGCAGCGGAGGTCATTACTTCTATCTGACCGCTATCCTGCAAAGCTCTTAATTCTCCAACCAAATCCTCTCCTAACTCTTCCTCAAATTTTTCCAATGCGGAGGAATAAAAATTCTCCCACATTTTAGCGAGTTCAGCTATCCCTCCTTCCCCGCGCTTTCGCCATTCCTTCTCGGCCTCCTTGCTCAGCTCGATCTTCTTTTGAAGATAGTTTTTAAGCTCACCTGGGAAGAGTGGGTCCGAGAGCTGTTCGCAGGTAACAGGCGTTATGCTAAAGGTGACTTTTGGAGGAATTCCTTTCTCCGCGAGCTGGCGGAAGATGTTTATGAGGGGAATGTAACATTCAACCGTCGCCTCCGAAAGCCAATCCATTCCGTGAGGCCATCTGCCGTGGGAAAGGACATAAGGAATATGGGTATGAAGCACTATGGCGAAATAGCCGATTGGTCTCTTCAGGATAAATCACCTCTCTTAAGAATTATTATCTTTCAACAACCTCCCACTTCCCGCATCTGTCTCCCCAGCGGGCGAGAAGCCTTCCATCGCTTTTTATCTCCACTATCTCGCATCTATTAGAACAGCCTTTGCATTCAAAGGAGGAGGTCTCAAAGTTCATCTCCGCAATCTCAAAGCCGCGGAAACGGCTCCTTTTTCCATCCCTCATCTCCTCCATAGCGAGCAAACCCGCTCCTATCGCTCCCATCACATGATGATAAGGTGGGACGAGCACCTCACAGCCCAGCGCTCTTTGGAAGGCATATTTAATGCCGATATTAGCCGCAACCCCTCCTTGGAAAACTATCGGAGGGAGGATTTTCTTCCCTTTCGCAACATTGCTGAGATAATTTCTCACCAAAGCCTCGCACAAACCAGCGACTATATCCTCAACGGAAAAGCCCATCTGCTGTTTATGAATCATATCAGATTCGGCGAAGACCGTGCACCTTCCCGCAATCCTCACGGGAGTTTTTGCCTTTAAAGCGAGAGCTCCAAACTCCTCAATCGGTATCCCCAACCTTTCCGCCTGCCTATCTAAAAAGGAACCCGTCCCCGCAGCGCAAACCGTATTCATCGCAAAGTCAACAACCAATCCATTTCTCAAAATTATTATCTTGGAATCCTGACCGCCTATCTCTATTATCGTGTTGACATCGGGATTGAAGCGAAGAGCCGCCACGGCGTGGGCGGTGATTTCGTTTCTTATAACATCGGCGCCAATCATAACGCCAGCCAGATACCTCGCTGAACCAGTCGTCCCCGCTCCCCTTATCTCTATATTCTTGGGCAAATCCTCCCTTATCATCGCAATCCCCTGCTGTATTGCTTTTATCGGCTGCCCTTGAGTGCGAATGTAAACGGGCTTGCCTAAGGGATTGCCTTCCTCATCTATTACAACTACCTTTGTCGTTACAGAACCAACATCTATTCCTACATAGCCCTTCAAACCCTGACCACCTCCCTTTTGCGGCGGAGTAGGTCAACGAAAGCCTCCAACCTCGTCAATACTCCCGCCTTGCCGGTGTGCTCATCAAAGACAAGCGTCAAAACGGGGAAGGAGAGGTCCTTGCTGACCCGAGGCAATATACTCTGGGCGATTATCTCTGGCATACAGGTGAAAGGCATAAGATGAACCATCCCTTGAAATCCCTTGCGGGCATAGATAACCGCTGAGGCAACGGATAACTGCCCATCCCCGCCCACGAAATGCCCCAAATAGGGCTTCGCCATTTCCTCCAAAAGCTTGTGCTTCCTTATCCCCCTCAATGAGGGAACGAGATGCTCCTTAACCCAATCCGTTATGTAGAGGGTCCTCTCAACCTCAACATCCATCTTCCCCAGTTCATTCTCGACCTCCATATTCACGAACGGCTCCAATACAACGAAAATCTCTCCCGTAACCGCCACCCTTATCGGGTCTATGTTCTTCCTGGGAACAGATAGGAGCTCCTCAATTGCCTCCTTTTTTATCCTTTTAATCTCCTTATAAGATGAGGCATCATCAAGTCTATGAAGGGTCTTCTCCAATATATGCATCGTATCCCCCTTGTTTATCTCCCGTGCCTTTATCTTATGCCCCAGCTTCTCTAAATCATCCATAATCTCAAGCTTCTTGATTCCGAAGAGAAGGGCGGAGAAAATCTTGTAGAGAGGTCTGCCATTTCCCACTCGCTTCAAATCGTTTATGAACTCCCTCCATCTCCCCTGAGGTGGGTCGAATATGAGGAAATCAACATCGTAACCCAAGTCCTCCAATATCCTCTTCTGCACCGCTCCGTAATAGCCGAACCTACAGGGACCCACGCCTCCTGCCATTATGATTGTATCGGCTCCCTGTTCAATCGCCTCAAGGAAACAGCCAAGGTTTATTTTCAATGGAAGGCAGGCGAACTCGGGGGAATATTGAGAACCCAATGTCAGGGTGCGTTTAGAGGGTTTGGGGGGAACAATGACCTCGTGCCCCAGTTCCTGAAGAGCCGTTTTCAATCCAAGCCAGAGATTTCCCATATGGGGAAAGGTAACCTTCATCTCTTCCTCATCCTCAACATATCAACGAATGCCTCAAGCCTCGTTAAGAGACCCGCCTCCCCAGTATGTTCATCCAAAGTGATGACCATTATGGGGAAATTTCCCTGCCTTCTCGCCTCGCTTTGGATGAGCTCGGTGATAAGGGAATCGGGTCCGCACTCAAAGGAAACAACATTTATTATCCCATCAACCTTTTTCGTATGAATTAGATAGAAAGCGGAACCCACTATATCCCTTTCATATGACCAGAAGAGACGCTTGGGAAGGAATTCAGCGTGATGCTCTATGTCCTCCTGCCTTATCATCTCCCCCGTTATCACTTCCGCTCCCATATTTTTCAGCTTCCCCAGCATATCAAGGGTGGAGAAACGGTCGTAGACATTGTAGGGATGCCCCACTACGCCGATTTTTATATCTCCCGATTCCTTTTTCTCCACCTTCTTCCCAGAGAAGAGGGCGTCTATCGCCTCATCGGGAGTGAGCCCCTTCAGCATAAGCCTTCTATATTCCCATAAAGCTTGACAGGAATTCTCATAAGCTGACCTGATTGTATTTAAAGGAACGCCGAATTTCCTCCCAATCTCAATCGCAGCTCTTAAAGGGCTCTTATCCTTCTTTTTAACATTTACAGTAGCGTCTATAACGGGAGGTATATCGCTCAAAGTGCTGCGGATGACATCGGGGAGTCCGAGGAACTTGGGGCAGGTATAAGCTTCCTTTTCCACAGCAACTATGCGAGGGATGAAGAGATAATCAACTTTCTTATCGGCGAGATATACAGTGTGTCCGAAGAAAATCTTCACGGGAAGGCATACATCGTCTTGGGAGTTTTCCGTTCCGAGGTCCAATATCTCCTTGGAGGTAGGAGGTGAAGCGATGACCTCCGCCCCAATCTCCTCAAGGAAGACCCTCCACATAGGATAATAATGATAAAAGAGAAGTCCTCTCGGGATTCCTACTTTCATAGCATTAATAAATTATAGCAAAAAAATCGGTTTTTGTTGAATAAAATGAGCAATAGTTTGACTCCTTAGGCTATTTGTCATTGCTGGGTGCGGGTAAATGTTTAGGTAAGGAACCGAGGAAGGAAAAGGAAATTTAAAATAGGCGTCTCACATCTAATTATTTCAAAGATGCTGACTGCAAATAGCAGGCTGTTTCAGTAAATCAAGACCAAAAATTATATTTTTTATCATCCCTCCTTCATTTTTCAAAAAATTTAGTAATAAGTGATGATAGCCCACCAAACCGCCATCGTGAGAAGAGATGAAGCCAATCTTCTTTCCCCCACCTCTAAAAAACAAGATCTCCTTCGACCTCTGCGACTTACATTTTTTCAATAAGATAGAGCGGAAAATTCGTAGCCAAGAGAGGCGAGCTGGGGAAGCAATATCCTCAACGCTTCCAAAGTGTTGTTCTTTTCCTCCAATCTCCTCACATCGTCTCCATCATGTAACAGGACGATTGAGCCATCCCTCGCCTCCACCTTCACCTTCCTCGCTATCTCCTCACCATCCAACTTCTTCCAATCTCTTGTATCTATATCCCAAAGCACCAGTTTATATCCTCTTCTCCGAATTTCATTTTTAACCCATGGCAACGCCACTCCCCAAGGAGGGCGAAATAAATTTGTTTTTAATCCAGTTATTTTCCATATAATCTTCTCCGTCCTCTCTATCTCCCTCCCCAATATGCCGAAATAAACTAAAAACCTGCTGTGAGAATATGTATGATTCCCTATGCTATGCCCTTCATTCACAATGCGCTGAAGAACTTGAGGGGATTTCTCAGCCTTTCTACCACAGACGAAGAATGTCGCTTTTGCCTCCCATTCAGCCAAAATATCCAGAACCCTCGGCGTGAAATGCTCATCGGGACCATCGTCAAAAGTAAGATATATTTTTTTCATAAAAATCTAATGACGGATAATTTTAGCTTTAGCAATCTTGCTCATTAAAACTACCTCTACCTTCTTCACCTCTCTTTCAACCTTGCGCCTCTCGTTCGCAAAGGATGGAGAGCGAAGCAAAAAGAGTGAGAAAAGGTAGACAATGAGGAATAAAGAGGGAAGAATCGGTAGCTTTCTTAATGGAGTAGGTTCTCCCCTTACTGGGGGCGGCGTTGTTGTTACTTCCTTTCTGAGAAGGAGTCTCGCTATCGTATTTTTGGCGTAGGTCATCGTCCCTTTGAGGAAACCTTTGCGATATCTCCTGCCCGAAGTTGCTACCCTAAAACGATAGTCAAGCACGACTTTCCCCAATCTTGCCAAACGAAGCGACAAATCCACATCTTCCCCGATTGGGAGGTCTTCCCTAAATCCTCCCACCTTAAAGAAAGCATCCCTTCTAAATGCTATATTAGAGCCCGGTATATTCCAATAGCCATCGCTCATCCATTTATCCAAAATCCAGAGGAGATGGGCGAAGTGGCGTATCCAAAGGCGAGCCAGAACCGGTCCACTATACAATGTATAGAGTCCACCAAAGGCAACCAATTTCTCGTCCTTTTCGAATTCCTCAGCTATGCGAGAGAGCCAGTTCGGAGGGAGAATTGTATCCGCATCCGTCATAGCTATTATCTTCCCCCTCGCCTCAAGACATCCCCTCTGCCGGGCAGCCCCCACCGTCCTCCTCTTCTCATATACAACCTTCGCTCCAAATCTCCTCGCTACCTCGCCCGTCCCATCCTCGGAGGCATTGTCCACAACTATTATCTCAAAATCCTGAAAATCCTGCTCAAGAAGGCTTTGAAGAGTGTTGCCGATATAGTTCTCCTCGTTATAAGCGGGAATAACCACCGATATCAGAGGATTGTCCGGATTTTGCCGAGGGTGGGAAGGAATCTCTGCTCTTGGCGGTTCTTCCTTGCTCGCTAACCAGAGGAAGAAAAGCAAGAGTAGATTGAAGAAAAGCAGGGAGGAGAAATTAAAGATATCCCAATAGTCCTCAAAGGATAACCTGGGCAGCATTCCCATCTCATCAGCAATCATCCCCAATCCTGTCCCCAGTAAAAGGAAAGGCAAAGCCGATCTTTTTCTAACGAGTAAAGAGATGAAGAAAAGAGAAAAAGCAATCAGGAAGTGTAAAGTTGAGGAATGGTATATGGGTGATAGGGCAGTTTGGGGGAAGAAAAAGGCTATGCTTCGGAGAAGGAGTATGATGAACCAAAAGGATATATAGGTTGTCGCAATTTCCTCCTCGTATTTTGAGAAGACAGATACTATCCACTTCCTCATCTTGCTTGTGACACCTCCTCCATTCTTCTCAATTCCCTCCTTATATTAATCATTGAGAAGATGCCCACGATAAAGGGTAGCCAATAGGAAAAGAGGCGATAGAGGGTGCCAGAGAGAACCACGATATGGGCGGGAACGCCCAGAGCTGTGAAAATCAAGCTCAATGAAGCAAGCATAACACCGGGGGTTTGAGGAACAAGCGTCAAAGCGCTGAGGAGAAGGGAGAGGGAATAACCGAAGACTATGTGGAAGAAATTCAGCTTATGACCGAAAACGATGAAGGAGAAATAGAGAGTGAAGATGTTGCCGAGATAGAAAAGGATTGAAGCGAGGAAAGCAAGTGGAAGCTGGTTATAATGGTTTTCCAATGTGCGAAATGTGTCGTAAAGGCGAGGAATTCCCCTCCTCACCCGCTCGGGGTCCATTAAATCCCTTTTTCGGAAGAAATTGGAGAGCTTGTTCAAAAGCTTTATGATTCTTTCCCCCAATTGGGAGAGTTTCTTCCCTCCCTCCTTGAATAGATAATAGAGAAAGAAACCTATCAGGATGAGCACACCAGCGATTACAGCGAGAGCGGGAGGGGGGAGGAAATAGAGGGGAGAAACGGGAGCGAAAAATAGGCTTAAGAAAAAGAAGATAGCGTAAACAACATAGATAAGAAATGTCCAGCTTATGACGAGGAATAGTATCGCCTCATGGGGAAGCTTAAGCTTTCTATAAAAGTAATAGGAAATAGCAACGCCTCCCAAGACGGGAAAAGCCTGATTTCCCACTACTCCCAAAATGGCAATTCTCAGTGTGTCCTTTAGACGAAGGGTATATCCTCCCATCCTCAGCACAATCAGAGATAGCCAGCCATCGCCGAAATAATAAAGAACTTGAGCAAGCAGAAGTAGAGGTAAAAGCTCCAAGTTCGCCCGCTTGAATACGATGGGGATTTCCCGATATGACTCACCTATCTTTGGCAAAATAACCCAAACAGCTATACCTAATAAGATTAGGGCAAAGATATAGCGCCAATATCTCATTTTTTGTCAACTAACTGAAGCTGGAAGTTGACTTCCTGTTGATAATCGGGAGGAGAAAGGGTTATCTCCTTTGTCTGCTCTTGATATCCTTGCTTGTATGCCTTCACAACATAAGTTTTCCGGGCTACGGGAACCCAGAGGTAATATTTCCCATTTTTATCGGTTGTCTCGGTATCCAAAATATTATTCGGGTCGTCTTTATAGTAGGCAGAGACAGTAGCACCCTCAATGGCAATTCCCCTTGTATCCGTCACGGTTCCATAGATGTTGTAAGGAGGGGGAGGTGGATTGTTATCAGTGGGTGTCGTAGAACCTCCTCCGCCTCCTCCACATCCAGAGAGGTAAATAAGAAGTATGAGAAGACCAAGATAACAAAAATAACGCATAATAAAAATTTAATATGGATTGAAGAAATTGTCAAATTGTTAAAAGCCTATGTTTTTGCTACATCCATTTACTCTCGGTTTAATCAAACAAAATCTATACTTTCTTCTACCTCCATTGCTTTTTCCCAACCAACGAAGTTATGCGAATTTAAATGTCTTAAATAGAGGGCGGGGAGGCGGAGCCTCCCCGCCCTTTTAAAAACTCCTTAATTTAATCTAATCCCCAATATCGCGACAGGAAAGGGCGAGAGCGCCTCCACGACATCTTGAACGAATCTGCTCCGCCTTATACCACTTCGCATGCCCATCGGCGAAAACTATGTTCGCTCCCTCCGTGTGGCGAGACCATTTCCTTTTAGCGGTTTCCAAGTCAACTACAGTTGGCGGGCATCCACACTGAACACCATCAAAAGAACTACCCGGTGGCCAGTTAGCGAAAGCTATTTGAACATTTATCGCATAGTTGGCGTCTCCCCAATTGTTGACAATTCTCGTAACGAAGGAATCCGCTATTACAACCGTCTCCGAAGGGCGGGATATGGCGGGCAGGCGATAATAGGCAGTTCTCCAAGTTTGTCCCCACCAAATTCCCGCAAAAGGAGCCTCCTGAATGCCTACATTGTATCCATAGTGGCAGATGAAATTCGGCTGATTATGGAGTCCCGGATAGCAGTTTGCCTTCCAGGTGCTCGTCTGCTGGGCGCTCGGACAGGAGAAAATACCGGTGTTCTTAACATATGGCATCAGCTGCTCATACCAATCCAAACCAGTGAATTGCCCGTTCTTACCGGCTCCACAGGGAGTCTCCATCGTGGGAAGGCATTCATCCCAATCCTGAACATACATCGCCAAAGCCTGTCCCAACTGCTTTGTATTTGATAAACAAGCAGATTTTCTCGCTGCCTCCCTCGCACGAGAGAGAAGACGGGAAACAGAATAGCGGCCAAAATCGCAATAATCGTGATAACGACCAATAGTTCAATCAAAGTGAACCCTTTTCTCCTCATTTCTTAAACCTCCTTTTTGTTTTTATTTTTTACCTATAAAAGGTAAAGCTGGACAAAAACCTTTTCCTTCATAATACCCTCAAATCGCATCACCTCTTCTCATAATGTTATATAACAATTTGCATACTCCTTGCTTAAGGAGAGGGACGCTCCAAATATTCTAAATCTGGGTCTATTATTACACCACGGGGTAATCCCCTATTCGGGTCTGAATGAACCCATTTAGCGTGCCCATCAGCAAAGCAGATAACCGACCCACCCATATGACGGGTATAGCGTTCATCCCGCCCACCTTGCCAGCACCACGCGCCACAAGTTTGAGCATAACCCACTTGGAATCTTCCACATTCAGGAGCGGGAGTACAACCCCAGTAATTGTGTATAAACAAGTGGGCACACTCTCCCACAGCAACTATTTCCGCGGGATTTTGTATTTTAGAGAGAGGGCGTCCGCCTCTCCAAATGGAACACCAAGCAGCGGGTCCATCCGAACCTACATAGCAATTCATTCCGTAGCTATGTCTGATCGTGCCGCGCCAATCGGGAGGAATCCACCACCAAGCCCCAAAGGTTTCTGAATATTTGCTACCATTCGTGCTGGGACATTCAAATACCTGTTGGTTCTTGACATATGGACCAAGTGCAGGGAACCAAGAAATGAAGGTGCCGGTGCTAGCGTATTTAGGATCCCAGAGGAAAGCAGGAGGAAACCTTTCGTCCCAGTCTTGGCAATACATCATCAACGCCGTTCCAATTTGTTTTAGATTGGATAGACAGGCGGTTTTTCTCGCGTTTTCCCTTGCGCGACTGAAAACTGGGAAGAGAATCGCGGCGAGGATAGCGATGATTGCTATGACGACCAATAACTCAATCAATGTGAACCCTTTCCTCTTTTCAAACATTTTTTATCTCCTCCTTTTTGTTTTATTTTTGCCCCAATAAGAGGGAGGGTGAAGCCCCGGGGCATAAGCCTTTTCCTCCCTTCATATAACACTCAAATAGCATCACCTCCCATTAGCCTCACTACTTTCCTGATAGGAATCTTTATTTCCTGTGGCTCTCTTGCTTTTCCTTCAATAATAGATAGAAGTGTCCGCATACCGATTAAGCCCAGCTTATATTGGTAGGTATCGAGAGATAGAAGGGGCATCCCGGGAAGAAGATTTTCCGATAATCTATCAAAGCATAAGAGCTCCAAATCTTGCGGCACTCTCAAGCCTTTCTCCCTCACAGCTTCACAAACGCCTCTTATGTGTTCCCCTATGCTTATGAAAATCGCCGTGGGTGGCTCTCTTAACTCCAAAAGCTCCCTTCCCGCTATATATCCGTCCCTCTCACTCCAGCTCTTAAGCTTCACTAATTCCTCATCGACATCCAACCCTATCTCCCAAAGCGCCCTTTTATATCCATTGAACCTATCAGCCATAAAGCTCGTCTCCAAACTGATACCCACGATAGCAATCCTCTTATGCCCCTTTTGTAGGAGATATCTCGTAGCAAGATATCCACCTCTCTCGTTATCGTAATCAACCCTATTCCCTTTAAAATGGGGATGAGTCCCCACTAAAACAAGGGGAATGTCTCTCTCGTTCTATTTCAATACCTCCT
>Ga0080004_1119460_pt1 | contig 23380 bp, 25 predicted proteins | sample WasSprMetagenome_FD_69207 | JGI IMG/M metagenome (GOLD analysis project Ga0080004, IMG submission 69207) | Sulfidic aquatic microbial communities from Washburn Spring, Yellowstone National Park, USA - WS (SPADES assembly) (version 2) | ecosystem: Environmental > Aquatic > Thermal springs > Hot...
CATCTCCTGAGGATAGCCTTCTTATCACTCCGTTCACAACAAATACCTCTGTAATTGAGATTTTTTGATGCCTTATCTCGACAAACTGTGCCCCTAGATCGAGAGCATAGGAGATCGCTTCCTCCAGATCCATAAAGGACTAGCTAACAAGAAGGATAAAATCTTTATTTTCAGTTAAGAGAGGAGGACAATGGATCCCTCATCACTGGCCATCTCCATAAGCTTGGCTTTTGATTGCCTCTCTGTTTCTGCAGCTAGGTTCACAGGCTTAAGCTTTGACAGGGAATCTTCCTTAAGGATGGCCTTTTCCTTTGGAACATTCCAGTTTCTCATGTTCTACGCAGGATGGGTTGTTGGAAGCAGATTTTCATTATTTGTAAGCGAGTTTGATCACTGGATTGCCTTCTTTTTGCTTTTCTATATCGGAATTCGAATGATAAATCAGTCGGTAAAAGGAGAGAAATTTCAGGAAACTTCCATCACAACTCTTGTTCTTTCGATAGCTACTAGCATTGACGCTCTTGCTGCAGGACTAGGCCTATCCCTAATAGGGATAGATGCTTTAACGCCAGCTGTTGTGGCTGGGATTTCATCGTTTCTTCTCACTCTTGTGGGATCATACATTGGAGTTAAGGGAAAAGCTGCATTGGGTGAAAAATCTGGAGCATTTGGAGGTGCTGTCTTGATACTAATAGGCTTCAAGATACTGGTGGAGCACCTTCTCTAATAACATATACTGGGTATTCAGTAAACAAAAACATATTTTATTCTTTTTTCGTCCAGAAACTCCTTCAGAGATTTTTTCAAATTAATATAATATTTGTCGAGCTCAGGAATCCAGTTAGATACTCCGATATCTGAGAGAGCTCTATCTATCCTGTTGTAAAGGCCCGGCTTTAAATTCAGTCTGTCAAAATATATTAGATCTGCGTGATCCTTAACTGCCATTATCAGATCTCTGAGATCATCCAATTTAGTGCCTGGAAGCACGGGACCTATGAAAACAAAGGTCCTCACATTCTCCCTCTTAAATCTCTCCAGAGCATCTATTCTTGAGCTTACCGGAGAGGAAAAAGGCTCAAACCTCTTCCTTATATCCTCATCTAGGGTTATTATTGTGAAGCCCACTTTTGTATTTCCATTTGCTATTATATCCATGTCCCTTATTATAGACGAGGATTTCGTCTGTATTATGACAGGCCAGCCATATCCCATCAGGACCTCCAGAATCCTCCTTGTGAGCCTGTATTTCATCTCAGCCGGCTGATACGGATCTGTTAAAGATGATAAATACACAACACCCTTCCTTTTTCTTCTTATCTCCTTGAGCAGAATCTCAGGTGCATTTACCTTTGCATACAAGTAACTGCCCCACTCTCCAGTGTAGCCCCTCATCTTGGTGTAGTAATCTGCATAACAGTATACACATGCATGCTGACAGCCGATATATGGGTTTATGCAATAATCCCCTATAGCGCTTTTGTTTAGTATGCTCCTAGCTCTTACCTCCATCGCTGAGTTTATTAAGGTGAAGCCAGAAAAACATATTGTATGAAGAAACTGAAGCTCCTATCAGAGGACTACAGAACAGTAAAACTAAGAAGGGAGGAGATTCTGTCCCTCATTCCATTCATTCCATCCTCAAATGAGGTAGTTGGTTCCTCCCCTCCGGAGATATTTGTCGGCAGGCACGGATATCCTAAGGTATTAATAGGCCCTCTCATACCTCCCTTCCTCGGAAGAACGGAGAACCTGTGTTTAACTGAGACTTGGTTTGGGAAGGAGCTGGAGGAGATAATCAGGATGAGGATGCAGCTCATCAGGGGGAAGAAACTCCTTAAGGTCTCCCAGATAGATGATAGATACGCTCAGGAGCTGAGGGAGGCAATGTTATCAGAAGTATCTGTGGACATGGAGGCAAAACTTGGCTCTTCTCCAAGAGGATTTCTATTTTCAGAGGATCATCAGCCTTTTGGACCCTCTGCAAGCCTTGAATATCTGAGGATATACCCAGGAAGGACTGATTTCAGGGTGGAAAAAGCCTATTACGACAGGGACATGGGATCAGTTGATGCCATAATTGAGCTTTATGGAAAGGGAGTTCCAATCTCAAGGATACAGCAGTGCTTCAGCGCAGGTCTCTTCGGGGTGAAAAGAAGGTTTGTTCCGACGAGATGGTCGATAACTGCTGTCGATGATATAATATCAAAGTATATTATAGAAAAAATAAAAGAATACCCAGTTATAAATGAATTCAGAGTTTATCATATGGAATACATCAGGAATAAGTGGGCTGTTATAATGCTGCCGGAGAGGTGGAGCTATGAGTCCATAGAGGCTTGGTTTCCCGGCACCATAACCGATAAAATGGGAATAGCTGGGGATTATGAGCCATTTAACGGGAGGAAGGAATATGCTAGTATGGGAGGATGCTACTATGCGGGCAGGCTTGCTGTGGCTGAGAGGCTTCTGGAGGAGAGAAGACAGGCATCTGTTCTGATACTCAGGGAGATACATCCCGGCTACATACCCACAGGGGTTTGGAATGTGAGAGAGACTGTGAGAAATCTCCTTAGGAAAAAGCCATATGCTTTCTCCAGCCTTAAAGAATGCCTTTTGTTTGTCGAAAAGAAGCTAGATCTGCCCCTTAAAGTTTGGATTGAGAACTCCAAAATTTTAAAAGAGAAAATGGAATCTCTTGAGAGCTTTTTATAAAAATTTCCTGAATAAAAATAATGCAACAGCCATGAGAAAGCTGATAAAAGCCGGAATAAAAGAGTTTTGACCGGCAGAAACGAGAATGGGAACATAACTGAAGATGTATGGGATATAGGCATGCCAGGAAAGGGTTTTCGGCATGTCATCTCGGGAGAGAGCTAAATATAAGCAGATAGCTGTGAGAGATACCGTGAACCAGCCGAGAAAGTTGCTGAGCGGTACTCCAAACCAAAGGCCTTTCTCCCTCCATGCCCAAACTCCTTGCTCAACCATCACTGGATCAACTGCCATGTCCAAGAGTACCATCAACAGAGGAACAATCAAAATTCTCCTCTTTCCTCTTATAAGAAAGGTTGATGCTAAATAGCATGTGTAAATGTAGATCCCCCAAGCAACTATTACAGGCACGGGAACCCCGTAAATTGAGTATTTCTCAAGCTTCAAGTAAGAATAGCTTCCGAAAGGGAATCCGTAGCTCAACCCGATGTACTCGAAAAGAAAACCGATAAAAGATCCAATAATAGGAAGAAGGACTATTTTTGCCGAAAAAGGAAGCATAAATATCACTGATAGAAGAAATAATATCAGAAGAGCGAGATCAGCAGGTCCTCTTATGCCAGCAGCAGGTAGAATTGCATTTACAGCATATCCAGCGGTAAGAAGAGCAAGGGATATCCCCGTCCAGCGCATATTGCCGAAATTCTGCCATAAAATTTAAAGCCACATTATTTTATTTAGAAATATGCTCGAGGAGATTTTTTCTTTAGCTTTGAAAAGCCTTTGCCTGCAGGAAAGGTTCGATCTTGTCTTCGATCAACAGTTGTTAACAGAACTCTCTGTACAGATATACTTTTATACAATGTCTTATTCACTGGCGAATTGTATGCTTGAATACCTCATAAGATATGATCCCGGAGCTGATGCGATCTATATCAGGATTAAGGAGGATGAAGTTGCAGAGAGCGAGGAAATAGGAAGCGGAATAATCGTAGACTATAATAACAAAGGAGAAATTGTGGGAATAGAGCTTCTGGAATTTTCTAAGAAGAAGGCAGACCTAGGAGAGCTCATAGTCAAGGGACTGCCTGTTCTAAGGTAAAGAAAAATTGATAATATCTACTGATAATTTAGAATCAAGCTGAAAGATTTATTATCATCCCCTGTATGCCTAGAGGATGGAAAAGGATGAGATAAGGGAGAAGATATGGAGGATGATGGTTGAGAAAAAAGTGGCTTTGCCTCCATTTCCAGTTCACGGGAGGATACCTAATTTTAAAGGGGCAAGGGAAGCTGCTATGAAGCTGAGAAATCTGGATGAGTACAGAAAAGCAGAGGTTCTGCTCTGCAATCCGGATTCCCCGCAGATTCATGTGAGGGAGATGGCACTTAAAGATGGAAAGATCCTCGTGGTTGCCACTCCTAGGCTTTCAAGAGGGTTTATTGAAGTGAGGGGACAGGATGTAAGTCCCACTATAAGGGGGATGATCGAGAGAGGAAGGCCTGTCAAGCCAGGTGATCATAAAATAGACATATTTGTAGCGGGATCTGTTGCTGTGAGCGTTGAAGGATACAGGCTTGGCAAGGGAACTGGGTATTCAGATGTGGAGTTCAGGATGTGGAGGGAAGCGGGCTCTATAGATGATAGAACTCTGAGGGTGACAACAGTTCACGATATCCAAGTGGTGGAATTCGTGCCAAGGGATGAATGGGATGTCCCAGTTGATCTCATATCAACTCCTACAAGGATTATATGGACAAATCTCTCTAAAAGGCTTTAATCCAGTCAGAAGGACATCACGCTTTTTGTTTGGAATTCGAACATAATACTTTATATATTTCCCTTCCTTTTAGCATCTATGTTAACAGCCAAGGACAGGATGATAATCGAGATAATGGCAAAATTCACAGACGAGCTAAGGCCCATTATAGATGAAAAAGGGGTAAGCTATCCTGATGCCGAGAGGTTATTCGATCTGGACAGGGAAAGCACTGTGGAAAAGCTAGAGGAACTCGTAAAAGAGGGAGTGATGACTAAGAATCAGATAGATAGCTTGATCACATGTCCGAATTGTGGAAGCCATTTAATGCTTGCTAAGCTAAGTTGTCCGAATTGTGGAAGCAGGATTATCACAAAAGGAAGGGCATTAAGACATTCTTGCGGTTATATAGGGCTGGAATATGATTTTTCAGAGGGAAAGTGTCCTGTATGTGACAAGCAGGGTGGATATCAGGATTTGGGGGTTCAGTACAGGTGCGAGAGCTGTGGAAATGTGTTTAGAGATCCGAGAATATCCTTTCTCTGCTTAAACTGTGGAAAGGAGAGCGAGGATATCTCAACAGTAATAAAGCCGTTGTTCTCCTACAAGCTGAAGAAAAGCAAGAGCAAGCTCGACAAGCTTGAGAACATGCTCAAAAAGAGCTATAATGTGAATATGCCGGGATCAATCAGGGGATTATCAGGTGTTGTTCATCAGTTCAACTGCGTCCTCCGTGACAAAAACGGAAGGCTTACAGTGGTTGATATAGCTGCAAGAGATCTCTATGTAGGAGAGGAGGAGGCCTTCAGATTTGCCCTTAAGGTGATGGATACAGCTCCCAACAGGGCTGTTTTCATCGCAATACCCAGGATATCAGCGGATGCACGTGATCTCTTGAGGCAGAACAGGGTTGAGGTTGTGGAAGCTGAGGATCTGGATAAAGCCATAGACTTGGTGGTTGATCTTCTGATGGGATCCTAGAATTTATTTATAGAACAAGAGATTGCAATCTTTTTAAGTTAAGCTGATCTTCCCTTCTTGTGAAATTCCTTCAAACGATCTCGCTCATAATACTCTGTCTGATTCTCTTCTGGATTCTGTACCACACACCTCTCATGATAGCTGGATCGAGAAATGAGAGGAGAAGAGCTGAGAAACCTGGGATCCTCCCTAAAATCTCAGTTATAGTCCCGGCTAGGGATGAGGGCAGGGTGATAGAGAGGTGCATTAAATCCATACTGAATCAGGATTATCCAAGGGATCAAATAGAAGTAATAGTGGTGTCGGCCGACGACTCGACAGCTGAGATATGCAGGGGCTTCGATGGAATTAAGGTGATAAAGGAGGAGAATCCAAGGGGAAAACCTGCTGCCCTGAACCTCGGGTTGAAATTCGCGTCAGGGGATATAATAGCTGTCTTCGATGCAGATAATGTTCTGGATAAAGATTGCCTGCTGAAAGCAGCTGCATACTTTCAGGAAGGAGCTCTTGCAGTTCAGGGAAAGACGGGATGCCTGAACAAAAACCAGAACATACTTACAACCCTTGTTTACCTTGAGCAGGAGGCATGGCAACGCCTTCTGCTGAGTGGAAGGGACAGATTTAGGCTTTTTGTTCCATTTACAGGGAGCTGCCTTTTCATAAAAAAGGAACTTCTTGAGGAGCTGGGGGGATGGGATGAGAGCTCCTTGGCAGAGGATGTCGAGCTATCAGCAAGACTTCTCCTGAGGAATATTAAAGTCACATATGCAAATGATGTGGTGTCGTGGCAGGAGGCTCCAAGCAAATTGAGGACTCTGGTGAAGCAGAGGGTAAGATGGTACAGGGGTTATGTTGAGACATCTATCAAGTATCTAAGCCTTCTAAAAAGACCGTCTTCTGCTGCTTTAGATGCTGAGATATTCCTTCTTGGCCCTATATTCATGGCTCTTTCCCTCCTAGGATATGTGTGCTGGATAGCCAGCATAATATATCCTATATCAGATATTCTGCTTGAGATCTTGGCTTCATTCTTGGGAGCTGTTACAGCTTTTTCCGTCACCTTCTCCTTGGTTGCATTTGAGAGATCCCCTGATCTGGGAAACATCGCCCTAATTCCTCTGATATATGTTTACTGGATGATACAGTCATCCATAGCGATGAAATCTATTCTGGACTTCATCTTGAGGAGACCAAAGGCGTGGAGAAGGACGGAGAAAGAGGGGTGGTCCCCAATAAACTTATAAGCACGCATATTACCCTGATGAGTGATCCCTAATGCGTCCAGTATTAGCAACAGTAGCGGTAGTTGCTCTTATCTGTCTGAGCTTGATGGGGATAATTCTAGGCTTTATATCACTAGAAAAGGTAAAGCTGAGCCCACACATTTACCTCATTCTGAGTTTTGAAGTGGATAACTCGAGCATTGCTCTTAAAGGCTATGGTTATGGATTTGGATCGCTGGAGCATCCTTCTGTATATGATGAGGGTCTGCGAAACGATCTAAACAGGAGATCCATATGGATTCTCGACTTCAAGTATTCATACGGCGATAGCAGTTGTAGGCCTAAGGAGCTTGGGAGATATGTCTATGTAAGCAATTTCGGTGATCGCACCAACTTGGTGTTCTCTTATGGGATTCATTCGGAGAGCATGAATCCGTCACCATATGAGGGGGCATTCCACAAGTTCGTCTTGAATGAGCATGAAGAACAGATAAGGAATTGTAGTGTGGACAATGGCCTTCTTTTAGTAAACATAGAATCTCCCGGAATTCTTTTTCTAACCGAATGCTGCAACCTATACCAAGACTCTCTTAACCTCTTCAGCCATGTTAGGCCGGCACAGCCTCTAGCGGAATTGCTGATACCTGTATCGAAGGATGGTGATAGACTGATCTTGCTTTACCATAATACCAGTTATATAACAGGATTGAAATTAGTGTATCAACATAAGGAAATATATTGTTTAGAGGGTCATTGTCGTTGCTACTTGCATCTAGTGATGGAGGGTCCAAGAGATGGAGAGCCTCTCTTTTCATATAGGGATATAGCTTTTACTTCAAGCGGAGCTGCAGAGGCTAGAAAACTCTCCGTAATAATGCTAATTGTGGTGTCCTTCATGCTATTGATGATATGTTTTGTAATGCTGCGTGTGATCTGGAGGAAATCCTCGAGAGGCTCTGCATTAACCTGAAGGATATATTAACAAGTGTTTTTCTATAAATTTTCTAGAGCTAGCAGCACCTTCTCTCCTTTGCTATTGCCATGAAGTCCTTCACTGTCATGTTCGCCATTCTAGCTGCCTCACTCTGCTTGAGCTTTCCCTCATAGTAAAGCTCTATTGCTGTCTCCAGCATTAGCCTCTCCATCCCCAGCACAAATGCTCTCTTTACAAGCTCTGATGTATCCACCTTCCTGAGCTTGGATATCTCCTGTATTCTCTTGAAAAGATCAATCGGTATCCTCACAGCTATTGCCTTAGAGCCCATTTTAGGGACAATGATATGACAAGTATTAAACTTTTCTCCACAGAACAACGCCCCTTCTCCTTATCTCAACTATCCTGTGATGAGGTATCTCCCTTCCCCCGACAATTATCCTGTCATGAAGCGGTTTTATCTCACTTCCTCTGACGATCTCAGTATCTTTATCCCCATCCCTTGACAGGAAAACAATCTCATAATCCTCCGGCCTTTCTCCAGGCTTGTATAGCATCTCCGATATTATCTCAGCAACTCTTCCCTTTCTCACATGAACACTGTTATAACACTGCTGAAAAACATTTGGTAAAGGTTAATAATGGGAGGAATTGCTGAAGGAGGTATGAGGATAGCTAGATTCAGATTCAATGGGAAGATATCATATGGCATTGTTCTAGGGGAAAAGGTGATCCCAGCTGAGAAGCTGGGGATTCCTGAAACTGTGGAGGAGTTTATAGCTTCTGGCATTAAGGTATCCCCTGAGGGGAAAGAGGGAATTCCCTTAAGCAAAGTGGAGCTCCTTGCGCCTCTGTCAAACCCCCCGAAGATAATATGCCTCGGCCTAAACTACTTTGACCATGCCGAGGAGCAGGGGAGGGAGCCGCCAAAGGACCCCGTGATATTTCTTAAGCCAAGAACATCCATAGCAGGGCCTTTTGAGGACATACCAGTTCCATTTGATTACACAACTCAGGTGGATTATGAGGTGGAGCTAGCTGTTGTGATAGGAAGGAAGGGAAAGAGGATACCAGAGGAGGAGGCAATGAACTATGTCTTCGGCTACATGGTGTTCAACGATCTCTCAGCTAGAGACATACAATTTGGGGACAAGCAGTGGACGAGGGGGAAGAGTCTAGATAAGTTTGCACCAATGGGTCCATGGATAACAACAAGGGATGAGATAAGAGATCCTTATTCCCTCAGGATGAGGACTTTGGTAAACGGGGAGGTTATGCAGGACTCCTCAACAGCAAAGATGGCGATAAAGATACCCAGGATAATATCTGTTTTGAGCAAAGGCATGACTCTTGAGCCCGGGGACATAATAGCAACGGGAACTCCAGCTGGAGTTGGGGTCTTCAGGAATCCTCAGAGATTTCTGAAGCCGGGAGACATAGTCGAGGTTGAAATAGAGAATCTTGGATTTTTAAGGAATAGAATAGTGGCTGAGTGATTACTTCAACTTGCGCTGAACTAAACAACAAGGCTTATAGCTCCTCAGCTCCAAAATTTCTATGCGCATAAGTGTGCTTCTAGTAGTGTTGCTTTTATTGCCCATTCTCAATATATCAGCCTGTCCCCCGACAGCAGGATATGTAGGAGCTGTGTACAAGCAGGGAATATCTGAGAGCGAGGTGATAAGCTATTTAAACGAAAGCGGAATAGCATCCAAGGTCAATTCAGGCTATTTCTCTTTCTCTCCGTACTTCAACGAGAGCCTGAGGGCAATATATGTGGAGATCGGCTTTTATGAGGAAGGAGCCCCCATAAAGGCCTACATATTTCCTGGATCAAAGTACACCCTGCTTCTTGTGGAGACAGATTTTAATCTAAATAAAGGACCCCTTATCTATGCGGAGTCCCTTTTATCTGGGCTTTTGAGCCCAGAAAAGATAGTGAATGAATCAGGAAGCCCAAATAACTGGAACCCACCTGTTCCATATGCTGTCTGGAGCAAACTTGAGAAAGGGGTTGACCTAGATGTAAAAGTAGTTAGATGCGGCTATATGTACTCAAAGTTGAGGAAGCCGGAAATCAACAGGATAGGGGTTGTGGCAAACGGAATAGACTACAATTTATCGTTCAGTATAATAAAGAAAATTGAGGAAAAGGGTTTAAAGGTGGATTATCTTGGCTGCAGCGAAGAATCCATATTAAAGGCCTCGAAATACAGAGTGGTTATCTTCCTTGGAGGGCATCTGGCTCCTATCACTGGGAAGTTTGTTCTTCCTTTATTAAAGAACAGATCTGCCTATCTGGAGGAGAATGGATGGCTAATCTTTCCTGGAAGATGGGGGACTGGTGGCACCTTCATAGTTATTGCCGGGTCAGACAGGTATATGACGAGGAAAGCAGCCGAGGAGTTTTTGAAGGGATGGGCTGATACCATAGTGAGAATGGTGAAAGAAGGGGAGGAGGTTTCCCTGACATTCAACTCAACATTCCACATAGCGATTGAATCTCATGGAGGATGCGGTTTGCTAGAGGAATCTAGGCTTTTGCTGAAGGCTGAGGGGAATTATATAAGAGCAATTTATGAGGAGGGTCACTCAGATCCATGCTCCAAGTTTTACATAGCTGATTACTCTGTGGAGAATGGGGAAATAAGGATAGAGCTACAGAGGGTCTCCACCTCCCTAATATGCGTTCAGTGCATCGGTGTTATAACAGCCAACATATCGATAGGACCTCTTCCACCGGGCAGTTACAAGGTGTGCATAAACGGGATCTGCGGATCAGTGAGCATAAGTAAATATTAAACCAGATGATGTACTGCATATGAGCAAGAAGACGCATATAGCATTTGCCCTATTCCTGTCCTCCTATTTATTTAGGTCAGATCCCAAGCTCCTCCTCTTCATCCCGGTTATTTTTGTCTCTGCGATGCTTCCCGATCTTGATCTTGCTCTCAGAAGTATTCCCTTTATCGAACACAGGAAGACTTTCCACAACATCTGGTTCATGATAGCAGCCATTGCTTTGCTCTGGATTCTGGTTCATGATCCTCTTGTGACAAGGCTCTTCTCCATAGGAATAATATCCCATTTTTTGATGGACAGCCTCACAAAGAAGGGGGTGATGTGGCTATATCCCCTGTCAAACTGGAGAATAAGCGGTCCCTTGAGGACTGGGGGTTTAATTGATAGCCTGATAGGCGCTGCATCTCTTCTAGCCTCTATCTATTTGGTGGGAAGTTATTTTGCAGTATTTTAATCTACTAACCTGATTCTCAATCCTCCTTGCGAATAGGATATTAAACGCACACATTTCATAGAAAATGATAGGCTTGTAATGTCTAAGAATTTATATTTTGAAGTATATACTAGATTGGCTAATCGTCAATAGACGATCAAAAAATCGACAATTAAAAAAAAGATAATAAAGAAATGCTGCTTCGTCTATTGGTGAGAACATGAGGAGAGCGGGGGTTGTTATCTCAGCAGCTCTGATCTTCTCCCTGCTTCTATTGACCGCAACAGTAATGCCAGTTCCATCAGGAAAAAGTAATTTTGTCTTTGGGTCATATGGAAAAACGATAAAAGTGAACCAGACCCTGAATGAGACAATGAGAGATGTTTTAAAGGAGGTGAGAGTGAGCAATCTAGCTCCTCCAATTAGTATACCAGGATGGAATCTCCTTTATACAGTAACCTACAAGGGAGTAAGCTATTCCATATTCTCATCAGGAAATGATACATATATAGTTCTTTGGGATTCAAAAGGGATTAAGGGGAAGGAGAAAGCAGAGCTTGTGCTAGTGAAGGAGAAAAAGAACCAAAGAGTTTTGCAAAAAGCCGAGGATAACTCGTCCCTGATAATATACGGCTCTGTTGGGAGGACCTACTTGATAAAATCCAAGTTGATACCAATGCCTCTTCAGAACTACAATTATATTCATGATGGAGAGGCATATGCGGAGTGGTATTATCCTGTCGGATCATGGAAGGCAACAAATCATGCAAAAGGTAGATGGTACATACTTTACGGGGTCGCGATAACAGGTGCATATGATCTATCATATGAGGATCATGCAGTTGGAGTTACCTGCTGCAGAACTAATCACTATATAACTGGGGTAGGAACCGTAGCATCTCAGGTCAGGCACGATACACATCATATGTTATGTGTATGGGATTACCTTGGCATTCTATCAAGACATTGCGATATGTATGCTTGGTATAGTGTGGATGCATGGCTTAACACGGATTGGGATGCACATGGAAGCGATAATGGTGCATTTGGATGCAGCTGCCCCTAATTTCTTATTTTTTACTAAATATAAATTTATTTGTTTCAAAAATTCCTTTTGTGATTTTACAGTAATATTGGCAATCGCGCGCGCATTATTTTAATTCTCAATTATAACACAGAGAAGGGAGGTTATCTAGGCAATAAAAAGCCAGAGTTCTGTGGGCAATTCATTTTTATGAACAACTGAGAATTTCCTAGTCTATTTCTAAAATTTTAGAGAAAGCATGAAAAAGCTTTAATATAACTATTGTTATTATCTTGACTGCAGCGAGGAATCATCTTAAATGCCTCGAAATACAGAGTAGTTATAACAAGAAATCGCTTTTCACGGCAGGAATGACGAAAGATTTAAAAATAACTGGAAAAATCCTAACTATCTCGGGATGTTCCCTTGCGGAAGAATGTTCAGGTATGTGTTGTTGGGAAGGTTTTTAAGCCCAATAGGCTGAAGGTTTTAGCCTTAAACAGAACCCTTAACGAGTATTTTAGGCTTGTGAGATGGTATATTGGCTTCAACTCTAAGTCCAAGAGTTTTCTACATGAGAATTGCTATGGGAAAGCTAAGGAACTCTTCAACCTTAATACTGCCCTAATTCAGACTGCAAGGGATAAGGCTGTTGAAATCTTAAAAGGCTTCGAGAGAAACAGGAAAGATGATAGTATCCTAAGGCTTAAGGGGATATCCATGCGGTTCGACAGGAGATGCTACAGATTTTCTAAGACAACAAACGTTCTGACGCCATACTGGCTTACGCTAAGCCTGAACAGGCGGGAGAAGGTCAGTCTACCAATAGTTTTTGGGGAAAGGCAGAGACGAAGGATTGAGGAAGCCCTTAGAGGCGAGTGGAGGTTCACAACTGTTGAGATGGTTAAACATTATGGAGAATGGTACGCTCACTTCACCCTAGAGAAGGTTGTTGAAGTTCCCGATGAGCCTGAAACCATAATAACGATAGATAGGGGAGAGCATAACTTAGCTGTTGCAGTAGCGATATCAAAGAGTAACCCTAATAAGCCCATGAAGGGGCAGTTCTGGAGGGGGCAAGAAATCAAGCGAATAAGGGGACTATATGGTCATATCAGGAGAAGGCTTCAGGAGAAGAAGCTTTTGAAGAAGGTTAAAGAGCTTAAGGGAAAAGAAAGAAGGAAGGTAAACCAACAACTACACATCATAGCTAACCAAATAGTTGCCTATGCTAAGCAGTTCCCGAAACCAGTAATAGTGATGGAGGACTTGAGCGGTATTAGGGATAACTTCAAGAGATCGAAGAAGCTTAATAGGAGGTTCCACAGCTTGCCGTTTAGAAGGCTCCAAACCATCATTGAGTACAAGGCGCTCCTCGAAGGGATAGAAGTCAGGTATTTAACGAAAAAAGAGACAAGAAACACCTCTAAAACATGCCATAGATGTGGGCATGTTGCCCAAGTCAAAGGAAGGGAGTTCAGATGCCCAAAATGTGGGCTAACCTACAATAGGGATCTGAACGCATGCATTAACATAGCCCATGCCTTAACGAGAGGCATGGGATGGGGGAGCTGTGAGCCCCCCGAACCAGCAGATGAGGGGACAGGCGCAAAGCCTGCCCTAAACGCTGGAAGCCTCGTCCTTCAGGGCGGGTAGCTCACCCAACAGAAAAAGCGAAAAAGCTGGTGGCTAGCCTGGCCACAAGTCGCCAGAAATAAATCTTGCTAGAGCCATCAAAACTCCATGCTTATAAAGCTCCTTTCTGTCCACTATCCCCCTTGTGAAGTAGCCTATAGCTCCCTCATTTTTCTTCACATTCTTTCTTCCGGTTATCTCATCCATTATTTCTCCCAGCTCCTCCCCCCTCAAGAGCCTTCTTAGTAGCTTCTGTGGGCATTCAAACCATCCGCTTGTTCCAGTGCTCATCAGGCCATCGCTCCTCATCACAGCAACGAATCCAGCCAGGTAATATCTCCCGTGAAGATAAAACAGCCCTCCCTCTATCCCAACTGAGAAATCCGATGGAAGCATTTCCATCGCCTTTATAGCTCTGTTTACAGCCCCTTTTACCGCATCCTCCTCTATCGGCTCAGGTCCAACTCCACTGTCAACATCCACCCCTACCACTTCTACATCCCCAAATGCAAGGGAGAAGGACTCCTTAACGGCTGATATCTTAACGGGATTTGTCGAGCCCACCACCACTCTCATAGGATGATCACAGCAATTTCCAATTTTAAGCTATTGCTATTTATTTTTGCCATCTAAATTCCCATGATGAGGGCCATAGCATTGTTCGGATCTTCTGTTGATGAAGCTGTGCCTGCTGTCCTGAGAGTTCTATCCAGTTTGGGATATAGGACCTTTCTGGTGAAAAAAGTCAGGAAAGAGGAGCTTGGAGAGGAGCTTGAGGGAGCAGGAGGAAAGATTCTTGTTGGATCCAGACATATGAAGATCACTATGAAGTATAAAGCTGAGCTAGATGACGTGATCAGGGTGGCAAAGCTCTGCCCAGAAGTCCAGCCGGATTTCCTCATTCTTGTTGGATTCGATGAAGCTGCTGAAAGAAGCGACATGATAAAGATAGCTGTGGTAAAAAGCGATAAGGAGAAGGAGAGGGTCATGAAAATTCTGAAGGAGCCTGTAGCTGGAATATGCAATGAAAGCTCAGTGGATGATGTGGTAAGAAAAGCTGTGGAGATGAAAATTTTCATCAGATAATAGCTCTATCTCCCAATTATCTCTACATGATCGCAAACAGCAGCTATGGTCCCTTAAGACTACTATAGCTGTAATTCTGACAGTGATCTTCTGATCTAGATTCCTGAGCAACCTCCATCTCCTCTCACATCCGCACATCCTATCTTTAGCCCATCCTTTCTAAGGCATGTCAGAGCAGCTACACCGAGCCTAGAAGGATAGCTTCTAACATCGATTTTAATATCGGATTTCCCAATTTCTAGCCCCTCCTCAACCACTAAGATCCTCTTTGAGGGATCAAAATATGCCCTTGGAAAATCTATAGACTCCCTTAGATCCATGCCAAATTTGAATATATTCGTGGAGAGCCACCAGTGTATCTGAGGCCTGTAGTGACCACCAGATGTCCCTATAACATACCAATCATCATCTAATTCGAATATAAGAGATGATAGGGTATGAAGAGTCCTTTTTCTAGGTTCAAGCCTGTTTATATGGTCTTCTTTCAATGAGAAGCTTGATGCCCTGCAGTTCAACGTTATCTGATAGGTGGGTTCAGTTATTCCGGAGCCAAAAGCATAGAATATGCTCTGGATTCCTGCTACTATCATTCCATCCTGATCTATCACGCTGAAGAAAGTGGTATCTCCATCATTTATGCTTTCTGTAGCTCCACCTTCGAGGATAGAGGGATGGAGCAGCTTCTTAACATCCACTTTCATGAACTTGGGATCCGTCAAATACCTGTCCCTTATGCTGTAAGCTCTCTCCGATATCTTAATCAGTCTTCTCAACCTGCCCCAAGATCTGGGGCTATCTAGCTCTTCGGTGAGCATCATCATGTGCAGTGTCGTTATCCCTTGGGTTGGAGGGGGCATCTCATACGCTACGCCTCCCCAGATGTGAGCTGATATCGGGCTACCCTCTCCAGCTCTGTAGTTAGAGAGATCGTCCATTGAGAGCAAACCTCCCTTTTTCCTGACATAATTAACGATTTTCTGGGCTATTTCTCCCTCATAAAATTCTCTTGGATCTTCTGAGATTATTTCAAGAGCTTTTGTAAGCCCTTTAAACATATGATGAGATCCGGGAACCCCTATTGTAAGGTAAGTTGAGGAGGATCCCTCATCCGAGGATAAAAGATCCCGGTTCAACTTTACAGCTTCTGAAAGGCTTTTGCTGACAGGAAATCCGCCTTTTGAAAGCTTCACAACTCTGGAGACAAGATCACTCCATTCTATCTTTCCATAAAGCCTCCACATGAGATAAAGGGCATCCAAGTAACCTGGCACCGTTATGGAAAGAGGCCCTCTCTCCGGCATCTCATTGAATCCCCTCCGAAATAGCTCATCTCTACTCAGTTCGGAGGGGGAGGGACCGGATCCATCTATGAATCTGATTTCCTTCCCTTTCTTTACTAGGGCAAAGAAATCCCCTCCCAACCCACTCAGATGAGGCAAGAGAGTTGATAGGGAAAGTGAAGCTACTACAGAAGCATCTACGGCATTCCCTCCTTCCCTCAGGATTTCAGCCGCTATTGTAGATGCTAGATAATGTTCAGAAGCGACAACGCCACCGTAAGTCATGAAGGGATGCACCTAAAACTGGGAAAGGGCTATTGAAAAAGTTTACCTACAGCATTGTGGTGATAAAATTTCATCATGAGAAGCTATTCTATCTCAGGCCTAAGAAGCCATCTCCAGAGTGGAACGAATTTTATATCTCTGTTCCCCATGCTCTCCTCATCCTCATAATCCCAAGTGATCACAATAAGATTCCTGCAGTTGAGAAGCTCTCCTGCTCTCAGCAAGCTGTCCAGCTCCCTTCTCTCCACTTCATTTCTGCTTGATGCATATGTCACCTGAATTAGCTGTCTTATCTCAGTTCCCTTCTTCAGGACAAAGTCCACTTCATGTTGCTGGTAGTCCTTCCAGTAGTACACTTCCATATCCCTCGACCAGTAGCTTCTTCTTCTAAGCAGCTCGACTGCCACTATGTTCTCCATCATGCTTCCCAAATCTTCCCTCATCGCGACAGCCCTTATCATGCCTGGATCTATGCAGTAAACTTTCTTAGGACTTCTCTCCACTTCCTTTGGCTTAAATGAAAACTTATTTATGAAAAATATTAGGTATGATTCACTTATATATGAAAGATAGTTCTTTGCAGTGTGGTCGCTCCTCAGGCCGAACTGCCTCTTTATGCTGTTATATGTAACATACCTCCCGAAGTTGCCCATCAATGTCAGGGCAATCTCTCTGAACGTCGTCCTATATGCTATGTTGTACCTCATTATTACGTCCTTCTCAATTATATCCCTGTAGAGCTGCCTTAGATATATCCTAGGATTCTCCTCCTCGACAACAACCTCAGGAAATCCGCCTTTCTCTAAGTAGTTATTGAGCTCATGTTTTATCAAGCTCATACCCCTAGTTGTCTCGACATTTTCATCAAAACCAATTGACCTCAGGTATTCTCTAAAGCTAAACGGATATATCTCAAGCTGCAGGTGTCTTCCAGTGAGGTGTGTTGCAAGCTCTCTGCTGAGCAGCTTGGCATTGCTCCCTGTGATGAACACATTGTACCCAGTCCTCTCGAGCTTGTTTACGAAGAGCTCCCATCCATGCAGGTTCTGTACCTCATCCAGAAATATTGCGTCCATCTCCCTTCCGTATATCTCGAGGAGGGCTGAAAGTATCTCATCAGGGGATACAGAGAGGAGAATCTGTTCGTCAAAATTTGCATAACCAAAATTTAACCCCCTCAGCATGAGGTATGTTGAAAACGATTTTCCGGATCTTCTAACTCCAGTTGTGACTTTCATCAGCTTACTCTTTCTCATCTCATCTAAAAACGGAAGAAATTCTCTTTCAACGATTCTCGTCTTTTTAACTCTTTCCTCGAGCTCTGATCTTTGATCTAGGAGCACCTGTCTTATCCTCATCATTTTAAGTAGAAGTGCGAAGTTTATATATAAACTTCGCACTAGCAGTGCGATCGGAAAGCTAGTTTTATTAAAATTTTCTTATTATTTCGAAACAATTAGATGAAGAAGCAGGATGAGAAGCTGTTGGTAAAACAGCGGAGAAGCTGGTGAAAATCCGCTAATCCCTTTTTCGATGAAACTTTTGAGATATCCTTACCAGCTTATCTCTTGGTAGCGTATATCTGGGCTTCTCCTTAATAAGGCCTTGAGGTCTTAATATGACGATTATGAGCAACAAGAGGCTCAATAGCAGGTATTCCATCCACACCACATCAAACGGAAGAAAGGCAAAGGCCTCCTTATAGAATATTATCAGCTTCCTGAATGCGATAAAAACAGAAGTCCCTAGAAGAACTCCCTTGTTATTGCCAAGCCCCCCGAATACCACCATTAGCCATGGGAGAAATGTCCACTCCATCCTTCCGTATACACCAGGTCCTACGTAACAGGAGTAAAATGCATAGAGGGCACCGGCTAACCCACTCATCATCGATCCTAGCACAAGAGCAGAGATCCTCACTTTGACTATGTCCTTCCCCAGAGATGCTGCTGCTATTTCATTATCTCTCACAGCCTTAAATGTTCTGTAGACAGGTGATCTGGATAATATTTCGAGAAAAAGCGCTGTTAATGCAGCTATTCCGAGCAGTATGATCGGCAGCAGCAGGAACCTGATCGATCCTAGCCAACTCCAAGGATCTGGAACCATTATTCCTATAACACCTCCGACCAGCGGCTCATAATTCCTGCCTATAATAGAGAGAATCTCCCCTAGGGCTAGAAGCGTGATAGCTAGATAGTCAGACCTGAGTCTTATAGCAGGATATGCTGCTAGGATGCCTAAAGCTCCTCCCATGCACATTGCCACTAGCAGTGTTAGAATGAAGGTTAGTATCCCTATGAGAGGGTCTCTCTGGAGGTAATGGTTTATTTGGGTGACTATAATTACGTTGTTCTTCAGAATGTCCGATGAAAGACTGGAATCGATAGCGTATATGTGCATGAGCAACCTTATTGGAAGCCAACCCACTACATAAGCTCCTCCTGTGACGGCAAGAACCAAGCCAAAATTGGGTATGCCAACATATCCAAGCTCTAAGTTAAGGCTAAGATTCAGTATGAAGTAAATAGCGAGGAGGGATATTAAATCCGTCAGAAAAGTCAGAATAAGCTCTTCCATACTCTCACCTAACCCTCAATAACGGAAGAACTTTCTTCCACTCAATCCCAATGATCCCTCGAGGAGCAAATAACAGAGTTACTACAAGTATTGCCATAGGTATCAGAGTCTTGTAGGGGATAACAGCTGTTCCAAACACAAGAGCCAAGGCAGATGTCAAGAGGATCTGCACGAATCCCACTAGAATGCCTCCTATAAAAGTGCCGAATACCTCCTCAACCCCACCAACTATTACAACGCAGAACATAACAGGCAGCAGAGAGTCTCCCAGTACAGGTTTTCCCTGCATCCAAAGTGGTAAAAGTCCACCTGACAATCCTGCAAATCCTCCAGCTATAAACCAAGAGAACAGATTGACTCTGGTAACGTTTATCCCTATGAGAGGAGCAAGTAGCGGGTTGCTTATCGAAGCTCTGAGAGAAGCTCCAATAGTCGTATGCTTCAGTAGATAGTGAAGAAAACCCAGTGAAAATATCAGGAGCAGCAAAGAGGACCAAAAAATTCCAGGAAATTCAAGAAAATTAAAGTCCAAGCTTCTCAGTAGGAAGTTTTTGGATGGTAATCCCAGTCTAAGCTGGAGATAATCAGCCCCTATGTTAAGCAAGCTGAAGAGAAAAAGATCAAGTGAAAGAGTTGCGACCAGCATCATGATAGTTGAGGCTTTTCTCTTCCTTAGCGGCTCTATGATGGTTATATATTCCAGAAATGCCACAAAGCCGCATGTAATAAATGCCAGTGGGAGGTATATGTAAGGACTTCCCCCCATCAGAGCGACTGAAATGAACACAATATATGCCCCTATTGTCACCAAGCTGGCATGGGCGATGTTCCAGACCCCTGTAGTAATCCTCACAAATCCTAATCCAAAGCCCATTAAACTGATAAGACATGAATATGTAACGGCATCAATTAGTAGGGTCCAGCTCATTCTCTCAACCTCCCAGATAAACTTCTCTCACCTTACTGTTTCTAACAACCTCGCTAGGAGCCCCCTCAAAGATAATCCTTCCTTCATGCATCACATAGACATGATCGGCAAAGGGCAACGCAATATCTAACCTGTGCTCAATCACTAAGAATGTAAGATCTTTAGAATCTCTCAGATTTTTAATATAAAGGAATATCTCATGAGCTAGCTTAGGAGAGACACCTGATATAGGCTCATCAAGTATCACCATTTTAGCTTCGGCCATTAATGCTCTTCCTATTTCAACAAGTTTTAGATGACCTGCCGGAAGCTTTTCTATAGAAGAATTCCAAAACTCAGCTAAACCGAGGTCCTTCATAATGCCAAAGGCCTTCTCAACAATATCTCTCTCATAGTTGATCCACTTGCTCCTGATGAGCCCCTTCATGACAGACTCCCCAGGATTTCCTCTCGCCGCGACCAAGATATTCTCAAGAACAGTCAGTCCCCAAAATAGAGAAGGTATTTGAAAGGATCTTACAATTCCTTTTTCATATATTTTGTTCATGGGGAGTCCCGTTATATCCTCTTTCTCAAAGTAAACCTTGCCCGAATCCGGTTTGTAATAACCAGCGATCAGATTTATTAGAGTTGTCTTACCGCTGCCGTTAGGGCCTATTATGAGCGTTATCTTACCTTGCTCGCAGTTTATACTGACGCCATCAACAGCCCTTATCCCCCCAAAAAACTTCCTGAGATTCTCTGTTGAGAGCATAAAATCACCAAAAAAGTAAAAAGGGGATTTATCCCCAGCTGACAGCTCCGGTTGCAGATATATACTTCGCAACAAGAACCCATTTTGGCTTTCCATCGACTGTCTTTACCTGATAGAAAGCCATGTCCAGACCTTTTCTATCCCCGTTTTCATCTATTTCTGTCCACCCACTTGCTCCAAAGTAACTGTTTGCTACGTATGGAACCATCTTCTGAATTATGGCACCATCATAGGTCCCAGCTTGGAGAACTGACATTGCAGCCACCCAGAGGCAATCGTATAATATCAGGCTATATATGTCAACATCCTCTCCTGTTTTCTCCTTAACGTATTTAACAACTTTCTCCTTCTTTGGAGTCTCTGGAGCATAATAGAAGCCAGCTAACAACTGAGTCCTAACAGCCACATCACCGGCATCCCTTAATATGACTGAGCTCATGGCTATGGCATCTCCCCCGAACCACCTTACAGAGAGCGTTATGCTATTCCGGGCTTTTGCCTGAGCTAGCGTCATGGCCAGATCTTCCCATGTTAGGGTTTGTATCGCAACCTTATCAGCACCATACTTCTGTATAGCTGGCCCAATAGCTGTCTCCAGCGCCGCTATCTCAGAAGAAAACTCCGAGGTTCCTGGTTCATACTCGATATAGGCTAGGATCTCCCCACCGAGCCTCTTGAACTCATCTCTGAATGAATGCGCTATCGATATATCGCAGGGGTCCTTCCTCTGAAGGATTGCCACATGTGTTATGCCCAATCCGTATACCAACCTTGCTAAAGCTACTCCCTCCATATCGTCATGCGGGATCAGCCTGAAAATGTAATCTGGTGCTCCTAGTTCAGCCACTGTTGAGAAGGAAGTTATAACAACAATCTTATTTGCATCGACATATCCTTTTATTGCCTGAATATCTGCACTAGACAGAAGACCGACTATTACTTTTATACCCTTAGCAGCAAATGTCTGGACTTTCTGAAGTGTCACATCAGATTTTGTCTCAGTGTCCTCATAGTAAAACTTAAATGTCAGAGGAAGACCAACAGATTTCACAAAATCATTGATATCTTTCTCAGCTAACTCTGCTACAGCTTTACCTCTAGCTCCATAACTCGCAAAATCTCCCGAAAGAGGAAGAGGAACTCCTATCGGGATCTCCTTCGGCAGGCCTGTTGGTGCAGGTGTTGGAGTAGGAGTTGGTGCCGCAGGCGCAGGCTTGGGAATGGCGTATCCAATTCCAATGCCGACAAGGAGGACCACTATCAAAAGAACGGCTAGTACCGGGGTTGTTATACCTCTCCCATTCATGTTGAACCCCTCAATCAAGAGAGTTTTACTTAAAAACTTTATCTCCCCTCTCTTCTTGTTAAAAATTTTTCTGTACTGCTCTACAAGAAGCCTTTAATTAATAGTGCCTTTACCAGACTGCCGATAAAAAGTGTACCTACAGTATGATGAATAATACTAGAAAACTCTTTAAGGAAAATATTTTAGAGAAAAGATAAAGAATTCAGCGCCCCAATTTACCACTAAAGATTTTTTTAGAGAGCCTTTATATGAGGGGTAGCTTGGCCCCCATACCCTTCTTAAGGGCTTCCTCATAAATGAGCTTTCCAACAGCTACATCCAGTATCGCAAGGCCTAGGTTCATGCACATGATTCTCTCAGTTTCCTTCTCTCTTCCAGGTTTCTTGCCCACAACTACCTCTCCAAGGTCTCCAGAGATCTTATCTACAGGTCTTATCCATCCCTCCTTTATGTAGTAAAGTAACTGCTCCACGTCATCTGTATAAAACTTGTCCATTGCTGCTATGGCCGAGGACTTCCAGTAGGAGTCGAAATCAAGTGGAAATGCAGATGCTCCCTCCTTTATCCAATTAGCCTCTATAACTGGATTTGGTTCTTTAAGGATGTAACCAGCAGTAACTATGATATCCGATCCCTCAACAGCTTCTCTCGGCGAAGATGTTCCCATCACAGAAAGGTCTGTCTTCTCTTTCACAAAAGCCTCATAGCTTTTAAGAGTACTTTCACTAATATCATACGCCTTAATAGTCTTTATCGGCAAAATTTTGCTCAGCATAAGCGTGTTTGTTTTTCCCTGTGTTCCACATCCCAAGACAGCAAGAACTTCACTGTTCTCCCTAGCCAAGTACTTGGCAGAAACTGCTGTTGCAGCAGCTGTTCTATAAGCAGTGAGCCAAGCAGCATCCATGACACATAGTGGAAGTCCTGTTTCAGGATCATTAAGTATGAACATGCCAGTAATATAGGGAATTCCTCTTTTAGGATTCTCAGGGTATCCAGAAACCCACTTTAACCCAGCAACATCGCTTCCCTTAAGATAAGCAGGCATTGCATGTATAAAGGAGTCCGGCCTTGGGTGAATACCCGGCTTTGGGGGCATTTCAGCAAGTCCTCTGCCTTTCTGTCTGAAGGCATCCTCCACAGCATTTATTATTGATTCATAACCCAAACCTAAGGAGTTCACGTCATGATATGAGAGATACAGTATATAGTGCGTCATACCGCACACTACATGCTAAACAACTTAAAGATTAACCTTGATGCTTGACAATAGCACGGAAAAGTATTAGAAAATTTGTGAGTATCTTCACTGCCCAAAACCCAATGAATTTTTAGGTGTATCGAGGAAATATTAGCTGTTCCAATGATTTTATTTAAATTTCCAAAACGAACAATGCTTAAAAGCATTGCTCTGTAAAACCTTGCATAGTGCACTTACTTGAAATAGAAATACGAGCTACTATTTTATGTCATTTTCTAGCAAAAGGATTTTAAAGTATAGCTTGGTAATGAAGTGTGCTAAACGAAAGCCGTCTAGATGAATTAACAGAGGGAATTGAGAGGCTCAAGAACGGGGCTCTTATATCAGTACTCTCAATTGTTTTTGGAATGGCCGCTTTTCTGTTGCTGCTGGCTGTCCTTCCGCACATGAGTT
>Ga0080004_1071007_pt1 | contig 23348 bp, 30 predicted proteins | sample WasSprMetagenome_FD_69207 | JGI IMG/M metagenome (GOLD analysis project Ga0080004, IMG submission 69207) | Sulfidic aquatic microbial communities from Washburn Spring, Yellowstone National Park, USA - WS (SPADES assembly) (version 2) | ecosystem: Environmental > Aquatic > Thermal springs > Hot...
ACAGGTCCAGAAAGAGAATAAGCAGGTCCTTGGCTCTTCTCATAGCTGAGAAGGTAGGAGACGAGAAGCTCAGGAAGCTGGCGGAGAGCCCCTTCGCGTTCCTGAGGGTGAAGAAAATCAGCAGGGTCAAGCCTAGCTCGAAGTATGCCTACGATCTCTCGGTTCCGGGATGCGAGAACTTCCTTTGCGGGAGGGGGTGGGTGTTCGCCCACAACTCAATCCACGATAAAGGTCTGTCCACCATGATTGACTGGAGAGATAAGGATAGCTACGGAAAGGAGCTTACCGCTGGGCGCAGAGCTCAGATTTACAGACTGAGGAAATGGCAGCGCAGGATAAGGATAGGGGACGCGGTGGACAGAAACCTGACCTTTGCCCTTGGAGAAATAGAGCGTATGGCGGCTCAGCTTGGCCTTCCCAACGACGTGAAGGAGGCAGCTTGTCACATTTACAGGAAGGGCGTGGAGGAGAGACTGATAAGGGGAAGATCCATTGAAGGAGTCGCCGCCGCCGCCCTTTACGCAGCATGCAGACAGTGGAGGATTCCGAGGACGTTAGACGAAATCGCAGAGGTTTCCAAGGTGAGCAAGAAGGAGATAGGAAGAAGCTACAGGTTCATTATCCGTCAATTGATGAAAACGCCAGCCAGCTCTCCCATCGATTATATCCCGAGGTTTGCTAGCGAGTTGGGTCTTTCAGGAGAAGTGGAGGCAAAGGCCATCGAAATTCTCAAAAAGGCGGCACCGTACGGGCTTACCTCAGGTAGGGGTCCGACCGGAGTAGCGGCAGCGGCTCTTTACATAGCCACTGTTCTCTGCAACGAGAGGAGAACCCAGAGGGAAATCGCCAACGTCGCTAGAGTTACGGAGGTTACGGTAAGAAATAGATACAAAGAAATCGCCGAGAAACTCGGACTAAAAATAGACTTGGATTAGCCTTAAGCCGGGTTTTCGTTTTTGCCCCTCTTCAGAGTTTTGAATGAGAGGAACGTACATTCTCTTCATGCGACTTCCCTTTTCCATGCCCATGATCATTGGAGGTCTTGGAAAAATCGAGTTTAAGGAAGGTTACTATGCATACGTAGGCTCAGCGTTGGGAGGACTGGAGCAGAGACTTGGTAGACATCTGAGGCAGGAAAAGACTCTGCACTGGCATATCGACTATCTGCTATTGAGGGCCTTGGTCTACGACGTGATGGTGATAGAAGGGGAGGAAAAGAGGGAATGTCAAATAGCCGGTAAGCTGGCGGAACATCTTCCTTACGTGAAAGGATTTGGATCTAGTGACTGCAACTGCAGCAGCCACCTGTTCTACTCTATCGATTCTTCTCACTTGCTTCAGACGGTAATGAGAGTACTGGGGGAGCTCGGGCTCAGACCAAGGAGGTGGGAAGTTGGATAGGGAGAGGGATGGTTATCGCAGAATGGCCAGAGAGCTAGGCTACAGGAGTAGGGCAGCCTTCAAACTCCTCCAGCTGAATCGAAGGTATGGTTTATTGAGGCGGGGTGATGTGGTTGTGGATTTGGGTGCAGCCCCCGGCGGGTGGTTGCAGGTGGCAAGGCAGAAAGTGGGAGAGGAAGGATTCGTTTTGGGCGTTGATATCCTTCCCATCAGACCTCTCCCTTACGAGAATGTGCTTACGCTAGTTGCGGATATCACGGAGGAACAGACGGCTATGCTCATTCTCCAATCTCTGCCCAGGAAAGCCGATGTAGTACTCTCGGATGCATCTCCTCAGATTTCGGGTGTTTGGGAAATCGATCACCTTCGCTCCGTAGAGCTATGTCGGTCGACGCTGAGAATTTGCGAAAGGGTGCTTAGGGTGGGGGGAAATGCCCTGATTAAAATCTTTCAAGGGAAAGAATTCGACTCCTTTTTCTCGGAGTTTTCAAAGAAGTTTGATTTCGCAAAGGTGAGCAAACCTGAAGCCTCAAGGAGGGGGAGTGCCGAGATCTACTTGGTGGGGAAAGGATTCAGATAAAATCGGGATTTTGACGAAGCGCGGAAAGCCTTGAGGAGATCTTAACGAAGCTTGCGAAGAGCTTCCGAACATCGTTCCGGGAAAATGGTTCAAGGCCTTAAACTCATCTTCTGCAACCTCTCAATTACTCAATTTAGGGCAGAAGCTCTCGGGAGGCCGTCCCCAATGATTTTCTCATTTGGAGAGGACCTCTCTAGCAGGTAGGTTAACAATTTTGGCCAAGGTGTCAGTAGCGATTCTAACAAAGTTGATCATTTGTCAACTTTATTGTCAACTTTGTTGATCATTTGTTAACTTTGTTGTTAACTTCGTGGTCAACTTTGCATATCATCAAGGACCGGGATGAGGAGAGCAGGAGCAACCATACCGAACGGATCCCCTTTCCTCCAACTCGCAATCCCCTTTCCTCCTGCCTCACCTCTATCATCCATAGGTCTCCTCGATCCTCCTGACGCCGAGGGCGAGCAGGAAGGCTTTGCGCCTTTCTTCAGGCGGAGGGTGTTCCAAGCGGTTTCACGAGCTTTCCATCCAGCGCTTTTCAAGCTAGCTGTTTCGCGGTCTCACTTTTAGCCGAAGTACCTCGGTTTTATGAACTGTAGTAGTAGTTGAAAATGAAGTTTGCAGTAGCCTGTCAGACAAATTTATTGGAGTCAAAATCCAGTTTTGCTATAGGTTTACTGAGCCTAATAGTTTCCCTTTACGCTTTAGTTGAATTTTACACATTCCCTTCTTCCATCCCACTATCCTCAATTGGGTGCGCGATTGTGGCTCTTTTTGCCGGATTCTTTGCCAGGTCTAACACGTTAGGCAGGTGGGGCATGATATTCGCAGCGGGGTCCTAGGAAATAATCTCATCTATGTGAATGTAGCTATGAAGGAAGTGCCTTTTCTAATTGCAATTTCCGCCGCAGCGTGGAAGCCAGAACTCACTGGTTGGATGAGCGTGCTGGCAGGCCTTTGGAGCCTTCCGATAGGCTTTCCCTTCCTATGCACTGGGACTGCATTGGTGTCGGGGATTTTCGCTGTAAAGAACGACGACAAATTGGGAGTAATTGGGATATCTCTCGGAATTCTCAGTGTTATCTCCTGGTTGGTGCTTGGGTTCATTATGGCACCGTAGTTTATGGTAAAGAAAAACTCTAAGGAGAGCCAAAATCTATCCTTTAGGCGTGTAGGCGTTGGGCTGACTCTACTTGTTCTCGCAATTGCGTACCAATGTTTAGGTGAGATAGAGACTTTTCTGCTGATCTCTCTCGCTTCGAGCTTGGGTTTGCTTGGAATAGGTTGGTTGGTTACCGTTAATCATGAACGTTAAAGAAAAGCGATTGGTACCAGTTCTGGCCGTCATTCTCCCAGTCTTGCTCTCTATAGGGGGCTCAGTCCGTTACTTAAGGGACTTTACTGGGAGTTGTTGTCTCTATTCTCGCACTTGCACCCGAACATTTCCGTACCCATACGCTTTCTTCTTTCCTTTCTCGTAGACATGCTTATGGTCATATTCTCTTACCTTTTTACATGTTGGCTGATTGGGGCAAAAATCTCTTTTCCCAGCCTCTTGAGGCCGACCCGAGAAATTCGGTGAGAGAAAGGAAAACCCGCCACTTGCAAACTTCATCTTAAACGAATGGAAGAGATCAAAAGGTGAGGTACTTGCAGGCTCGCTGAGCATTCTGCTTTCTTTGTACATTTGGATTGTCTTTCTCCCGCTTTTCGGCTTTGCGGTCATGTTGCTTATAGCGCTCTGTCTTGGACTTTTTGCCAGGCGGAGTATGTTGGGGAAAATGGGGCTCATACTAGCAACGTTAGGTCCGAGAGCCATCTTTCAACTACCAAAAGTAGGGGATATGATTTTTTCAGTTCCGATTTTAATCACCGCATTGAAGCCCGAATTGATAGGATGGGCTAGCATCCTGGCAGGTTGGTTGGTCCTTCTGTTGGCCAGGCCTCTGTTGCGCGTCTGGGGTTTTCTTAGGATTTTTAGCGAGTAGGAAAAATGATCGATTGGGTGGAGCTGGAATGTTGCTATCGATTTTTGGCCTCATCACTTGGATTGTGCTATGCGTTCTCCTTACACCATCATCTGCAAGCAATTAATTCATTCATTTCCATAAAGACTCTTCCCGCTGATCGGGTTTGTATTCGATTTTGTTTAGTTTTGCAGAATCACAGTGCTCACGCTGCTCTCCCCCGCTTTCGTCTCGGAGGAGGCCCGAGGGATACCTGGGCTGGTGGGGTTCGGGTTCCAAGTTAGCCTTGGGACTTCGGGAGCTCGCGGCGGAGCAGGGTCGCCGCACACTCGGACACCTCGGATGCCCGTTCTCTTCGGGCATTTGTTCTCCCTCCCTTAGTTTTTCGCGGGGGAGCGGGCAACCCCGCGGCCAAGGCGGGGGTCGTGGTGGGCGGAGATGGCAACATGAGGACCTCACCCGCTCCCCCTTTGCGGAGCCCGTTTTTCCCGCTCACGTTGCTCACCAGCGGAGTTGCTCACGATGAACTCCGCTCGACCTCGGTTTCGGGTAGGTAGGTTAACAACTTGCCGAGTCCAGTTGTCAACCTCTATTGTTAACTTTAGTTAACATTGTCATCTGTTAACTTCGTGGTTAACTTTGCTTGGTAACATGCGGATTCAAACGTACTGGACCTAACTGAAGGCCTCCACAAAAACTATCGGTTCTCTCCTCACCCTCCTCCGCGAAAGAGTGCCCCGAGAACAATTAAGGTAGATTACGTGAGTTCCTTTGCCTGAAAGTTTCATTGTTAACTCGTGTTAAATGTGCTTGGTATACAACCGTTTGACCTCGAGGCTAGAGTTGCTTAATTGATATCTCACCTCTTCCTTCCCAAAGCAATCGCACTAGGGGTAAGCTTAAGTTATAACCTCGTATATCTGCTCAAGAGGTGCATTCGTTCTGATACCATCCGGGCAAAAATGGGTTCTGGAGACCCAAAAACCCTTCTTCTGAAGTCTCTCTATCACTTTGTCGAGCCTTGGTGGCGAAATCCTCACCCTTCCGCAGAGAGCGTGAATACTGTAAAAGAGCGGTGGTCCCTCAGCTTCCATCAGGAGCAGCTTTAGCAACTTCCTCTCCTCGGCCGCCTTCCTAAAAGACCTCCTCTCCAGCTCTGCACACATCTCAGATAGAAATTCCTTCCGACCAAGCTGACCTAACCACATCGGTCCCGCATGCTGCAGGTGGCTGCCGCAGACGCAGACCTCCTCAAAGGCAAAAAGCCTGCCCTCATGGACCTTCCTCCTTCCGCATGCGAAGCAGTGGGAAATCATTCCCTGCCTTTTGAGCAGTTCATCGGCAAGCCTCCTGCTCCTTTTGGCCAAGAAGCCAACCCGGAAATAGTGCCGGGTGGCGTGCGAGAGGACTGGATCGAGAGAAATCCCGAACTTGGCGGCAGTTCTCTGGGCAAACCCTATCAAAATCCTGATTCCAATTTCTCTGCAGTATTCCGTTCGCAAGGGCTTGGCCGAGTACTTCCGAAAGCATGCCCTTTCTCCCTTGCCACAGAGAGGAGCGGTGTCCGTTGCCGTGATCAGGAGGAGGGAGTGGGGCTTTAGGCTCCTGCAGGCGGAATCCAGGAAGGTTGCGGGGGAGCCGAAGGGATCTAGGTCCACCAAATCGAATTTGTTTGAACTCAGCAGAACGTTGGCATCCTCTTTTGTGATTTTGACGTTCTCCAGCTTGTTTAGCTCTACGTTTCTTCTAAGGAACTCTTGGGCAACCGGCGAGCGATCGTTTAGCACAACCAAGGAAACACCTTCGACTTCCTTGGCGTACCTGAGGCCCCTAACACCCACGCCAGCCATTGGATCGCAGACCTCGATTTTTCGCCCTTTCGAAAAAACGGCACAGGCAAGGACCGAGAGATCCCTGCTCAGCTCCATGTGGGGATTGTAGAAAACGGGTGCAAGGGAGGGGGCATAATCCCCGCTGGACGTCCTATAAGAGCTGAGCTCGGGAACCTCGAGCTTCACCTGCCCCTCTGTCACTAGCTGAGTCTTCATCAGCTCTCACGAACCGAGAGATTAGAGCTTGATGATTGTATGACTTAGATACGCAACATTCGCTGGACATGTGGTTCAAAATTCGAGTAATAAATGGTGTGTGGAATGATAGATTTTCCGAATGCTTTCCCATTTGGGGCAATCAGTACTCGATTCTGACAAAGACAGAAGGGGTCGTGATGACACCTCTGTTGCCAAAACCTAACAACTTAAAACTTCTATTGTCAACTTTATTGTGATGAACTTGGTTTAATTTGGTTAACTCCTTTGTTAACTTCTGTGGTTAACTTTGCTTTTATAGAGGGGACGGCCCCTATCCTCTCTTGGTATTTCTAGGGTGACAGAGTAGCAGAGCACTTGTATCTGCAAAGTTCGTCCTTTCGCCCTTGAATCGCGAAGGAGGACCATTACTCTTTTCCCGGTTATTCCTGACTACGCTATCCGACCTTTCTGAGATCCTGGTGTAAGCCAGCCAGTATCCGCGGGCCAACTCATCACTCCGCTCCGCTGCTAGCCTTGCTGTTATTGCGCGAGGATTTTCGACAAGTACCTGGCAAGAGGTACCGTGAAAAAGCTCCCATCTTGGAGTTGAAGTGAAGGCAGAGGAAGCTCAAGAGCAAAGAAATTGAAAGTATCGTAAACCCGTGCTTTCTTCCTTGAGTTCCTTTCTCGCTTTTGGCCCGGCAAGTGGGTGGTCCTCAATAGGCGGTAACTCTCTGCGTTTAGCTTCTTTTACTACCGTGAAGGGCCAGGTTTTGTCAAACACTGGTTCTATATAACCTCACAAAGGTTTGGCGGAGAGCACCTTCTTTAGCCGGGTTATCTCTTCGACGGGCGTTGGGTCCACTCCCTTCAGTCCGGCGAGGTGGTATGAGATGATGTCCCCGAAATATATCAACGTGAGCATCTCGGCGAGCCTCCCCTCCCCTTCCCCTCTGAGCTCGATTATATCCTTCCCTTTCAGGAGGTCCTTCAAGAAATCCGCCCTGATGGAAATCCTTTCTTCTTCCCTCGAACTCCTCAGCAGAACAAAGCCCACGTTGGGCGGGGCACCTGTAAGTCCAACGATTTCATTATGGCAGAGTTCCGGCAGGTACTCGACTTTGGCGGGGCTTTTGGCGTTTTCGTTCAGCTGGGTCTTGAACCTCAGGGCAACCGACCATAAACCTGGCGGGGCATAGGCAAAGACGATTTTGTTAATCAATCTCGTCGCTATCTCCTTCGCCTCTCTCCCCCTTTCCTTTACTTTGGGTAGCACTCTCAGAGCTTCCTCTATTTCTCCTTCACGCTCTGATGGGATTAATCCAGTGTCCTTCATGACTCTTACTGCTGAGAAAAAGAGGTATGGAAAAGCAGCTCTAGATGGAAGGCCTGCTGGAACTCGGATAAAAGGTTTATCCGACAGCAGGCGAGCAAGCGAACCTCCGGATCCTATGCCCACCGTTATAGCCCCAACTCTCTCTGCTTCCTTCTGGCAGCTTAGAGTCTCCTCCGTTTCACCAGAATAACTAATCAGAATCACAAGGGTATCCTTTGAGACCCACTTGGGAAGATGGTAGCCTCTGCAGACTTCAAACGGGAAGGGTGGATCGAGCCATTCCTTCAGAACATCTCCAGAGATGGCTGATCCCCCCATTCCAGCTATTACCACTCCCGAGACCTTCAGAGGTGAGACACCCGATTTGGTGGAGAAAGCCTCCTGACACATTTGTGGGAAATCCTCGAGAAGTCTCCACATGTTGCTACGGTCGCACTCGTACATGTATAACACCTTCCTCCGTGACTATAATATCAACTTTTTCGTCGTTCGGAGACTCTGGAAGTTCCTCCAAAACTTGAAAGGAATAGGCAAGTCCAACGGCTATCGCTCTCGGATTTTCGCTCCTTAATTTCTTCAAAAACCTGTCATAGAATCCTTTTCCGTATCCTAGCCTTCTTCCCTTAAAGTCGAAGCAGATTCCTGGGACGAGTACAAGGTCGATTGCGGAGCAGGGTAGAAAATTTCTGGATTTGGGCTGGGGAACTCCAAAAGGTCCCGGTTCGAGCTCAAGGGGTGATTGAAGGGGGGCAAACTCGATTTCCCCTCCAATTATCACTGGGGCCAAAATTCTCTTTTTCCCTAGCTGGTCTAACAGCAGGGAAGTATCTACCTCACCGCTTCCTGGTTTGGGTAAATATATAGCGACGGTTGAGGCCCTCTGGAATTCTGGTAGCTTGAGCAAGTTCTCCTTTATGTGTAGGCTTTTCTCACGTATCCAGCTGGGATCCAAACCGGCCCTTTGTCTCTTGAACTCCTCTCTAAGCTCTTCCTTCCGCACGCTCCGCCACTAAAACCACATTTTGTAGAAGCATCGCCCTTGTCATGGGGCCCACTCCACCTGGAACCGGTGTGATGTAAGATACCTTATCCTTCACCTTTTCGAAATCGACATCCCCCATCAACCTGCCTTCAACGAAGTTCATTCCCACATCCACCACAACTGCTCCCTCTTTTACAGCGTCCGGTCCTACTACGAACTTTGGTCTCCTTCCCACCGCGGTTACGAGGACATCTGCCTCTTTCATCCGCCTCGTGAGCGAAGGCGTTTTGGAGTGACACACAGTCACAGTAGCGTCTCTATCAAGCATGAGCTTGGCTAACGGCTTTCCCACAAGATTGCTTCGATTAACGATAACCGAGTACTTCCCGGCGAGCGAGATGGAATAGTAGTCCAGTAACCTAATAATTCCCTTCGGCGTGCAAGGCAGAAGGTCGCGTTCAAAGTCGTATTGACCCAACCATAGTTTACCAACGTTCAGAGGGTGAAGGCCATCTACATCTTTTGCGGGATCTATGCAGGGGAGCAGTCGATCGGCGTTTAAGGAGGACGGGAGGGGAAGCTGAATGATTACACCGTGAACGGAAGAATCCGAGTTGAGTTTCTGGATGGTCCGGACGATTTCTTCCTCTTTTGCTTCTTCTCGAAAGTGAAAGAGTTCGAATTCTATCCCTACCTCTCGGCAGTCTCTTTCTTTTCCTGCGACGTAAGTTTTCGAAGCTGGATCTTCGCCGACAAGAATAACAGCAAGCTTGGGCGGCTTCTTCAGTTTTGCCACCCTTTGCTTAAGTTCCCTTTTGATTTCTTCGGCAACCTTTTTCCCATCGAGAAGCTTTGCCGCGTCAGGCATCCGATTTCTCGAGCAAGGGAAGGAGCTCGTTTCTCAACCAAGATTCGGCTCTTTGTTCAGCATCTCCCACGTATCTTTCGATTTTGAGCAATTCTTCCAAGTTGTCAAGCTTTCCGATTATGGGGTCTTCTCGGAGTAGTCTCGGGAGCGGATTCTCCTCACCCCTGTCCACCTCTTCCCAGGCTCTCATTGAAAGCTTTCGCAGTCTTTCGTGCATTTCCTGTCTGCTATAACCTTTCTTTACGAGCTCCATCAAGATAGCCTCAGTGGCTGCGAAAGGTGCAAACTTCCGCAGATTCTCGGAGATTCTTTGTGTGTTGACTTCCAAATCAGAAAGCACCTTTTGCAACAGGAGCAAGCATTCGTCCATGGCCAAGAAAGCCTCGGGCAGAATGATTCTCCTGTTTGCGGAGTCGTCGAGCGTCCTTTCCAGCAGGCTCTGAGCAGCATTTTCCCACGCTACTTGCGGAAGAACCGAAACATATCTGCAAAGGGAACAAATCCTTTCTGACAAAACGGGATTCCTCTTAAAGGGCATGGCAGAGGATCCCACCTGTTTTTTTCCCATGGGTTCCAGAACCTCCCCCATGAACTGAAGGTGCCTCAAATCGGAAGCGAACTTGTACAGGCTCTGGGCCAGACTGCTCAAACTGCAGAGGAGTACGAAGTCTAGTTTTCGTGGATATGTCTGGGTGGCGATGGGATAAGCCTCTATGCTAAGTTCCTTCATTACCTCGCGCTCAAGTTCCCATGCTTTTCCTCCCACCAGTTCCATGAAACCAGCCGAGGTACCTACGGCTCCTTTCATGCCCTTTCCCTTGAGAAAGTTTTCTTTCACGAATTCAAGCAGACGTAGATCGAGGACGAGATCTTGGGCGTACACACATAGCCGGTACCCTAGAGTGGTGGGCTCCGCGGGCTGGAGATGGGTGTATCCTATGCAAACGAGGCTTTTGTACTTCTGGATTAACTGGGCCAGCACAGATAGACAGGAAGTTATCCTTTTTCTCAAGAGGTCTACGGCGTCTCTAAACCTAAGAACATCGGCGTTATCTTCGATATCCATGGAGGTGGCTCCCGCATGCAACTTTCCACCCGCTTTCGGACATTGCTCGGCATAGGTTCTAAGCTCAGCCATCAAATCGTGCCCTATTTCCCTCTCGATTTCCTCTGCTCTCTTGATGTCGATTTTTTCAGCAGCCGCTTCAAGTTCTTTCAGCTCCTCTTCCGAGAGGAGGCCATATTTGGCCTGTGCCCTAGCGAGGGCGAGCCATACTCTCCTCCAAAGTTTTCTTCGTCTAGTTTCGGAGAAGATTTCTCTCATCTCCGAGCTTCCGTACCTCCAGGTGAAGGGTGACAGGAAGGTGTTATGATCAAATCCCCCCATCGGGAGTTTAGCAAACCTTCTTTTAACCAGCGTGGATGGGAAACCAATCAAGCTAGAAAAACCTAGTTGTGATGAAACAGGAACTCATTCTTTTGCTTGCAGGAGTCATCATAGGGGTACTAATGATTTCCGTCTACCTTTTCCGCAAACCGTCCGTCTCAGAGAACGAAGGGTTCATTCCCGGTGAGAACGAGTATGTCACACCAGAGTTCGAGAAAATGCATGTAGCTAACATTCACCTATTGAACGATTGGGGTGAGATGCTGGAGCTTAAGGTGAAGGTGGCGGACGAGCCAGATGAACGAGCGGCGGGCTTCCAGTACATAAGCAAGAGCGTTATAGAAAGGAGCCTCATCCTGTTCGTCTTCCCCCAAGAGACGCATGCCCTATTCCATATGCGTAATGTCGAGGCGAGCTTGGACATTGCCTTCTTCAGGGCGGATGGAACAGTGGTGGACATCCTGAGGATGGAGCCCGACAACAGGCTTTACGGACCGGCCGAGGCCTTCAAGTATGCCCTAGAGGCCCGGGCCGGCTTCTTCGGGGAGAAGGGGATTGGCAGGAACTCTAGATTGTTTATCGAATCCCTTCCAGTTACAGCCGGGTCTTAATAGTCTCTCTTGTGCTCAGGCATCGGTTTTGACATGCCGCAACGCAAAGTTCTTAATCATAATTGGAGTTGGAAAAATTATCGAAAAGAAAATTATGCCGTTGGTAAAACATTCAAAGGCGAAAATCCAATGGAAATACAGCTAACGGAATAGTAGTGCTTGATAAATGGAAATACGGAGAAACTGTCCGAAAGAAGAGTAATACTTCCGATAGAGACCAAGATCGCAATCGAGCCACAAAAGAATACCAAAAATCAAGTCTCCTTCCTGCCTCGTGCGTTTGTAAGATCGGAGCATCAAAAGAGCCATTAGGATCGAAAGGGCAAGGAGGACCTGCGGGCAGTTGGGGGATGTTCGCTCGAGGAGTACTTGGGCGTCCCCTTCACCGAACCGGGCCTGGAGAAGGTTCTAGATTACCTCACGGGTGAGAGCTACTTTTCGGTGAACGAGTACGACGAACTCTTCTTCGACTATATTCCCAGCCGCGAATACAAGCAGAAATACTTTAAGCACATCGAATGGAAGCCCCTTGAGGTTCCTAAATTTCGCGAATGACCGTAATCTAAACGAAAGATCCACATCGCGTAGGAGTTAAACCAAGTGATGGGACGAAACGAGGGTGAAAGAGACCGAAAGGTAGTGAAGCAGGGGATTAACGAAATTGAATACTTGATGCACCGGAGAGTGCTTTGGTCTCGGACAAAACGGTCTTAAAAGGTTTGCTAGAGCGTTGCAAGAACTCCAAATGTGGTGAAATCTGGAGTTTTTAATGATAGGGGGCGGGGAAAAGTTGGTCTAGTTCGAGATCGGAGCGCGGCTTAAATCTCCTGCTTCCCTACAAATTCCTCGCAGAGCCTAAACAGCTCTCTCACCTTCGAAAAGACTTCCGAGGCAAATTCCAGGCTGAAAGCCCGCTCCGGTGGGATTCCTTCCTTCTCAAAGCCGTACATGCTTGGACCTCGAACCTCGGCCAGCCTCGAAAGCAATTCTTTGAATTCGGGCAATTTCGCTTTCAGCCCCTCTGGTAGCTTTTCACCGATACTTTCAAGCGCGTCACCCACATCATGCTCTTTGGGATACTCGACACCAAGGTAGCGCAGACAGGCTTTGGCTGCCAGTTCTAATGCCTCCTGCGATCTCCTGATGGCTCCAGGGGCATCCTTCCTTGCTATCGCCTGCTCCCTCCCAGCAACAGGCCCTGGCCCTAAACATATAGCTCCTAGCCATCTCAACGTTCTTCACAGCTCCACCACCTCCCCCGGTTTCAAATCCGGCTTAAGAACCCAATAGTACCCCTTTGAGGTATACACCTTTTTGCTCCCAAGTTCCTGCATCCTGCGCCTCAGTGCCCGAATCTCCTGCCGCAGAATGCCCTCATCGAATAGGATGTTCTCCTCTTCGAGCTCAAGCATGATCGGTGGATGCTTCTTGATTTCCTCAGGCGTGAAGTAAAGGGCAGAAATGAGCGGATTCCTTCCCGCCTCCCTGACCTTTCTCCTAGCAGGAGAGTTCCTGATTTGGTCGTGAACAGGGGCCGCCAGTTTCATCCTTCCATCGATTGTGTCCGGGAGCCCCTCAATCACCACAAGAACATCTATATCGCTTTCTGGGGCCGGATTTCCGCTGGCGACAGAACCAAAAACGCAGACGGACTTGAGCCTTTCCCCAAAATGCTTCCTTAAGGCCAGACAGTATTCCTCCAGCAGTTCCCTATAAACGGCAGGAATGTTACCCCCTTGCTGCATCCCTATTGAGTAAAGTTATTTACAAAAAACTCTGATTTTGAAGCTTCAACTGTAAATTCCACACTTAATAGCTTAGAATTTCGAAAGCTATCCACCTTCTAACTTGCTTTTTAGATAGTCGATAAGCCTTTGAATTTCATCGACCAACGTAGGTTTCAAAACCCAGTCGGCCTTCCCGTCGGCGTTCAGCTTCTCCAAGACATCGTTTTTGAGCTGGTTTATGGCGCCCTGATAGTCATTTTCGGCAATCTTGTTAAAAACGGCGGTCAGCTTGTTCTTGAGCGCCTGTTTACGGTTGGCAGCTTGGTTAACAAACACCTCATCTGGAATGCTATCGATTGCCTGGTACCAAGCCTCAAGACTCAGGACGTTCATAGGCGGGGAAATGACGAGCGGGTAGTGATCCACATTGGTTCCGCCCTCTATTGGCCTTGGCTCGTCTACTATCCCATCGCCATTAGCATCAGGGTGCTCCGGCGGCTACCAATCGCTCCAATAGTTCCCATGGCTACCGTTGTCCCAGGCGTTCGACCCGTCGTCGTGCGCCTGAGTAGCATTGCCCCTGAGGAGGTTCAGATACATAGTATTGCCTGAACAACTGGTTAGGTATATGCCATATCCGCAGTTTTCCACAGTATTTCTAAAAACTTGGTTATTAGTGCTCCGACGCAATCCCAATCCCGATATAACCATTTCTTACAATATTGTTGTCAATCGTGTTGTTATCAGAGGAATCTGCTACGATTCCATAGTAGGCTGAAAGAAGGTTGCCGCTCAAGAGGCTGTTGTCCGAGTACTCAAGGTATACTCCATACGAGGATGGGGCGGGGCTCACTGTGTTGTAGGAAAAAATGTTGCCCCTCGATTCTTTCAGGTACGCGCCGTAGACGATCTAGTTGTCCCTATTCTGATGCTGGAAAGAATATTATTGTCAGAGTATTCTAGGTAAATCCCGTATTGACCCAAGGGTGCCGGAGCTGGTACTGCTTCACGATCTGGATTCTCGACTTCTCCCTTGAAAACCGAGCTTCCGGAAGCGTAGGAGAGATACAATCCGTATGTGTCTCTGATGCCGACGAAAAAGTTAGATAAAACGGTAGCCATGGATTGGTATATCTCGATGCCATTGAAGGAATTCTCAACTGTTATGTTGTCAAGCCGGCAATTGTCGGAATCCGCAATGTGTGCGGCGAAGCCGGAACGGCCATTTCTTAGGAGAACCTTCGACACGGAAGTTCCTGGTGCACTATTCAGCCACAGGCCATCTCGATCGAAATTCTCTAGTACAATGTCCGCCAACAGATTGTTGCTCGAACCGCTCAGAAGAATCCCGGCTTGGTTGGGAGCGCCCAATATCTTGGCTCCAGAGATTGTGTTGTTGTCCGAGCCATTGGTTAGACCGATTGTCGCACAACTTCCGGAGCCGCTGAACTTTCTGCCTAGGAGGTTCACAAAGGTATTTGATGCCGAAAGTTCGGCAAAAATCCCCTCCTCGCAGTTCTCGAAGGATATATTCTCAAGATGGTTGTTGTTGGCATCAAACAGGTACCCACTTCGCAGTTCTCTACCAAGATGTTCCTGAGCTCACAGTGGCTCGAGGCCAACAATATCCCCTCCCCGTTTTGCCCGATTACGAGGTTCTCCACCTTGGCTCCGTCTGAGCAAACCAAACCCAAGTATCCCACGGAATTTTCCTGACTTATGACGGGTTTCTCCTTCCCTACCAGGTACAAGACCGGTTTCCCGTTCACGGTGTTTGTGTTCTCTATGGTAAGGGAAGAGTATTGGACCATAGCAGTCCCTCTGATGCGCATTGTCGATGACGTTGTTGGATATGGCTCCGTTTGCCACATTGTTAAGATATATCCCGCAAGTGCCGTTTTCGAGAAGGCAGTTTCGGATGACGAAGTATGCCGTCGTGTTGTATATGTGGATTCCGTCCTGCACCATGGCCCAGTTCTCTATGATATACGGGTCATCCGCCGTCCCGCTCCCGGCAACCACCCCGTTCTCCGGTGCGAAATCTTCGTTACTGTATATTTTGATTGGATCGTGGGGGGTAGGACGCACTTGAGGTGCCCACAAGGGAGAGGACTGATAGCGATAGGAATGCCATAAGTGAGACTAGCTCCAGACGATGGTTTGGCATTGACACATGCTTGTTCTATTTTTTAAACCTTCACACTTGTGAAAGTAACTATTTCAGGTGAACTCGCACGACCTTCACCGACCCATCTGGAGAGGAGAATTCGAGCTTCAGGTAATCGGGGAGGGAAGCCCCCTTGGCAAGCAGTTCTCCCAGTAGTGGTTCGTGCCTCCTGCAAAGTGCCGCCCGCCCCACCACCGTCTTGCCTTCGGTTGCCTTTGAAACGAGAAGGAGGCTGGTTTTATTTTGAGGAGCCTTGAGGCCAACCACAACTAGAGATGGTCCCTCAACTTCCTTGCAGAGTAGCACCCCATAACCATGGGAGGGGATCATTTTGGGGAGCTGGATGGCTATGTTCTCCCTGCTGAAGCTCAGGTGCAGAGTCTCCCCTGAAGAGGTCACCCTATCTGTCCACTCCAAGATATCGTTCTCTCTTACATACCCCCAGGCAAGAAAGGACTGCGGGTTGAATAGGCTGCCAGACACTAGAAAGTAATCTATTCGAATCCCGTACTGCCTGTAGATGCGAAGGAGGGATAGGAGCTCATTCTCGTCCAAGTACTGCCACCTCATGCAGTCCTCCACCCTCCCGAAGCTCCCGCTGCAGAGGGGGATAAATTGGTCCAGCAGGTAGGTGTTTCCCCCCACCTCCCTGCACAGACGGTACGGGGGACGGATTGGCTGGTTGTTCTCATCTTCAACCCTTACAAAGGGGGCCAGCATGACCGAGGGATCAGCAAGGGGGGCACACCCCCCGAATCCGAGGATGTAGTATCCTAGCTCTGGGCGTGCGCAGACCACCGATCCTCTGGGTGATTCCTGCTGAGCCAGAGGATGGCTTCCAGTTCGGATTTGCTCTCTCTATACATCTCCGGTGGCGGCACCGCGACGGTCACGTTGAGGACGAGCAGGAAGGAAAGAACGAGGAGGATTTTCTTCAAACCCATCCTCTCCAAGGTAGAATATCCCATGCACATGGCGACCGGCAGGAAAGGAATCCATTGGGCATAGAAGCGGAGGTAGCCTTTCCCTGGCCAGACCATGGCGAGCAGTGTGGCGAACCAGAGGAGGACGAAGATTGCCCAACCCTCACCGAGCCCACCCGCAGGTTTCCCGGTTTCGTTACTTCTGGGGAGGGAGGCCTTGGATGGTGGATGCCGCCCCCTCACGAACCGACGCCGGGGGATGGTTGAGAGAACCCCCACAAGCGAGAGGAGTATTACAACTACAGTTGCCAGAGTGGGAACGACACCACTCGCGTGGCCCCCCACGAAAGATTGGATGTCACCGAAGAGGGAGGTGGCAGGGGGTGCTGTGATGCCCGTTCCGGCTCCCTTGGCACCTCGTACCCCTAGATATCCCCCGATTAGTTCGAGGGTGCCCTTCCAGTTTGTCGGTGCGAAGGGAAGAACCAAAGCGGTGCTCCCCGCCAGCAATTGAAAGGCCGATAACGGGGACGAGGGCCCTTCTCTGGTCGAGAAGGACGAGGAGGATTGCCGTCCCGAATAGGGCAGGGGCCAGATAGAGCCAGCCGGGCCATGTCAGGCCGAGGAGGGCGTAGGTGCAGGCAGATAGTACGCCCCAGCCTAGCGACTCCCTCACAGAGCGGGAAGAAAAGATTTCCGCCACGAGGTAGATTACCCAGGCCGTAAGCAGGTTCACCGTAGCGAGCCGCTCAAAGGTTCCTGGAGGCTGGAAATCTATGACCCAGAGCAGGAGAGAACAGGAGAAGAACACAGCAGCGATTCCGAGGTTCCTGCCTCCTATCTTTCTCCCGACTAGAAAAATAGGTGCAAGAAAGCCCAAAAAATGAGGAGGGACCAGAACCTGCAGACATCCCACCAGGTCACCTGCGGATGAATAAAGTGGAGGCCCCTGTACAGAAGGACCGACATGAGCGGAAAGGTCTGGTCTGTCGTGCCCACGCTCCTTTTCCAACTGGATAGTCGAGGAGCGGACAGTTATCCACGAGTTGGTTCGAGGAATCGATTTGCTTGGCAAGCCAGAAGAAGTAGCCGGAGTCGGCCCGGATGAGGGAGTAGTTCTCCCACTTCAGGAATATCAGAACGGAGAATGTGAGGAGGAACGAGACCACCGCGATCTCCTTCCGGTGTGCCCTCAGCCAGGATTTGAGTACGGGTAACGAAGGTAAGCTGGACAGTGCGATTCTCCTCCAAGAGCGTTTTATCTTCCGGAAACAGACGAGGGATTCCAGCAGGACGGTTGCGAGGACTGCCCACAGGAGCTTATCGAGAATCCCGAACTTGGCCAGTACCAGACCCAGATAGCAGAGGAAAAAGAGTGTGAGACCAAACCCGGCCCCGATTCTCTTGGGGAGGGAAAGGTTCGGCAACACGACCAAGGTCGGGAGGAAGCCTGGTGCGACGAGAACGAACGGGGCGAGCAGGAGGGCGAGAAGGATTCGGGGTGCCGCAAACCCCAGAAGCACAGCAAAGGCTAGGAGGAGGATTAGCCGGTGGGAGACCTTTCCGGCAGGAACGGGGGTTGCGGATTCGCTCGCCGTGCTCACGCCGCTCCTCTCAGCCACCTCGCTTACCCTCCGCTCACCCGACAACCGTCATGCCCCCTCGTTCCTCAACTCGTAGACCCTCGCCGCCGCCTCCCTGAGACCCGGCTGCACGATCAGGATCCCCTTTTTCATACAGGTTTTCACCTGAGCAACGATTTCTCCCTCCTGAGACCGCATCAAACTCGTACTCATGCTTCCCAATTCTTTTTTTGCTTTTCTTAAACGCAAATTAAACTCCGCCTGTTTCAAATCTGCTCTTTAGATACTTTCACTATCCTCATAAGTCCGTTGGAGCTAGCGAACACTGGCGTAAGAAAATCCGATCCTAGGCTATCGGAAAGAAGGAGGCTTCCAACGGTTCTGCTCGGATGGATTCGACACATGGCAGCCCTGTGAATCACAAATCCCTCTCTTTCTATTTTTCCGCATAACAAAATAATCCCCTTCGGTTTAACTGAAGGGAGAAACGTTTCAAGTCGGAGAAAGAGGTTCTCACCGATTTCCTTGCACATTACCACCGCATAGGGGCTATTGTTATCAATGCGTATGAGCCCCTGCTTAAACCGAGCCACCAGACCTTGGGACACGCCATAAACCTGATTCGTCCATTCAAGAATGTCCTCTTCTGACATAACTCATCTCCCGAGCAGGGTCGTACCTCCCCAGGAAGGTGAGATAATCTATAGGAAGCCCATTAGCTTTGTAGTATCTCAAGAGGTCCTTGAGCTCGTTTTCACAGAGGTACACCCATAGAACAGAATCTATGCACCTCCCGTAAGGTGGAGGTTGGAGAGGTATTAAGTCCCCAAGCGGGTAAACCTCTCCGCCGACCTCTTTTCCTATCCTTGCAGGAATATTATTAGACACTGTTTCGACTTTAGCCGACATCCAGCTTGCTGGATCCGACAAGGTTTTGCAAGATGCAAAACCTGCAATGTAATATCCTATTTCCCAGTCCCCCGCCACAACTGAGCCCCGAGGTGCATTCTCGGCCAACCAGTACAGTCCTTCAGCCGTTGCTTTGCACCTTTCCAAATTGACTTTTGGGGAAGCCACAACAGCATTGTAGAAGAGGGGAAGGATGAGAACCAGCAAAATGCAGGTCATGGCTTTTGGGATCCTCCTTGCGGGAAACGCCAGAGCTGCGGACATGACAGGCGGTACGAATGGTACCCAGAGATTAAAGAATCTCTGCGCCCCCTTGCCCGGCCAAACCATCGCGAGCAGAACCACAAACCATGCCAGCACGAAGGGGAACTGCTGTTTTCTTGTAAGGAAAATGCATAACATTCCAAGCGGGATTAGAAGAAGTGTTAAAATTGTCGCGTAAAGAGAGGCAGGAGATGCCTGTTCCGCTCCTGGTGGAACCGCTTGGTAGAGGCCAAAACGGATTCCCTCTAGCCAAGATGGAGGTGAACCGCCGAGAGATTTTCCTATTTCAATCCTCTGCTCCTTAAATCCCATGTACTCGGCAATCAGCTGAATGGTACCGCTCCAGTTGGCTGCTCCAAACGGAAGGACAAGAAGGGTGCTACCTACCACGGTGAGGAGTATTCCCAAAGAGGTACACGTGTATCGACTGACGTAAACTTTCTTTGAAACCATCGTGTCTAGGATAAGTGCGAAAATCATCCCTCCAATCATTGCAGGAATCAAGTAAAGCCAGCCGGGCCAAATCAACCCAAATAGCCCGTAAACGAGAGCAGCTAGGCTCCCGAAAAGAAGGCTGTCCTTTGCGGACTCAGATGAAAACATTCTCAGAGCAAAGTATACCGTCCATGCGCTCAACAGAACCGCTGGCATCTGCCTGTCAAACATCTTGAGGGTACCAAACTCCCTGATACCAGCAAGAGTGCATAGGAGCATGACCGATAGGAATCCACCTATGCTTCCACCCAGCTGTCTTCCTATTAAGAAGATCGGGAAAACTAGAAGGACAAAGATGAGCAGGGGGAAATACTGGCAGACCGCGAGAAGGGTTACTTGAGGGGAAACGTGTCTGATCCCCCTCCATAGCAGAACTGCCAGAAGGGGAAGACCTTGATCGGTTACCGTTATGGTTCTTCCTTGCGGCGGGTCGAGAAGAGGATAAATTTTCACAAAGGAATTCTTCGAGTCCAATTCCTTGGCAAGTCCATAAAAAAGGCCTGAGTCCGGTCCGGAAAGAGGTACCGGATCAGGAGTCCTCGTGAGGAGGAAGAGGAATAAAAGTAAGACAAGAACAAGTATCGCGTATTTGAAATGCCTGCGGGTCAAACGTGGACCCAACTTTTGGATTCCACTGACTCTAACTACAAGAGCCCTCCTGAAACTCTGGAAGTACAGCTGGACGGTCTGCCGAGCCCGCACGAAGACCAGCGCAAAAAGGAAGAGAAACTCAAGCAGGAAAACCCATGGAGCGTTCTGTAATGCGCTCAGTTTGGCGACCCAGAAAGCCGTGTAGATAGCAAGCAATAAGCCAATCCCCGTCCCATAGGCGAGCCTCCTCCAAAAGGAGATACCAGTCGGTTGAACGAGCAGGGTGAGGAGGAAGCCGGGGCCGATGACCAGGGCGAGACCAAAAGAGATAAGCGATTCTGATTTGAGATACGAAAAGCAAAATCAAGACGACCGGCAGGAGAAGGTGAAAAATTTTGAGTTTTCCTTTGTTTTCCATCGTTCACTGCCTTTTTGCCCTTTAATGGAATGTGTTCTTTTTACGGATTGAAATACTTAATGACCGTCAGAAGGGCACTGATATCAGTTTCTGACAAAACAGGGCTTGAAGAATTCGCGAGGGCACTACAGGGGATCGGTGTAGAAATCATCTCAACGGGTGGGACAGCGAAATTCTTGAGGGAAAGGGGGATTAAAGTTAAGGAAGTCAGCGAGATTACCAAATTCCCGGAAATCTTGAACGGAAGGGTAAAAACCCTGCATCCCCTCATCTATGCAGCCATCCTCGCAAAGAGAGACGATCCCTCTCACATGGAGGTTCTGCACCAGCTCGGCGTGAAACCCATAGATCTGCTCGTGGTCAACCTCTATCCCTTTGAGGAGACGATTTCAAAGGGTGCCAAACTTGAGGAGGCCTTGGAGCAGATAGACATAGGCGGACCGACGCTTCTTCGGGCTGCCGCCAAGAACTTCAAATCCGTGGCCGTGGTTACAAATCCCAACGAGTATGGGGAAATCCTGCGGGAACTAAAAGAAAAGGGCGATCTTTCTGAGGAAACTAGGCTCAGGCTCGCAAAGGAGGTTTTCGAGCTCACCTCACATTATGACGCTGCCATTGCAGGTTACTTCGAGAAACTTTGCGGTGAGAAAGGTTTTCCGAGAATTCTTTCAATCTATGCCGAAAAGCTACAGGAGTTGAGATACGGGGAAAATCCACATCAAGCAGCCGCCCTATATCGCTTCGGTTATGGATTGGCCGAGGGGAGAAAGCTTCAGGGGAAAGAGCTTTCCTTCAACAATCTCGTCGACTTGGATGCAGCCTGGTCACTTGTTCAGGAGTTCGAGGAGCCGACGGCCGCCGTGATTAAACACACCAATCCCTGTGGGGTGGCGAGCGCAGAATCTATCTGCGAGGCCTACCGACTTGCTAGGGACTGCGACCCTCTTTCCGCCTATGGGGGAATTGTAGGCCTGAACAGGAAGATGGACGTTAAAACAGCCGAGGAAATCACCTCTACCTTCATAGAGGCCGTCGTGGCACCGGCTTACGAGCCGGGGGCGCTCCAAGTACTCGCCCGGAAACCTAACCTTCGAGCTTTGGAAGTACCCACAGAAGTAAGGGAGCTGGATTTTGAAATCAAACAGATCTCTGGCGGAATCCTGGTTCAGCAAAAGGACAGGGAGCTTCTGGCAGAGAGGAAAGTCGTAACGAGGAGGACTCCAACGGAGGAGGAATGGAGGGACCTCCTTTTCGCTTGGAAGGTGGTCAAGCACGTCAAGTCGAATGCCATCGTGCTTGCCAAAAACAAACGGACGGTTGGGATTGGGGCGGGTCAGATGAGCAGGGTGGATTCGACGGAAATCGCCGTCAGAAAGGCAGGGGAAAAAGCAAAAGGGTCTGTACTCGCCTCCGACGCCTTCTTCCCCTTCCCCGATGCCATCGAGAAGGCCGCTGAGGCGGGCGTGACCGCCATCATTCAGCCGGGTGGATCCATAAGGGACAAGCAGGTCATAGAGACAGCGGACAGGTTTGGCCTAGCCATGGTTTTCACAGGAACTAGGCACTTCAGACACTGACACCTTCAGCTTGATGTGGCTATTCGCTGGTTCCTTAAACCCACTCGCAGAAAGGCGAGCGCCAGATAAATTCCTGATAGTTGGCAACGACTTAACTCCAGTATTCAGGCTTTTCCGAATTCCGTAGGCTCCGAGTGAGATCGTCGCTGAGCCGCCAGAGACCCCTCTTTGGATCTTCTATCGAGATTTTTAGTTCAGAGGCTAGAGAGTCGCTTATCAAGACTTCCCTTTCTGTCTCTGAGATGACGGGAAAAGCTCCCACAAAAGCTGTTTGCCTGTCAGCAGCAAGAATTCTGACACCAATCTGCCCTGAACCTTTGATTACGAGAACGTGACCCCCCACAACCTCATACTCTTGAAGCATGGATCCAGAGGCGGGCGGGAACAGCCCCATCTTTTCGGCAAGCTTTCTGGGAAGCAAGATTTCCGGCTCGTCCGTTTCAAAACCTGTGTTAACCAAACCAACAGTTTGAACCTTTTTCTTTCCGGCTTCAATTTCAATTCTGATTCTAACCGCCATGTGCCTCCTTTGCTTCAACAATCTTGCCTAGAATTCTTCCCGGCTTCAATTTCCCAAATCGCCTGATTTTTCCAGCCATCAAAAATTACGTTTCCTTAAAGAAAATGTTATGCGCCGAGGGTTTCCGTTGGAAGCAGGACGTCATGGGGTTTGGTTTCTTGAGCCCCAAGAGGTGTGATGAATTCGAACCTGGCTTTCTCCCAAAGCTCCCTGATGTTTCTGGCCCCAGCATAGCCCATAGCCGCCCTCAGGCCTGACGCCAGCTCGTGAACCAGTGCAGAGACCTCACCTTTGTATGGAACCCATCCCTCCACCCCTTCCGCGATGCCCTTCGCCGGCACACTATATCGATCCAATGCATACCTTACCTGCATGGCGGAGGGTGAGCCCATCCCTCGGTATTGCTTGTAATACCTGCCACCTATGGCCATCAAGGTTCCTGGAGCCTCTTTACACCTCGCGAAGAGGTTTCCCATCATGACTGCAGAGGCACCTGCAGCAAGCGCGACTGCTATATCACCGGCATTCCTTATACCCCCATCTGCGATTATCGGAAGATCAGAACCGTACTTCCTGAGAGCATCTGCAACTTGAGCAGTTGCAAAAAGGGTGGGGGCACCGGCGGCGAGGACATCAGATGTTATACAAATCGAACCCGATCCAATACCAACCCTGAAACCGGCAACACCATCAAGGGATGAAAGAATATCCTCTGCAGCCTCAAAAGTTCCAATGTTGCCCACGATCACATCAGCATGAACCTCCTTCAAAAGTCTTCTGGTTGCTTCAAACATGTTTCGGTTGTGGAAATGAGCTACGTCTGTAACCAAGATGTCCACATATGGATTCAACTTTTTTGCCCTCTCCAAGTCTGTTGGTGAGATAGCTGCTGCACAAAGCAACTGCCCCTTTTCATCCCTTGCAGCGTTCGGGTATTTCCCCTTGAGGGAAATGTCTTTGAAGGTTATGAGGCCCTTGAGTCTCCCCTGTTCATCCACCAAGGGAAGCTTTT
>Ga0080004_1164256_pt1 | contig 23343 bp, 30 predicted proteins | sample WasSprMetagenome_FD_69207 | JGI IMG/M metagenome (GOLD analysis project Ga0080004, IMG submission 69207) | Sulfidic aquatic microbial communities from Washburn Spring, Yellowstone National Park, USA - WS (SPADES assembly) (version 2) | ecosystem: Environmental > Aquatic > Thermal springs > Hot...
TACCAGTGCTCAAGTCCGCGGCCCTTCTTCTTTCCTTGGAGAGTATGCATGTCGTATGCATCGTCGGGGATCGCGCTCAGCTCCTCTATCCACGCCTTCAGCTCCGGATCGCTCGGGCACTGCTCGTACGCCAGCAACAGCTCCATCATCTCATCCGCTCTCCTGTCTTTTGGAGATTCCGCCAGAATCTTTGCAGCGCAGGCAACGCATCTCTGACAGTCCCAGCTCAGCCCATCGCCGTCCTTTCCTTTCAGTTCGAGAAACTCGCGATACAGGGCGTGAACAGCCGTGATCGCCTCAGCTGTTCCAACGTCTTCCACCGCTATGATGCGCAACCGCCGCCAGCAGTTGTACCACCCAGCTTTCTTTAACAACTGCAGTGCGAAGTACATCGCTTTCTCCGTCAACCCCTGCCTCACGCATTTTTGCAACGCCGACTTCAGCAACGATACCTCTTCGCCCTCTGGTTCAGACTCTTTTTTCACTACATTCCCAAACAGGTCAACCTGCTTACCAGCCATTTTGTCTTCGTGAAAGAATGCACGCAACGCAAGATAAACGTTTCTCGCCAAAGAAAAAAGAAAGAAGGGTGCTCACTCTTGCCCCTGAACCCTCTTGGCCAGCAACTCCTTCCTCTTCGCCAGCAGTGCTCTGAAGATAGCCGACTCGAACGCCCGTAGCTCCTCTGGAAGAGCGGCCCTGATCCCCTTCCTGTTCCACCAGACGTCCTTCTCGTTCTGCTTCAAGAACTGCTCCAGAGCGAGTACCGGCTTCCCGTCAACGTACAGCTGGAGATCTTCACTCACCTCTATCTTCGGCAACGCCTGCGGCAACCCCTCTCTGCTCACCAGCTCTCTCCTCTTCTCCGAGAGAGCCCTGAATATGCGGTTCTTGACTGCACCGAAGTCCTCTATCAGTGCGGGCAAATCTCGCAACAACGCCTTCCTGTCCCAGTAGATGTCCCGCCTGTTCCTGCGGAGGTAGGGAGCGAGATCAAGGACTGTCGCTCCGTTCACGCAGAGCTTAAGGTCGTCGGTTACCTCGATTTTCGGCCCGTTCTCCCTTCCCATCCTTTCTCACCTCCCTTTTCTTCGTGGAGAAATGCGCACGGCGCAAGATAAACGCTTCTCAACTATGAAGCCGTGAAGTGCAGACGAAGAGCGGGCGCCGCAAGAGGGGACACACATCAGTCCGGCTCCCGATGTGCACCCGCAACATCGGTTCTCCATGCGAACCTTCGCGCCTGTAGCCGCTCCCCCCGGGGGAAACGCACCCAGCTGGTTGACTCGCATGAAAGAGCCACTTCAGAGCGACGTGACAGGCGATGTGCTCCCCGATGTACCCCTGCAGGCCCGCGCTCACCCATGAAGCGCGCAATCATGAAGCGCGCAGTCAAGAAGGGGGCAGTCGAGAAGCGCGCCCGGCAGTGAACCCCGCCCCCAGAGCAAACAGTTCTCTCCCCCTGTACCCCCTCTATTCTTCTATACTACTATACTTCTATACTACTCTTCTCTACTATTCTACTACTACTCTTCTCTACTCTTCTCTCTATACACCACTCACTTCTTGATACTATACAGCTATACAGTACAGTACAGCAGTACAGTACAGTACAGTTAAACAGTACAGTAAGACGTCTAGACGTAAAGAACAGTACAGCAGTAGAGAACAGAACCGTATATCCAGTACAGTCAGTTCTTGAACAGTACCGGTAGACGTCTAGACGTTATACGGTACAGCTGTACAGTACAGACGTAAAGAAGCGGAGAGAGAAGAGAGCGGACTGCGGGCCGGCCGTCTGTACGGGCGCGGACAGCACCGCCGACTGCAGACGCGCGTTCACTCTCCTGACTCACTCGATATCAAGAACGCCCCCTCAAATTCACGAAGAACTGACTCACAGCACACAGAGCGACCGCCCCAGACACAGCACTGACTCAGCTGATACCAACAAGTCCCTCTCAAACTGACGCAGAACCGACTCACCCACCGGAGACAGCACGCCCGCACCAACAGACCAGACATACCAGCCACCCACTCTACAGCACGGACAGGTGGTTCTCTGGGTGCGTTTCTGGGTGTCCTCTGAGCGTTGGGACGTGGTTTCTTTGTGCGCGGGGCGATGTTCGGCCTGCAATCTCTAACGTGGGCCCGGCTCAGGAGAGAAAAAAGCGGGGACGCGGTTCTGCGGGACTGCGAGCGGTCACTGCGTTACTGCATCATTTCTTCGCTCTTGAAAGCCTCTGAATTGCTTTTTCGAGGAACTGGTAAGCGGCTTCAGCAAGATTGCCCATCGCGGCTACTATATCGTTGAGCGCTTCTCTAACGTTGGGGTCACCGGCTGGAGCTTTTGACTTGATCCTTTTGTAAAGAGCGTCGAGCTGATCGTGCATCGTCAGCATCTGTCTCTGTAGGCGCCTCAGTTCTTCGATTTCGCTTTGCTTCGCGGTATCGACGTACTTTTTGGCTATTTGCTCCACAGTCGTGATTGCATTATCTATCTTCTTCACGACTTCTTCTATGTTGGACATACGGGTGCACCTCCGAGGTACGGGAGAGGCGTGAAGCTAAAAGCTTTTTTGCATGTGCGCTCGGAGCACTTGGACTTCAATCTCGCGTTCGAGCAAGCGTCTCGCCTGACTGAGCCCGGCTTACGTTAGGGAGCTGATCGCGTCCTCTATTGCAGACGCGGCGCGTTCAAGAGACTTGAGCGCATCTTCAGTTTCAGGGCCTCCAAACCGTGACAGCCTTCTTCGGATTGCATCGAGTTGCCTGAGAAGCGCTCTGAGCTGGTTCACGATGTTCTGAATCTCAGGCGGTTGCTTGCTCACATCAACGTACTTCTTGGTTATCTGCTCCACGGCTTTGATCGCTTCGTCTATTTTCTTGACGATTTCTTCTCTATTGGACAGACGCATTCACCTCTTGGACACAAAGAAACGGCGAGCTAAAATACCTTTCTCCCGTGAACGCGGAGCGCTTCTTCAAGGTTGCTCACAACCATGTTCATGTCTCCGAGAAGCTCCCCTATGCTATCGGAGCCCTTCTGGGCTACGAGATCGGCGAGCCTAGCCCTGACCCGCTCAGCCCTCCAGAGAGCCACCTCAATCAGTTCAGCAATACGGTTGCAGTAGGGGCAGTTCATGGGTTATCAGTATAGCAGTTCAGTTCAGTTCAATTAAGCTTTTCCTTACAAAGCGAGAGCGCGTCAGCAAGAACGCGGGTTGCCTCGTCCAGTCTCGCTATTACAGCAGGCGCTTCATGATGCCCGCTGTACTCTAGATAGCGTTTGATCGCTTCAAGGCGGTGGATCACGTCTTCAAGGTGCTCCCTCAGGTGCAGAAAGAAGAAGAGCTCTTCAGACAACCTGAGACCACTCCCCGTAGTTTGGGTCAGTGAGCAGGCGACGCATGAAGCGTTCAGACAGCTGTTCCGCCTTCTCTTTATCTGCTTTCTCTCCGCGCAGTTTCAGCTCGGCCAGTTCACCGAATAGAGCGCGTTCAAGTTGCCTGTCTTTCATAGCGACGCGGATCGCAGTCTCGATGACCTGACTGCGGGTCAGACGCGCTTTGCGGGCCAGCTCGTCTATATACGCGAGAAGCGTGTCGTTAAGCGTGATGCTGCACGTCGGGCGCTTTCTCTGATATGCTGTCCCTGAGACCACCCTGCTCATAGCCGTATCACGTCCCCTACGTATTCTACGTGTCCCTCTGCACTGCGCTTGCGCTTCATGAGAAAGCAACAGAGCGCTAGAGCGTCAACAACGTCGTCTCTCATACCTTTTGTCTTCTTAATCATGATGCGCCCGTCGGATGTGTACTCAGCCTTGAACGAGGAGAACTGACGCAACAGCAGTTCGTCGTTTTTAGGGAGCACGAGCTGTCGGTTCTCGATCATGGACTGCAGGGTCATATACACGTCACGCCTCTCGTTACCCACCAGAGAGACGGGGTACACGATATCGCCGAGCTTCTCCCTTAAAAAATCGACTGCACCTGCACCTAGGCCAACCTCATCTACAGCTATGTACTTGACGCCCCACTTCTGACAGATGTCGAGAACCCAGCCCACGGTATCTGAGATAGACCTCTTACTGCGCGTCTTGTACCAGACCAGCTCAACGGGTTGCTCTTCCACAGTAGCGCCTGTAGGAATGCGACAGATCACGAGAGCTGTCTCGTCATCTCCGAAGCGTGCGATATCGAGGCCCGCGTAGTAATCGTAGCCCGGCTCTGGCTTCTTGAGCAACTCCCCAGACATACAGAGAGCAACTTCACGAAGATTGAACAGCCCGCTACCGCTCAGGTTCAGGAACTCTGCTTCATACCAGCAACGGAACTGCTCGTCGCTCATTACTTTGCGGGCGTATTCAACTTCATCCCTGCTCAGTATGCCCGCTTCTACTCCGTCTCTCCAGCCCACTCTGTACTTGAAGAACTCATCGGATGTCCACGCCTCGTACAGGAAGTTACCTACGTGCGGAGTGCCCAGCAGGATGAGGCGCGGTCTGGCTCCCCTAGCAGGAGCCGCAGTGAGCATGCGCAGTACTCGCGTCTTCATGACGTCCACAGGAATTGAGCCCGCTTCGTCAACGATAAGCGTGGTAGCACCGAAGCCCAGTAAGGCCTCTGGGTTACCTGCTGACAGACAGCGCAGTGTGCTCGCGTTCACGAGGTTGATCTCGTCTCTCCTGAAGCCGCGCGACAGATCGAGAAGGCTGAAGAGCGCTTTGTTGGACATGAAGTAATTGCGCACCCTCTTGAACATCCTCCCAGCTTGGTTGTGCGTCGGCGCTACGATTGTCACTTCCTCTCCGTCGTTCAGGATAGCGACCAGAGTACCGAGACAGGCGGCGGCCTCAGTTTTACCCACTCGGGTGCAGGCGAGAAACACGTATTTGCCCTTCGGGTTCTTGTCTTCAAGGACGTCGTGAATGAAGCGCTCCTGATATGGGGTGAGAAGCAGGGGCGTACCGCTCTCAGTTACAAAGTGAGACGCCACGAAATCCCTCAATCGAGAAAGGACGGCCTGCTTCAGGTCACCGCCTGTGCTTTCTCCAGCCATTCTTTGAACGCACCCCTCTTGATTTCCTCTATGCTCTTCGTCTTCTCTTTTTCATCCCGTATCTTTTCGAGAAGCTGGACTGCGAGAGAGATGTACTCGCGCACCTCTGGCAGAGGCAGGCCGCCCGTCTGTTCTTCTATCCGCTTCAGCATCTCGATTCGCTTCTTGACTTCCTGATACAGCTCGACCTTCTCTCTCAGGGTATCGATGTCCTGCATCTACTCCAGCCCCAGTTCACGTTTGAAGAAGGACTTGAACACCTCTCTTGCATCCTGCTTTCTCGCTTCCAACCGTTCGAAGAACATTTTAACCAGAGACCAGAGCTCAGAATCACAGCGCACCATGACGCACTCCTTACCGCCCCAGACGAAGAACATGAAGTTGCACTCCAGCGTTTTACCGTATTCTCGGAACAGAGTGTTGAGAACGCGGCTCAGGTCTTCAATAGACTCGATCTCTCTCTTGCTCTTTCTGAACGCCTCTTTTATACCCTCTGGGAGCGCTTTCTCCACCTGTTTGAGAATGCGGTCGAACTCTTTTTTACCCGAGAAGCCGAGCTTGCGCCGCAACGTGTCCACGTCGTACATCTTCTTCGTCTTCTCTCTCAGCTCCAGCACCTTCTCTGCTAAAAGAACGGGGTCAAACGAGCCCCTGATATTGTTGAGCCGAATGACCTCCTGCCAGTACCGCACTTCGTCCCAGTTCTCTCCCACAACTACACAGGGAATCTTTTTCCACTTGAACACATCACGCAACGCGACAAATCTGTGATTTCCGTTCACTATTCGGTACTTGCTACCGTATTTGACGACCTGAATGGGCTCAACGTAGCCGTTATCCCTGATAGACTCGCACAGATCGTTGAACTCGTCAGGCGTCATGGTGCGGAGATTAAGCGGCGTCTCCTCTATGTCCTCGACCGGGATGTACACGACGTTAAGCTCCTCGCTCAAGCGGTCTCACCTCTCTTACATCAAAGACGGGGACTGGCCCGTCGTATAAGTCTTTAGCGCCGCATATCTTCAACCCCTGATACAGCTCCCAAGGCGTGATGTTTTTCGGATTCTTACCGATCTCCGAGCTGTAGAACCGCTTGAACAGCTTCAACGCAGTGAAGAAGTCGATCGTGCTGTCTCCGCAACAGTTCCGCAACGTATAGATGAACGCGTTCATGCTGTCCCTCGTCCTTCCAGTGAGCGGTGCTATAACGGCTTTCTCAAAGACCGCGTTCACGTATTCTTCCCTCAGCAGGTTCATTAACGTCAGGTGCGTGAACGAGGAGCTGAACTGCTCTCTAACCCGTTTCTTAGCCTTCTCAGCGATCTCTAGCGCCTTCTCGTAGTTGTCGTAAACCCACCACAGCAGAGCCGCTCCCTCACTCGCAGTATCATACATCAGCTCGTAGTTGGCTCCAAACATCTGCTTCATTCCCTCCGTTCTCTTAACAATAGTGGGCACGCCGAGAGAGGCAACCTCACAGACACCGACGCTAAAACTGTCGAAGATACCGGCGTAGAAAAAGACGTGACACGACTTCGCCGTTCTCAGGTACTCTTCTCTTCCGACGTTTGTTCGAAGCGTCAGACCCTTAAAGCGCTTGAAATACGGCGCGATGTTCTTCAGCTTACCACCGCTAACTGGAGTCGTCAACACGATATCCACGTCCTTTCCAGACTCAAAGAGACGAAGGTACTGTTCGAGAACGAACCACAGGCGCTTCTGAGCTGTCAGACGCCCGCCCCAGAAAAGCGAGAACTTCTCCCGTTTCTTCACTCCCTCCGTCAGCTTATCTATGAACGAGAAGTCGAGACCAACAGGCAAAAGGACGGCGTTCTCTTTCATTCTCTTCAGCATTTCCGGGCTCAGATATTCGCGCGCCCCGTCAATCGCATCTTCATAGTCCACCTGAGAGATGAACACGCTCTTGAACAGAGCATAGCTCACCGCACGTGAAGCCAGCTCCGCCTCAGTCCTTACGTGATACGTGGGACGAGTTCGCGCTATAGCACGCGGCTCGAAGTTCACAAGCGGAATAGCTGGCGCATCATTTTCTCCCCTCACTATTTGATTGAGCATCCTGTATATCTGCGGGCTTGCTCCGACCTTTACGTTTAGCACGACATCGACGGGATAGATACCCTTCAGCACGCTGAAGTGCTCGATCAATCCGTACGGCACCGTTTCGAGCTCCGAATAGAACGTACCGGGCGACATCTCCCTATCCTCGTACACTAGCGTGACGTTCCTGAACTGTGTGAAAACTGAGTCGTCAAAGCCCTTCGGCAGTATCACGTAGAACCAGTGCTTCTCGTAGTCCTTTTCATTTGCCCACCGTATGAAATCGCATATTAATGAAGCGTAGCTGTCTCCCGCTAAGTTGGTTCCCAAGAACGCTGGAATCACTAAAATCCGCACGCTACAACCTCCTGAGAGCGTCGTTCACGCAGTCCACAATATAGTCAACGTCTTCATCTCTCCACTCTGGGTTCGTCCCGAGACAGAGCAGGCGCTTCGTGAAGCTGTGCGAGTTGGGTAAAACGAAATTCCTCTCCAGCATGGGTTCACTAGAGAGAGCGCACGTCAGATAACGCCAGACCTCGATTCCACGCTTCATCAATTCACCCTCCACCCACTCCCTTCTCGGTTGCGGTAAGAGAAGCGGGAACACGTAACCGTTATAATCGTGATGCCCAGCCACCACTCGTTTAGCCGTCTTCAGTATTCCCTCTTCCAGCCTGCGCGCTATGAAGAGACGGCGAGAAATATCCCTGTCCAGATGCTTCAGTGCGGAGAGCGCCATAGCCGCGTGTATCTCGCTCAGCTTGTAGTTATCTCCGTAGATGTGCTTCATTTGTCTTCGAGAGTCCCAGCTGAAACGCTTGGCGCTGGCCACCCACACGAGAAGCTCCTCGTTGTTTGACGCAACTGCTCCGCCCTCCGCTCCGCCGCATATCTTAGTGGATGTGAGGCTGTACGCGCAGTCTCCCTCTACTCCGCGTATTCCAATTAGATGAGCGGCGTCCTGAACGACCGCTCCCCCGTACTGTTCAGCTATCTCGTGCACTTCACGGTTCAGCTCTCTATCGTAGATTCCGAACCACCACGTCTGTAGCAACAGATGCTGACGAGATAGCGAACTCGCAACCCTCCGATATTCGTTTACATCCAAGAACGGCGAATCGGGTGTGGTATCGATGATGTGCACTCTCATCCCCACTCTGTACGCGAAAGCCGCTACAGGCGAGAAGCAGAGGTTCGGAACAACGATGTCCCTCACACCCTTCGCCAGCCAGTAGCTAATCAGAAGCTCTATCGCCGACATGCCAGTTGACGTAACGACGCAGGGCTTCCCCAGTATTTCCTTCAGCCGCCTCTCCAGTGCGCGGCAGTACTCCCCCTCATACATCATCCCCCTTTCATAAATATCCCTGAGAAGCGGAGCAACGTCGGCGTACAGATTGGGGACGCTGTGCACCCTCAGCATACGTCTCCACCCCTCCCGGCGAACCACTCAATATAGCGTTTCAGCCCTTCATCGAAGCTCACCTTGATGCGCCAGCCGAGAACGCGCCTCGCCTTAGTAGTGTCCGCGCACATCCGCATTACTTCTCCAGCCCTCGGCTCTACAAACTTCGGCTCTATTTTCCCTTCTTTACCCATCGCTTTGATTATCTTGTACGCCAAGTCCTTGATCTTGATCTCCTCTCCGCTACCGAAATTGAACGCTTCTCCAGCTATCTCCTCAAGATGATCGAGAACGGCGAGATATGCTTCGACGCCGTTAGAGACATGCATGAAGTCGCGCGTCTGTTCCCCCGTACCGTAAACAAGAGGAGAGCGCCCCTCCCAAACGCGTCTCACAAACCTCGGTATCACCAGACCGTACCCTGTTTCCCTTTGTCTCTCTCCAAACATATTGAAGCACCGCACAATCACGGTCTTCAAGCCGTACGTATAGTAGTAGCTGTAAACAAGCCTGTCAGCAGATGCTTTGCTCGCGGCGTACGGCGTAGCTGGCTTCATAGGCGCGGTTTCAGGAGTAGGAATGACATCGGTGTTCCCGTAAACTTCACTGCTTGAAGCGTAAATGACGGGGACGCGGTGAAGCCTGCACGCCTCCAGAACATTCATCGTTCCCATTACGTTTGTCCGCACGGTCTCAAACGGTTGCACCACCGAGTTGTCTGGGTGGATCTGCGCCGCCAAGTGAATCACGCAGTCACTTATCCCCACGAGCTTCTCTACTATGCTGTAGTCGTTCACGTCTCCCATTACAAAATAGAAGTTCGGACTGCTGAACAGCCCCCGTATGTTCTCCCATGAACTGGAGTAGAAGTTGTCCAGCGCCACCACTCTGTGCCCCCTCTTGATCAGGGCTTCGCACAGATGACTGCCGACGAAACCGGCTCCCCCAGTGACCAGTATCCTCATCCTGAACACCTCGCAATCATGAAGATGCACTTATCCTCGTGAAGCCTGTCGAACACATTAATCAGCCTGCACAGCCACTGCGGCAGAAAGACAAACCTGTACCCCTTCTTTAAAGAGAGCGGCATCGTAAAGCAAACACCGCGCAACTCTTTCACCTGTAGCCCAGCGTCAGTCAAGAGCTGAACAAACTCAGCTCTCGTGATCGCAGGCGTCCTTCTCCACCCCCTCTTCATCGTATACCTAACGCACCAATTGCGACTGTTGCTCATCGTAGCAATTAGCGTACCACAGGGGGCCAGACGAGAAGCGAGCCCGCGCAGTATCCTCACCGTCTTCTCTCTCCCATCTAACAGCAGATCTTCAAGAACGCTGGAAAGAACTATGATGTCGTACCTCTTTCCGTTGTCAAACGACAAGAACGCTTCTACAGGCATGCAGTAGACGTCTATACCCAACGCCCGAGCGTGCTCGCACACAACCTCGTCTTTCTCCACACCCTCGTAAACGATCTGCACGTGAGGCGGTAGCTTCTTCTTAAACTCCACAAACGGGTGACCAGCACCGCAACCAACGTCTAAAACAGCTACCCTGTCCCGCTTCCCCACAGCCTCTACCATCATATTAGCCACGGTCTCGTGAAACTTCTTAAAGACCTTCTCTCTCCCCCTAAGCCACGTCAGCCCAGTGCTCATTTCTCCAACACCCCTTTGCTTTCTTAGCCGCTTCATGAAGCGAGAGCAGTACAGGAAGCTCTCCTATATGAGCAAACGTCGAGACAGGATATGCCTTCAGGGTCATGCCTCTGCTCAGCAACTGGCGCAGTACGTCGTCCGGCTCGTATTCTCCAGTCCGCTCGTTTACCCTCCATTCAACGCCCTCAAGAACGGCGCGGTTCAAGATGTACACCCCAGTCCCTATCCACGCTTCAGGAAGCCCGCTGTTCTTACCAATCACCTTCTTGATCGTCAAAGATTTATCGACTTCGTAAGCGGTGCAACTGTCTATCTGCTCGCGGTTTCTAGTGAAGAGCACAGAGACGCCGGGCACCGTCTTAGACGCCAGCCGTATGTAGTCCTCCATTCTGTGCAGATCGTCGCAGTTGACAGAGATGAACGCGTCCGCGTCAGGGACATCTTTCAAGAAGCGCCGCCAGACATCTGCTATCCCGCGCGGCTCGTATTCGAGAACGTGAACGCCCTCCAGCTTACCGTACAGCTCCTTGTGGTGCCAGACCGCGACGTACAGCTTCTCTACTAGCGGTAGCAACATATCGATTTGGTGCCTGATCACGGTCTTCACTTCTCCCTCCCAGAGAACCTCGACGGCGTTTTTCTGAGGAAACAGTGGCTTCGTCCTCGTGCTTCTCCCTCCAGCAAGGAGCAGACCGTACATTCCGTTCACCTTCAACCGATCACTTCAAGAACGTGCTTATATAGCTTTCCATCTCCGAGAACCTCGTTCAGCCTGACCGCGTTCTCGACCACACCGCGTATCGTCTTGAACCGCTCTAGTATTTGCTTAGCCCTCTCCGACCCTATCCCCTTTATACCGCAAAGCATCAAGACGCGCTCCTCTTCTATGGACAGCTCCTTCTTCTTTGGAAGCGGGAGCCTAGGCTGAGCCGGCTTGCCAGCCTTCTCTTTCAAAACTTCTATCAGCTCTTTGTAGCCCTCGAAGCCGAACACCTGAACAATTGGCACTCCGAACATAGCTGGAGTCAGCTGTACAGCCATTATCTCCCTGAATGAGAACCCCTTCTGTCTCCCGTACTTCCAGATGCTACCCTGAACGACGAGAAGCGGAGTGAAGCCCTGCTCGCGGGACTCGGCTAGCTCGATTAACTGCTCTATCAACCTCCCGTCATACAACGAGCGAAACAGATCGCTTGGCGTCTTCCTCTCTATCACGAATTGCTTGTGCTCTCCGCAGATGACCGCGTCCACGTTAAGAGTCGCGGTCTCGTCTCCAAGCTTCCTGTACTCCTCCGGCTCCCTGCTGTCTATTATCACGCTCACACGACCACCTCCTTCATAGCTGGACAGCTACCGCACAGTTCTCGCATTCTCAGGTACAGAGACTCCATGAGCCTGTGGAAGAGCCTGCTCCACGCAACGTTCCTCGCCCTAGCTTCCTCGTATCCCTTCTTCAGTAGCTCCTGTCTCAACTGCTCGGCCTGAGACCAGAACGGCTCCCTTCTCGAAAGAATGAACGAGACCTTGAAGCGGAGCAACATCTTCCCCTGCGGATACCTGAACCCCTCCTTACTGCGGGATATGTGACAGTGAACGCCGCTCACCCTCCTCATTTTCCTGAACTCTCCCACAAAGAAGGCCCAGAACACAGGGGTGAGGTTCTGCGGTCTGAAAGCATCAAAGAACAACGGACAGGCCTGCGACAGCTCTCCTATCCGCTTTTCCAGCATCCTTAGCTCCCTCCTTCTGTACCTCAGCATCTGCTTGAAAGCAACGCAGTCAGAAGCGAACTCCCCGTAGTGACGGGCGTAATGTTCAAGCCTCACAACCATTCCCTTCAGGTCTTCTCTCAGGCGCCAGAGAAACCGCGCTTCATCCGCTATCCTGCAGGGCGGTGCAATCCAGTACATCACCACCCCTCCACGTACGACTTCCTGTCGTAGTCTGCTTCAATTATCTCTCCGGTCTCAGTCATCGCGAACGGCGGATATATCCACTCCTGACAGCGTATCCTGTCGTCTTCATCCAAGAAAATGAAGAACGCGCCTATATCGCTCTGGTAGGCTGGAAACATCTTGAGCGCCTTGCTGTACGGAACAAAGATGCACCACGCGGGCAACTGCACGACCTTGATGCGCCCCAAATCCTGATACATCTTCATATGCTTGTGCGCCCTGACAATCAGGTGCACCTCTGGCAGTTTACCGTCGAACGCGGCTATCTTAAAGAAGTTCGCGTCTCTGGCCATCACGGTAGCTGGATACACAACACTAGAAGACGCCTCATGAGTGACGAATGCGCGCTTGCGCTTCCCGATCCTCTCTATACTCCAAGAACCGCGGAACTGCGCCCTGTAGCCGTTCAGCTTCAACTGACTAGCAAGCATTTCATGAAGGCGGAAGTCAACGCTCTCGTGATACGGCGTACCGCTCCAGATTTTGACAGTAGCGTCGCTCGGGAGCATAGAGAGCAGTTCAGTAGCGCACCTCAGCTGTTCATCGAGGGTGCCCCTTACACGACGCCCGTGTTCAAGAACGTTCAGCCCGCTGAAAACGTCCCCTACCACCCACACTTCTTCCACCTCCCACTCATCTCTCTCGTTCACGATCTTCATTAAGTGCTTCCAGTAGCGCAACAACCGTTGCTGAGCAGGGTTAGCGCGAATCTCAGAGCCGTCCTCACCAACCCATTTCTCTGGCGCCAGACCGTAGTGGCTCAGAACGTGCAGGTCAGCCAGAGCCAGTATCCGCCTAGCACCCTCCAAGAAGCGCACCCCCAGTATCAGTCCGCGTTCATGATACAGTAGACAGTTATACAGTTGTTCATGACTTAGATCCCTCCCTGACGCAGTGATAGAGGAAATCGCAGTAGTCGCAGAGAAAGCCAGCAGACGGCTCTGGCGGTTTACCCTCCGAGAACGCACGCTTCAAGACAGCCACCTTCTCGGTTATCTCCTTCTCTATCAGCCTGTCCTCGGGGTTCAGAGGAAATACATGCACTTCGCACAGACCCTCGTTCACGTCTATGTAAAGAACCGCTCCGTAAAATGCCTTTCCCTTCAACATCGGCCACAGCTCCGTATACCTTAGAAGCGCAGCGTAGTACTGAACCTGCTTAAGATGATGCTCGTACGGCCTGCTCGGTATCTTGCGGGTGCTCTTCTTGTCAACCACTATCACCTCCCTGTCCGTGATTAGAATTTCGTCTATGCGCCCGTGAACGCCGAGCGCATTAACGTTTAACTCGTGAACCTCAGAGAAATCCGTTTCGTGAAGCTTCTTGCCTATCCAGACTCGCAGCCAGTCACTTTCCCGCATCCCTTTGTATTCCTGCTCACCACCGCGTTCTCTTGACAAGATCTGGTAGTAAGCCCGCCTCAGACAGTCGTAGCAGATATCGGTGACCTGTATCCCCTTCAGCTGTTCCGCGTCCTTCTCCATATCCCTGACCACAGCAGACAAGAAGCGACGCTTCACGAAGCTGGCAATTCGTTCAAGGTTCGCGCTCATCTACTTCCCTCCAGCTGAGCACAGAGGTAGTCCCAGAGAAACAGCAACACAAGAGCCGCGCTTAGAGCTATTTTCCCAAGAACGTCAAGCCTGCTCCAGATATCGAGAAACACTGAGAGAATGAAGAGCGCTACGCTACTTATTCCACCCACCGGTGCCGTCATTACTCCCTCACCTTCACGGTATCCCCTTCTACGAGAAGGTGCGGTTCTAGAGCTTTGAAGTCAACTCCGAGACGCGCGCACATCTTTTCAACTACGTCGCGCTTCATGCTACCGCTCTTCTTGATCAGCTTCAGGATCTGCTCGGCGTTATCGGAAATAGAGACGACCTTCTCCACTCTGTCCGCGTTCATTTCTATTGAATCGCCGAACTTCTTTGTCCTCCCGTAAACGATTACCTCGTCTCCCTCAGATACGTTATCGTCATCTCTTATGTGCACCCAGACCGAACCAGTGCTGTCGGCAACGAGAAGCGACACCATCTTGTACTCCTTCTTTCCTTTACCGTGATCGCACTGCTTCCTCGCGCAGACAGCACACCCGAGATACGTCCGCACTTCTTTCTGGACGACCAGACCCTTGACAGCCACGCGTTTGTTGGGCTGTAGCTCCTTGATAGCCGTCATCACGTACGTTCTGCCGTCGCTCTTCACTTCCTTTTCTCCGAGAACCAGCCTGCGGTACAGTATCTTCAACGCCTCCAGATTGCTCAGGTACTTACTCAGGACGGGGTTCTTTTTCGCCCATTCTATTACTTCTTCATCCGTCACCATATTACCACCACCTCTAATGCCTCCTGCCCAGTCGGTCTGACGCCGGCTGGGCTTCAGGGGCAGAAAAATCGAGAAGCTTTGCCTGCATCTCCACACAGCTGAGAACGCGCTTCAACGGAGCGAGGAGCTGTTTCTCCCAGTAGTACTTGTAGTCTATCCTGACGCCCGGCCTGTACGGCTCAGGCCCCGTCTTAGTCCAGACGTAGCTGACCTCCCTCACGTCTTCCGTGATCAGCCCCAGCTTAACCGCCTTCTCCCACGCGCGTCTATGCGGCACGTTTGCTTTGTATTCGTCCTTCACCTCTTTCGTTATGATAAGCTCGCTGTCATACTTGCCAGCAAACAAATCGCGCTTCAGTTGCTCGTAGAAAGCGAGAATCTCAGACTTGCTCCTACCCTCGAAGATCATTTGCAACGCGGCCTGCAACGCCCTCTTGCTCAGAGCGCACCAGTCCTTACGCCTCAGCTCTATTCCCCGCACATGAAGGCGGCCTTCTTTATCGAGACCTGCGTACCTTTTTTTGGCTCCCCTACCCTCTCTCTCGGACGCGAACATCAAGAACTGCCTGAAGCAATTATCCACCTCAAACTTGAACGGGTCGAGAAGCATGCTCAGGTACTCCCCTATCCAAGGAACGGACGTGAAGCCCTCGTCTACGTAGAAAACGCCGTCCGTATCCGCGTAAATAACGCTGAACCCCAGCTTCTCCAGCTCTTCTATCGTCCTTAATATCGTCTTTCTCCCGATTTCCGTCACAGTAGCGGCCTTCTTCTTATCGTAGAACCTGAACGCAGAGAAGCCGAACAAACCGTACATCGCGTTGCATAGCAGTTTGTAGACTTCCTTGCGAGTCTTGTCACCACGTTGCTCAGCTTCTATCTTCTTTTTCATCCACATCGAGACGAGATACGGGACGCACTCACCGCTCAGATTGCCAACGTCTATTTTGTTTGCAACTATGATCGTCGGATACATGCTCACCACATCTACGTTAACAACGTCCTTATACCTGCCCGGCTTCGGTTCAAGAACGAGAGCGCCCTCGTAAGCCTCGCCCTCTTCTTTCCTGTAAACAGTTGGCGCAACGTATCCCAGCTCCCTGAGACGGCGCAAAACGAGCGTGTCGCCTATCTGATACATCGTATCCATGCTCAGCAACAGGTTCACCTCCTTCATGAGTTCGAGACGCACATCCAAGAAGCGGTAGCGGGCGTTTATCTCGTGCAACAGCTCAACGTCGTGTGAATTGTACTGCTCCAGCTCCTCTCTGGTCATTTCGTGAATGCGCTTGTTGCTCGTCTTGCCCGGCAACTTCTCGTAAGAAGCGACCTCCTCCAGACTGTAGCTGGTAAGCCCTTTGACCGCACTCATGTACATTTCGCGCATATCGAAACCGTAGCAGTAGTCCAGCCACTCGGCTTCCACTCCCAGCCTCTTGCACCTCGCCTTCAGATGCTTCACATCAAAGTCTACGTTCCAGCCAGCTAAGACCGTCTTCCCCCTCCTCTCCAGATATTCTACGACTTCCTTCAAGAACGCCCGCTCCTGCTTCTCGTCGTCGAGAAGGAACGTCTCAACCTTGCTTCCATCCCCTATGCTCACGGCTTTAATTACACCCTCTCCCGCCCTCTTCCAGCCACCCCTGTCATCCACTTCTATATCTATGAACGCGGCACAGCCTGTGTAGTCAACCGTGAACACGCGATCTGTGAGAACGCGCCTGACGTACGGAATGTCGAACTCGTAAACCGATATCCCGCGCCTGCTCAGCTGTTTCCCGAAGCTACCCACTTGGCTCGGCGTCATGAAGTCGAGGCGCACTACCCGCTTACCATGAAGCGTTCTCAGAGAAGTGAGCTCCGCGCTCGGCCAGCTGACCGGCGCGCCCATCTCAACAAAGCCGTACGGCAACAGGTTCGTCTTTACTTCCTGTATCTTCCCGTCGAAGACGGCCCTGAAAGCCAGCTCCTCCCCCTCTCCCCTCAGTTTTACCTCACTCTGTAGCTTCATCCCTTTTCACCTCCTCCAGAATCTTTTCTAAATCATCCCCAAGAATGAGCCTGAGCGCCTCGTATATGATGTCAACGCGCCTCTTCAGCTCCCTTATCTCCAGTTCTATCGGAGCCAGCACCTGATACTGAATCGGCGGTAGAGAAAACGAGAAACTCGCGGAGGGGACAGCACAGCTCCAAGAGACTCTGGGCCCCCACTTACTCTTCTCTTCTGCGACGCTCATTCTTTCTTCCCCATCCAAGGGTAGTATTCGCACACTCCCTGAAGCGGGCACACCCTCAGTTCATGTTTTATCCGCTCGCATCTGTACGGCTCGTAAGAGTGAGAGAGCAACCACTTCAACTGATACCCCGTCCTGTAGTCATCATAATCGTAGCACAGCATGAACAGCCTCCTCACTTCCTCAAACGTGAAGCGCTTGAGCAGATACGTAGCGAGAAGCAGGCGCTCGCAGTGCTCCAGCTCCCCAGTGCTGACCAGCTTATCTATCAAGAACTCGATGCAGGGCGGCAGTCTGTCGCTCTTGAAGGGCTCGACTATCCTTCTTTCCTCCTCAGGCGTTATCGGCGGCTGTGTGCGCAGGCTCTCCAGTATCTTCGGTAGCTCCTCGTTTATCCTTCTCTCGTCGTGAAGCGGCTCCATGAACTTGCCAGCCCTCGTGTTATACGTGAGCGGTACTCTGGCCATCCTTCTCACGTCTCCCACAGGCGCCCTGTCAACGCATTCAAGCTTCAGGTACTCGAAGACGAACCTCCTAACAAGCTGTTTGTAGTCTGGTAAATACGTCGGCTTAAAATCGAGAAAGAAGTGCATCCCCCTCCCGCTCATGTACGTTCTCGCTTCCAGTCCGTTCTCCCTGAGAACCCTCTCTACCTCCCCAGCCGACTCCAAGTCATCTACGTCTATGAAGATGGTGTCGAAAACGCTCTCTTTTATCTGCGGTAGCGAGAACACAGAAGCGTAGCAGTCCTCCCGTGAACGAATGCACCTCTCGACGTACTCAAAGAACTCCTCCTCCGTCTCGACCACCCTGCGCTTTAGTGTCACCTCTCTCGGAAATAGCGGTAGAGAACTGTCAGCCCGCAACCATCTAAGCAACTCACTCCGCATTCGCTATCATCTCCAGCTCTGAGTCGCTCAATAGCTCCGCGAAGTTCTCGTAGTCGTGAATCCCGTCGTCTTTTATCTCTACCGTTGCTACCCCACCCAGCTTCGGTTTATCCTCACATCTAAACACCCATAGTCTTCTGAAGTTAGCATACTTCTTTGACTTTCGGGAATCGATGTACAGCAGGCGCTTTATGTAATGATGCGCAACCACTCCTCCTCTTAGCTCAGCCCACGTCTGATACGGATTAGCTGGATTAACGCTTGAATGCGCCGTGACGGCGACCGCGCAACCGTACTTCTCTTGTAAGGCGACAAGCTTCCCGAACATCAACGCCATAGCGCTCGCCCTGCTCGGAAAGTTCTCCTGCGCATCTGGAAACGCAATTCGTATCGGCGCACTTATGCTGTCGATAATTACGGCGCTTATCTTCTTCTCCTTCATAACCTTCTCTATCTCGCTCTCCTCCTCGGAGGAGATAACCCTGAACTCCATCTTCCCCTTCTCCTTCCTTGAAGCGGAGTGGAACACAACAGCTACCTTGAAGCCCAGAAACTCGCAGAGGCTCTCCAGACTGCGCCTGCTCTCAAGGTATATCTTCCCCTTTGGATTGAACCGCGCCGCCAGCTTATCCTTCCAGTGCAGGAACATCTCGCCCGCGTTCCCCTCTGTGTCTATGTACAGGACGTTGCATCCCTGAGCGGCTAAGTTGAACGCTTCGTGAATCATCCAGAGCGACTTACCCTCGTGCGGTAGCCCGTGAAGCCCGACGATTGCGTCACTTGTAAACAACGCCCCGCCGAACAGCCTGTTCACTCCGATACTGAAGCTGGGCCAGCGCCTTACAGTCCTCTCTATTTCCCCAAGCTCTATCGGCATTTCTCCAGCCTCCTTAAGATGCTTGCACTCAATCTTCCTGAACAGGTGAGCCGGGCAAGTACAGAGCTTCTCCTCTCTGTCGAGAACATAGTCGCACACGCTCCCTTCAATTATCAGAACTCGCTGACACAGCCACTTCTTCACTTTCAGGCCCTGCGATTTCATACCATTTTCCTTCAACCGTGAACGCCCCGTACATCCTTTTGTACTTTCTGTAAACAAGGAGCACCACTTTCCTCGGGTCAACCAGCTCCAGTAGCTTCTGCACGAGTATCACGTTCAAGAAGCTGGAACCGCCGCAGACAACGAAGAACACGCAGTCCCTGTGTAGATGTCTCTCGACTATCTTTTCTACTGCCTCCCTGTAGTCCTCCAAAAACTCCTCTCCGTACTCTTCATCGTAGTCGGCGACCAGCTGATTCGTCACCGTGTACACTGAAATCCTCCACTCACGTGAGAACGTTCTGAGAAGCGCGGCCTGCACGTTCTGTCCAGTCAACTCCATCGGTATTAATACAACACCTTCCTTCATATGTATTCCTCCATACTACCCCCGACTTGTTTGGTTGAGTTTTAAAAAAGAAGGGGAAATATAAACTTTGCTTCTGCAACTACAAAAAATTCGTACGACTTAAACGAACTGCCTGAGAGTGCTGTTCTCAGCCGCTGTACCAGTATTGAAAAGCCTCACGTTCACTCCGTCGCTCACTACAAGCGCTCTACCACCGGTAGCAGTCAAATCCTGCCATGATGTGCCGTCGTTCACCTGTATCTTCGTATTCGGGCCGCAGAACACAAAGAACACTCCAGGCGGAATTACAACAGCAGAGTTAGCGCCAACCGACCGCGTAGTAGCGCTTCCCAACGTGAAAGACGCTGACCTGAGGCTGACCTGCGCCGCAACGTTCACTCTACCCTTGAACGTGAACTCGTGAGCCCTCGCCGTCTTACCGACAATTGGACAGGACGCTGGCTGATAGGCTGACACTAGCTATCCCTCCTTACGGCGTGATATCCCTGAGCTTGCCCTGACCGTACAGGAACCTGCAGACTGTCTCGCCTATCATTCTGTAAACTCCACGCACCACGAACTTGTTCAGCAGTATGTAGTCCCTGCTCTCGAAGTACTCGACCGGCCTCAGTATGGAGATGCTCATTCTCGGGAACCCGTAGTTCTCTGGATCGCTCGTGTCAAGAGCGAACAGGTAGCTTATCTCGCCGCTTCCAGTTCCCTTCGGTGCGTCAACCGACTGAATCAACGGTATCCCGTAGAGCGCGGCTATGTTCAGGCCAACGTCAAGACCGACCGCCGTCTGTATCCCGTTTATACCGAACTGCGCCTTGGTCTCTGACAACGGCATGTACCTCACGAAAGTCGTGTACAGTCCGAGAAGCGCGGCGTAGGTGTCGTAGCCGGTCAGCATCCAGTTCGTGTTAGCGCCTCTGGCCCTCGTCTGAGTCAGCAAATCCCTTACAAGCTCGTCGGTGAGCGGTCTGAGAGTGTTTGAATCGTTCACGTAAGCGTTCGCCCAGCTGTTCGTGCTTCTGTCTATCCCGTAGACATTCGCCCAGTCACTCGCGAAGCCCTGCTCGTTATGCTTCGAGACTATCCTGTCGAGCGTCTCTAGACCCAACCAAGATGACGCTGGCTCAGCCACCTTGTGAAGCAGTTGCTGATTAATCCTCTTGATGAACTCGGTGCCTATCTCCGCTCTCACTTGGTGAGCGGCGCCCCATATGTCGTCCGCGCTCTGAGTTGCAAGCGCCTCAACCACGTCAGTGACGTCGAACGTTATAGCTTGAATCTTCGGAGTCGCGTACACAGTCTGTATCTCCGGCCTGACGGCGCTCGGCAACGTAGCGGCCTCTCCGCTCAACGCAATATCAGAAGCTGAGGTCGTGGCGAACGCAGTTTTAACCCTCCAGCCCGAGCGCACCCACGTCGTCTTCGGCATAGCACCGAACACGTTTGCCTCTTGGTTCATCTGCGCCCAGACCAGAGCACCGTACACCCTGTTCAAGACGCCGGTCACAGTAGTAGAGACTTCGCCTGCCGCCTTCAAGATATCAACTAAATCGCTGTGAATTATGAACGGGTGACCCATCGCGCCCGTGTAGAACAGCTCTATATCCTCTACGGTCAGAAGCCTGCCCATTCTCTCGCTCATTATCCGAACACCTCCTTCAACTTCTTAACTAGAGAAGCGCCTGTGAGCTTGCCAGTAAGAACCTCCCTTACCATATCAGCAACCGGACTCTCCGTGTTTGCTTTCTTAACTTCGACGCCCGGCCTCTCAGTCTTAACAACCTCTACTCTTCCCCCCTTCTCGAACACTGGATGCGGCGGTTGCAGATTAGCTGGCGGAGCGCTCACTTCCTCTCCGACAGCCTCTGGCTTCTTCTTCGGAGATGGCGCCTCGTCTTCCCTCTTATTCTCAGCCGTGACAGCTGGATAACCAACCGTGATCACCTTCTTCAGCTCCTGAAGCACGCTCTTCACTGTCTCAAGATCGCCGAGAAGCGCCTCCTTCAAACCCCTCTGGGCCTCTGCACTGGCTGACAAAGCTCCAGCTAAGTCCCTGACAGCGGCCTGCAACTCTGAGACCGCCTTGAACAGGGCATTCAGCTTGTCCTCTATCCCTCCCGTTTGAGCAGTCGGCGCTTCAGTTGGCTCAGTACCCTCGGTTTGTGGCGACTCTTGTTTCTTAACCGTGCTCAAGCACCAATCACCTCGTTCTCTTAGACGCGCCAAGGCTATTTATAAACCTTTTCTGCAACACAGCTTCTCCCGAGCTCGATTATAGGCATGAACTTCACATATGAGTCCTTTACTAGGCCCTTTCATGACCCAAGCTCACTCTTCAACAATTACAGTAACCCCCTTAGCCGTCACTCGCCCACTGGAGTAGTAAATCCTCGCCTTTACATCATAGACAACGCCTGCCTCCTCAAGATCACCCTGCTCAATTGTTATCTTGAACTTTCCACTAAGTGCATCTACTATTGTGCCCCGCTTCGTGAAGGAAGCTCTCTTCTCCCCCCTCTTTTCAAAAACTACTTCGATGCTGGCTCCACTTAAATCAACAGTCTTTCCTTCCTCATCAACAACTAAGAACTCCAAATCATAACCATAATCTCCAGCCGATACCCTTATAGTCGTGACATAACTCACTCAACCAACCCCCCTAACCAGAAAGTTAAACCGCCTTGCTCTACACTTAAGCTTTTTCTCGGCCTCTTTACTTCTAAGTAACTTCCCATTTGCTTTACATCTTAGCTTTCTCTGCAATTTCTTCACACACAAATTAGCGTCTCTCATACTTTCCTCACCTTCAGTTTAATTGGCAAGTAAAACGGATGATGGTAAATTCCCGTTGTAACAAGCTCCGCTAGCACCAGATCATCGAAAACAATAAACATTCTCCTCAGCTGAACAACATCGGAGAGACCAACATCATCGAGAAGCAAAAAAACTCTATCAACCAACGCTTTCTCGCTCACATCTACAACATCTGTTAAAACAAACTGCCTGCCACAGAGAACCACCTCTGTTAAGCCAGCACTTTCAAGTATCGTCAAAACCTTATTCAACGTAACAATATCGAGAGCCTGCACGCCCTCGCCCAGTGACAACATCTTAGACACAAAAGTGGCGTCAAGAAGCGTGAGGACATCAACCGTTGTAAACTGCTTACCCCGAAAAACCGCATCAACTGAAAATAAGCCATCTTTAATCGCAAACTCTCTATCTCTTGCAACCGCCTCTCCTAGACCAACAACATCAAAAACCAAATATCGCGCGTCTTTCAGCAAACCATCGACAGACGCAACAGATTCTGCCACAGCAAACATCTTCCCTCTCAACACAGCATCCTGCAATCCAAGCAAGTCCAAAACATCAACAAATAAAAACCTTAAGCACAAACGCGTGCCATCATCAAGCAAACCATCTATTTTTCTCCTACCCCACTCGTCCAGAACCTCAAAACACGCATTCCCCCACTCGTCCAGAACCGCCACACACCCTCACTTCCAAGAAGCGAACAACGGCGCTGGAATCTCTTAAAGCTGTCACCACCCTCTCCTCAGCACCTCCCTCGCTTTGCTGACGTGCTTGTCCCTCTCGTCCACTAGAACACTTACCTTCGAGAGTTTCTCTATCAGCTCGTTGAGCCTGTTCCTGATTTCGAAGTCCGGCACCTGCTTGAGCTGCTGGTAGTGCGTCCTGTGCTCAATGAGTTCACCGTAATAGAAATCGACGTTTTGAAGCCATTCGAAGAATTCAAGACCGAATATCTGATAGCACCAGTTATGAGCGCCAGCCAGCCAGTGCGGGTAGTCCCTCTTGAGCTGGTTGTACAAGTCAACAGCTTCCCTGTAGTCCTTGGGAACGCTGAACACCCTCTTAGCCCTAGCCTTCTGCCTATCAATGGCGCCGAGCTTGTACGGGTTGTCTCCCGTGATCGTAACTATAGCCGTAGGGGCCTTGTCGGGGTGTAGCTCGAAGGAGCCGAAGGTAACTGCGTCCAAGTCAACTTGGTGTTGCGGTACGTAGCCGAGCAGGAGCTTGATCTCGTCGTCCGTGAAGCCCTTCGCTCTCAACATCTGATACCTCCTAGCCTCTTGGTAGAGGAAGTCGGGAAGCCCTGTCAACGAAGTTATCTCGACTAGGCTTTTGCTCGTAGAGGGCCTGAACGGATCGTCTGGCTTGCCGGAGCCTTCAACGCTGAGCTCCAGTACCGCCTGTGCTGGCGGTAGGGGTGACAGGGGTGCTTTGAGCCATGCTGATGCTGAGTCATTACCGCCATGTGAATAGGTCTCCCTCAACGGTCTGAAACCGTAGAGCCCGCTCGCAAATGATGTATCAGTAG
>Ga0080004_1240578_pt1 | contig 23299 bp, 25 predicted proteins | sample WasSprMetagenome_FD_69207 | JGI IMG/M metagenome (GOLD analysis project Ga0080004, IMG submission 69207) | Sulfidic aquatic microbial communities from Washburn Spring, Yellowstone National Park, USA - WS (SPADES assembly) (version 2) | ecosystem: Environmental > Aquatic > Thermal springs > Hot...
ATGAAGGTTGGTCTTTCTGGCGGAAGGGCACCATGCGGATTTGGCAACCTTGGTCAGGCTTGATTTTGTCAAATCACGATGAAAAAGGCAACTGGCTCATCGTCTTAACTGGTCACACTGAAGCGTCGGTGCGAGTTGCAGCCCTCAAATTCCGCACCGTTCGGTCGTTGGGCAATTACTGCGCCGCTCCCTTCTGCCTTCTGGAACTGCGTTGAGAAACCCAAACTTTGTTCTGTCCTGCATCCTTTCTCCCGTCCAGTCAGCTGAGTCAAACTTTCTGTTGGCAATTGCTCAAAGGAGGTGGAGTGAAATGAAGAGACTGATTGGCAGGCTTTTGGGGTTGGCACTTTGCTTTGGCTTGTTGGGTTTCGCTCTATCCGCACCTGCGTTCAAAACCAAAAAGCAAGGTGAGAAAGTTGTCATCGCTGGGATTGGTAAGTCCATCCACGCTTACTGGCGAGAAGTGGAGTTGGGCATGAGGGCTGTCGAAAAGAAATTGAAAGGTTGTCAAGTCCGTTGGTTTGTCCCGCCTAAGGAAGATGTCCGTGCCCAAGTTTCAACCTTTGAGAGTTTTATCGCACAAGGTGTTGACGCTATCGTCATCGGTCCGTCCAACCCTGCAGCCATCAAGGGCGCAGTGAAGAAGGCTTTGAGCGCAGGAATCCCTGTCATCACCTTCGACACCGATGCTCCCGACAGCGGTAGACTGCTCTATGTCGGCACGGACAACTACAAGGCTGGTTATGAGGCAGGCAAGGTTATGGTCAAAGTCCTCAACGGGAAAGGCAAAGTCGCTATTTGCACAGGCTCACTCACTGCCCTGAACAGCGTCCAGCGGATGGAAGGTTTTAAGGCTGCACTGAAGGGAACTCAAGTCCAAATCGTTGAAACCTACAACGACGGTGAAGACAAAGCGAAAGCGTTGGCGAATGCCCAAGCAGCTTTGCAAAAGTATCCCGACCTGTCAGGCTTTTACGGGGTCTATGCTTTCAACGGTCCCGCTTGCGCTCAGGCGGTCAAGATGGCAGGCAAGGCAGGTAAAGTGAAAATCGTTTGCTTTGACACAACCGCAGAACACATGCAACTCATCAAGCAAGGTCTCATCACCGCTACAATCGGTCAACGACCGTTCATGATGGGCTACAGGAGCACCGAAATTTTGTATCGCATGGTCACCGAAGGCGTGGACAAAGTTTTGCGTGACCTGAAGATGGACAAACTCCCGCCTGAAAAGCGGCATCTGGACACCGGCATTGACATCGTTACCAAAGCCAACATGGAAGCCTACCGAAAGCAACTGCTCAAACTCGGCATCCCCGTTCAGGGTTGGTGATAAAGGTGAATGGATAAGGCTGGGGCGCATCGTTTGACGCAAAAATTCCTTGCTGCTTCCCTAATCCATTGACCTCAAGGCTCGCTAACCACTGCGGATGGAAGAGTTAAGCGACAAAATTTGGGGCGGGGTTCTTTCGGGAGGGATGTTTATGAAAGTGGCTGTTTTGGCAAGGACGGAAAAAGATGTCGCTTACATCAAGTATTTGCTGTCTCAGGGGCAGGAGATTGACTTCTGCGATGCCCCACTGCAAGCAGATGCTGTAATCGTGGACACTGAACTTTTAACACCTGCCGAAAAAGAAGTTCTAAAGGCGTTGGCTGATTACGGTAGCGTTGAAGAAGTAGCAGCGAAAACCTTCAGAGCGAAAGCGACAGTCAAGAAGCACCTTTGCTCTGCCAGGAAGAAACTGAAAGCGAAAACGAACATCCAAGCCATCGCTTTTGCCCTCCGCTACAGGCTCATCCATTGACTGTAGTTCAACCCTTTGATGCACTGGATTGAAGGATGTTGGCTTCAACGAGTGAGGGACAAGGGACATGAGGCAGGGAACACGGGATTAGCAGTGGACTTTTCAAGCGCCGAAATCATTCGGTGGAAATTCTCAGTCGTGCAGGAAATTCGTCAGCAAAAGTCGGCGCTCAGGTGTTGCGTCATCAACTATGGATTGAAGTCTGCAGCAAGGATGACTTATTTTGCGCTGATGGAAGCCAGTAGCGAAAAGTCGCAAACGGGACTTTCAGAACACTCTCTCGGTATTTCAAAAACGCTGCTTTCCAGCAAACCAAATTTTTTCTCATCTGCAACGCTTAACCCGCAACTCTCAACCCACAACCCCAAAACAACTGTCAATGAACCACAGTGGTGCAAAAAAAAAGTATCCCTTTGGCTACTTGCGTCCCATTTCCTTGACGGCGAAAATTTTACCAGCCATGCAAAGTTTGGGAGGGCTAAAGCATGGCAGCGGAGAAAGAAGGAAAACAGAAAATTGGGAGTTGGCTGGCTCAACCTGAAAAGAGGTTGAGGTTTTTGGTTGCGACTTTGTTTGCGCTAACCCTCGTCTTCGTCTCCCTTTCCATCAATTCACCTGAAGGTCAAACAGTTTTGTCAGTTTGGAGAAGTTACAGGCAAGGGATAGAGAACAGGAAGCGATTTCAAAAAGCCCTTTCTTCAGACCCAGCCATTGGGACTTCCCTTGAGAAACTTGGCTTGAACCAATTGCTATTCGCCAATCGCCACTTGCTTCCTCACCATTTGCCACTTGCTATTCGCCATTCGCTCCCTATCTTGGTCATCGTCTTCGGAGGTTGTGAGGGATGCGGGGCACAGAGTTTGAAAGACTGGGTAGAGACATTGGAGGGATGGAAAGTTTGGGAAGGTGAGTTCAAAGGGGTCATAGTTGTTCGTGATAAAGAGGCAAAGGTCAAGGAAGTTTGGGAAAAGAATGGATGGAAGGTTTCGGTGATAGCGGATGAGGATGGTGAGATAAGCGAGAGATTGAACGCTTTCTTCTCACCAAGGGCATATGGATTTGCTAAGGGCAAGTTGGTATGGGTTCAAAAGAGGGTTGGGATGGGGATAGTTGAAGTTTTGGGTGAGTTTTTGGATAAGGTTAAAGGTTCGGAGAGGGCGAAGGAGTTGATAAACGAATGGTCGGAAGAGATGAGGGAGAAGGCATGGGGGAAGATGGCAGGTCTCGTCAAGGGAGGCGATAAGCGATGAAAAGTCCTTCGTTAGCCACTTCATCCGGGCTGCGCCGTTTTGGTTTGACCTTGATAGAGTTGCTTGTGGTTATCGGGATTATTGCAGTGCTATCTGGAATTGTGTGGACTGTAGTAATGATGGTGAAGGAAAGGGCAAGACAAGTGGAGTGCATGAACAACCTAAGGCAAATCTACCTGATTATGAAGATGATTGAACAAGACGAAGGACACATGCCAGAAACTCTGTGGGAACTTTTTGGTGTGCCACCTAATCATCCTGTTAGAAAGCAAAATCCTAACCGCAAATTCTACACGGGACCTTGGTGGCGCTATGCTAACACTTGTTTTGTGTGTCCTATTGTAAGAGCCAGTGAAGCGTGGGGTTCATGGTATTCATGTGATGACCCAACAACCGTTCCTCCGGGCTCTTATGACTTTCCAAACTTGGGGTGGGGGCATTATGTTAAGAAGGGTTTAATTCGTCGGAAACCCGAAGAATCTCCTCCTAATGCTACTTTAGCCTGCTGTGGGGGAGAACTTTACCCTGTAGGGAGAACGCTGTTTCACGGCATCGGCATAGATATCTCCGGTCGGATTGGACGAAGGTATGTCCCACCTGAGAACCGTAAGCCGTTGGATGAATTAATCCGTCATCATGGTGAAATTGGTTGGGACTTAATCAAATAAAGGAAAAAGGAGGGATTGATTATGAAGTTACGCTTAGGAGTGTGGTTAACTTTCATAGCTGCTATTGTTGTCATTGTTTACTTTGCTTTATCACAAGGTGGCAATTTTTATTGGTGCCCTGGAGCCAGACCTTGTATGTTTTGTGCCAGGCTCCCTGCACATCGTGATCCTTGTTTTGGTGGTTGTCCACGAGGTGGAAATTGTCAGTTAACCTTGCCTGTTGATGGATCTTGTCCTGATGAAAGGGTAACTGTTGGATTAGTAGGTTACTCAGTTTGTATAAGACATCCAGAACTGCCGGAATACAGAGAACATTTGTGTTGCCGTCCAGATCATGGGTGCACTGCTAATCCTTTTGAACCCAATGGTCAATGGGGACCATGCCTAAGAATGGCTTATCAATGCTTTGACCCATCCACAGGTCAAGAATGCCCATTTGTCGTTTGGGGAGAAGGAAGATTTTGTTCTGAAGAAAACGGTCGTCCTTGCTGCGACCCAGACAAACCGTGCACACCTTAAGTTTGTAAAGAGTAAGCGAGATTCCTTGTCTCTTCAATTGAAGTTGCAGTTACAATTGCTGCTGTTGTTTTGGTCAGTGGGTAGGTCAAATTTTGAGTTGAAGGGGAGTGATAAGCGATGAGAAGAAAGCACAGGTTCATTAATGGTTTCAAGCCTGCACTCATACACACTTGCACGCACTAACTTTGATGGAGTTAGTTATCGTTTGTGCTATTATTGCAGTATTGGCAGGGATAATTTGGGCTGCCACTTCTTTCGTTAGAGAGAAATCAAGACAAACTCAATGCATGAACAACCTAAGGCAACTTTACCTCGCTGTTATGATGTATCGACAGGATTGGGGAGCAATAGCAGAAGAACCTGCTCGAGGTATCTGGCCTCATCAGTTAGGGCTGCCAGTTGACCCAATTGCAGAAAGACCTTTAGCACCTTATTTGAAAGACCTTAAGGTTTTTGAATGTCCTAATGACTTCCGTCCCCATGATGAAGTTACTCTCAAGCGTGGGTTCAAGCATTCATATACTCGGGGCTGGCCATGGTATCCTGCAGGGTTAGTTCACCCAGACTTAAAGTGGCCGTATTACCATGCAAGCAAATGTGGGCAACGATTTGTCTTGTATGAATGTTGGTGGCATGGGATTCAGCAGAAGACAGACGATTATGATATCACTTGCCGCTGGAACGGTCAAATTCGTGGGCATTATATACGCATTCCAGTGACGCCGTGCATTGACCCGTTGTAAAAATCACACAAAAAGGAGGGAATGTCAATGAAGTTGAGGAAATGGGCGTTTCTCTTCACCTTTGCCGTGCTCTTGTGGTTGTGGGTATTGGTTGGAGCGCAGAACCTTCAAAATTGTCGTGACAGATTTGGAAACAATCCATGGGCAAATTGCCCTGAAGGATGCTACTGCAACACACAAGGTCAACCTATGCAAGGTCGCTGCTGTGGCACTATTACTTTACATGGAGTGCCCTTCTGCTGCCTTTACCTTAACCCACCGCCACTCTATCCTTGCATCGTTCAAGGTCCCCTTCCCTATCCTTGCGGATATGCAAGATGTGGCTATTGTGGTGATGTTACTGGGATTGAATACGGTCAATGTGATACTAATTACAGAAGTCCCAGTTATGCTACTTGTTTGTTATATTGATATAATTACAAGGAGTTGTGATATAGTGTGAAGTTATTGATAAGTAAGCGAAAATTTTTGATGGTTGTTACTGTTTGTTTGTTAGTGGTAGTGATTTATTGGCTAATGAACTGGCTTCTCGATCCAATGAGAGCATTGAAGGGTTTTCTGGAAGCGATAGAACAAAAGGATATTGACCGAATTTACAGCATGACTTTGTCGGAGGAGAGAAAAGCAGGGCTAAGCAAGGAACAAGTGGCAAAGGTGGTTGGTGACCTCTTCTACCGACATGGGAATGTGAAATCAGAAATACTCATAACTCACAGGATAGCAGATCGATGGTTGTATGGTTATGTGCTGTGGTGGAAGGTAGAAAATGGTCAGAAAAAACCTCTTCCGAGAACTAAAAACCGAGCTTCCAACGATTGTGGCAAGAATAGACATTTTTCGTCCTCCTTTGCGCTTGAAGTGATAAGTCAATTTTACAAGGTTTACATGGGAATTGCTTCATTGCAATTATGCACCTATTAAGCAGTGGATTACAAAAAATCCTGAGTTGAAGGAAGGAAGATGGAAACTCACCCCAATGGCAAAAGAATGGGCGAAGAAACAAATGGCGGAATTATGGGGTATCAAAGAAGTCTTTCCCTTGCCAGTAATGGCAAGAATGAGAGGTAAGATGAGAGTTTTTTGGGGCAGATGGCGGGAAGAAGAGTGAACTTGGTCGCAGACAAATCTATCAAATTTCTGCTGCTACCCAAAGTCGGCGCCCAATAATTACATCACTAAATTATGGACTAAAGCACGAAAAGCGTATTTGGACTTTAGGCAGCATCTTTAAGATAGCTGCCTAACGCTCAGTCTCTTCTTTTCTGTCCGAAGAGCATGTTGCCGACAGTGTTTGCGATGGTGTAAAGCAGGGTCATGCCGAATGCAGCGCCGAAGTCTTTGACATGGAAGCCGTTGATGAGTTGGGTTTGACCGATGGCGAAGAAGACGATGGCGTTAAGAATAAGCCCTGCAACGAAACTTGCTAAGCCCAATGTCAACAGATTGAGCGGAAAGGTCAAGATGCGAAAGAAGAAAAGTGCAGGTCGGACGAAAGCCTGAGCCAAAGCGAGCAGAAAGACAACTCCCGCTGCTGCCCAAAGTCCACTAATCTCAACCCTGCCACCGTAAACCCCTTTTGCCAGCAGGAAAAGAGCCAGTGCGTTCCATACAAAGCGATAAGCAAGGCTGCGGACCGAGTCCATTTTCCCCGCACCTCAGGTTTCAGATTCCAAACTTCTCAGCAAATCGGAAACGACAGCGCTCGGTGAAAGCAAATGGCAACGGTTCTTCTGGAATGCAGCAACTCTTCCAACCAACTGTCCCTTCGAGAACACAACGACGCAAGCCACGAAAAATTTTGGCACTTGTCAACCCCAAACTTGCATCCCGCAAAGGGGATGACTCTAACGCCTAAACCTCGTCACTTTCCCGGCTGATTCTATTTCCTCTGCTTTCTCCACAATTCAGCCAGATGTCTGTAGCCGATCAGTTTTATGCCCTCGCTTTCTATGAACTTGCGGGTTTCTCGCTCAGTGAAAATCAGAAACTCGTGGTAGCGGTATTGCCATGCCCCTGTTATCGCCCTAATCTCTGGGTCATCGGTGCTCAAATGCAAGATGATTTCGCTGACCCCGGAAGGCAAGTTGCGAATGATTTCGTAGTAACTCTTCCGCCGCTCTTCCAGAGTGTCGCCACTGCCTCCCGTCACAAGGTTGTCAATGAACACGAAACCTTGTTGCTTGAGCCTAACTGCTACGGGTTGGTAGTCTATCCCCAACTGCTTCGCCATAGCAAGTATCTGAGGGGTCGGTGCAGGCAACATGGGCAGTATCCCATACTCAGCCCCAAGCCGAACATAGACCTCAAAGAAATCGGGTCTTGAAAAGCAAGTTCCCATGTGAGTGTCAATGTGAGTTGGCTTCATGCCGAAGTCCAGCGCCCTTTCAATCTGTGCCCTCAATTCCATTTCTACCTCTTCCGCTTTTGCGTTTTCCCTGACCGAAGCGACATCCCGCCACATGAAGCCATCCTTGTCAATTAGCCCCTTAACTTTGTCCCAAGGGGAAACCGGTCTCCATCGGTAATACTGCCACTCGCTGTTCAAGGTCAGGTGAAGCCCCAAATCCGCGTCAGGGTTACTTCTCGCCCATGCAGCAATCTCCGGAAACCATGGGCAAGGAACCATAACGCTCCCACATGTCACAATCCCTTCCGTCATCCCCTTGATGGAAGCGACATTTACGGCGTGGCACATTCCCAAATCGTCAGCATGGAGAATGAGCAACCTGTCTTCTTTCTTGAAGCCCAATTGCTCTGCGAGGGTTGAACCTTCGGGGGCGTTCAGGCTTTCAATCCTCGCCACAGACACCCCAACGGCAACACCCATTCCTGCCTTTTGTAGAAACTCCCTTCTCTTCATCTCCTCTCACCTCCGAAAAGGTCAAGTGGAAGGGGAAAGCGAACGACCGAACCTGACCTCACCTTATGCCCCTGTAGCAAATTCCGTATTGGTCCTGCATCGCAACTCCCCAAAGTTCGTCCTTGCAGGCAGCAGGGGTTGGGCTATTGCACCATCGGTTATAAGGGGTTTGAGTGATGCAATACTGCTTCAACTGCTGTCCATTCAAGTTCAGCCCAACGCAACCCGATTCTTGCGCCTTAACGACCTTTGCGTGCCCATCAGCAAAGTTAGCGTTGACAAAATCCAAATGCCTTGCTTGGACTGGGGAATCAAAAAGGTTAAAGTTACAAGCGCTCCGCGCTGCTAAGTTGCCATCGTAAATCATCGCTGTTTCGGTTGGGAATTGCAGTTCTGCCAACTTAACAGGTGGGACTGGGTTTAGCAAGCCCGGAACATATCCGTCCTCAAATACAGCGAAATTGAACGGGTAACTGGCATACTGGAAGCCGCCGCATTCTCCCCCAGCAAACCCAAATTGACGGAAGGCAGCATCAATGTCCATCGCCCTCGGTTCAGAAGGGCATTGGTAAATCTGCTTGTTTTTGACATAGGGCTCAATAGCAGCAAGCATTGTGAAAGCACAAGGTTGCATTGATGAGTTGAAAGCGAGATACACGCTCATTGGAAACGCCTCATCGTAGTCCTGAACATACTGCCCTGCAGCCGTTGCAGCCTGACGGAGATTGCTGAGACAGGAGGTTTGCCTTGCTTTTTCTCGAGCGCGGGAAAAGACGGGGAATAGAATCGCAGCCAGAATCGCGATAATCGCGATTACCACCAACAATTCAATCAGCGTAAAGCCGAACCGACAATGCTTTGTCCTCCACATGTCACATCCCTCCATATCCAGAGTTTTTTGCTACCGCCCTCATTATGCCACACTTTTGCCTTTGGTCAACAACCTTAAAGGGCGTTTCTCAGGGATGCCAGGGCGGCGCGGGAAGCGGCGTTGGGTGCTCTCAAACTTTCGGGCAACAACGAGGGCTCTGCGCACATCGGAAGTTGGAAGGGTGAACCTATGAACTGCTTCAACCTTCCCGCCAACCAACGGTGCTGTCAGTTTGCCAATTTCCAGTTCTTCGTCCACTTTCGGTCCTTTGTAGGCGATGGCTATCCCGCCAATTTTCACGAAAGGAAGGGTGCACTCCCAAACGATGTCTAAAGCGCCAAAGGCTCTCGCAACCGCAACATCAAACCCCTCCCGGAACACCTTCTGGTGCGCCAACTCCTCCGCTCTTCCCCACACAACCTCAACATTTGTCAACCCAAGTTCTGAACAAACGCTTTGAAGGTATGCCACTTTTTTGCGGGTAGCGTCAATGAGGGTGAAACTGACCTTAGGGCACATTATCGCCAAGGGCAAACCGGGAAAGCCTGCACCCGTCCCGACATCTACGACTGCTATCTCTTCCCCAATCAAGTTGAAAGCCAAAGGAGCCACTGAGTCCAGATAGTGCTCAATCGCGATGCGTTCTGGCTCCGTGATGCTCGTCAGGCTTAACTTCTCGTTCCAATCCAAAAGCAGTTGAGTCAGTCTGCGGAACCGTTCTCGCTGAACTTCGTCAAGGGCAATGTTCCAACAGGCTAATCCTTCTTCAAGTCGCTTCAGAGTTCTGTCAATCTCCATGCCCTCTCACCGCCATCGGACAATTCTCCAACCTCGCTCTGTTGCGAGGCGACGAAGTTTTCTGTCGGGGTTAACAGCCACAGGGTTTCCAACGCACTCTAACATCGGCGCATCGCTTACACTGTCGCCGTAAGCGTAACTGGCTCTCAAGTCTATCCCCTTTTCGCCAGCGTATGTTTTGATAGCCTCAGCCTTTCCAACACCTATCAGGGGTTTCCCGATGAGCCTTCCAGTAAACTCGCCGTCAACTTCTTCCAACCTTGCAGCCAGCAAATCAGCGCCCAACCACTGTGCAAGTGGTGCGACGGTGAAATCGGCGCCACCTGTAACTAAAACGATTTTGTGGTTTCGCTCGCGGTGCCACTGAACTTCCCTCAAAGCGTCATTGTAAACTCGTGGTTTCAGTGAACTCTCAAAGTTCTCCCAAAACCACCGTCTCGCTTTCTCCGAAGAGATGCCCGCATACTGGCGGAAAAACAGTGTGACGAAAATGCGCCGGTCAATTTGGTCAGCAACGAAATAGATGGGCAAGTGGCAAATTAACTTGCACAACCAAAGCCAATAGCAATGTCTCGGGAGGGTTTCCCTCTGAAGCCAAATTAGCGGCATTAAGACATTTGTTGCGGTCAGCGTCCCATCAACATCGAAGAAAGCAGCGACCATCCCTCACCACCAAGATTTCAAAATTTGTCCGCTCATCATTCCAGTTGTCCGAGTTCATAAAGGACCAAGGCTATTGCCACAATCGCTGCTGTTTCCGTCCGCAAAATTCGTTTCCCCAAACTGACAACTTGTGCTCCCATCCTCTCAGCCTCTGCCACCTCGCTTGGGTCGAACCCGCCTTCTGGTCCGATCATGATTGCGACATGACTTGCATCCCTGAAAGGCGTCACAACTTCCTTCAAGGGTTCTTCCGCCGCCTCATAGAAAAGCAGCCACAGGTCAGATTTTGCAGCCTCGTCCAAGGCTTTCTTGAAAGGAAGGGGCAAGGCGATTTCAGGGACAATTTTGCCACCGCTTTGCTCAGTTGCCGAAACCGCCACCCTTTGCCAGCGCTCCCTCTTTGACTTAGCCTTATCGGGGCTCAGTTGGACAATGGTTCTTCGGGTGAACATAGGCACGATTCTTTGAACTCCGAGTTCCGTCGCCTTTCGCACGATGAAATCCATCTTCTCGCCTTTCGGTATGCCTTGGAACAAAGTCACGAAGGTTTTGGGTTCGGGGCGCGAGAAATTGGGTTCAAGCAGCCTCACCCTGACGACATCAAATTCTGTCCCAACGATTTCTGCCACCCACTCAACCCCACGAGGGTCACAAAGCAGAATTTGGTCGCCCACTTTCATCCTGAGCACCCGCAAGATTCTATGTGCCAATTTGTCCGTCAAAGCGACATGCTCAGTTGTCAAGTTGAAAGGCACGATGAACCTTCGCACCAGCACCACCTTGTCGCTTGCTGTTTTGAAAAAGTGTAGCGACGATTTTCGAAGTTGGTGAGCAGAGTTCGTTATACTTGTGTGGCAGAAGTGCTTCGCCGTTTAAGCGTTGCAGAGAGGGTGAAGGGAAATGGAACGGGCGGATGTCATCGTTATCGGTGGCGGAATCATCGGAGTCTGTGTGGCTTATTTTCTGGCTGAGAGAAGCGCTAATGCGATTTTGCTTGAGCGCGATGAAATTTGCTCCGGCGCATCCTACGGCAATGCTGGGCTGGTTGTCCCAAGCCACAGCGTCCCTCTCTCAGCGCCCGGCGTGATCGAAAAGGGACTGAGATGGCTTCTCAACCCCGAAAGCCCACTTTACATACGCTTCAGGCTTGACTTTGAACTCATGTCATGGCTTTGGAGGTTTTGGCGCTTTTGCACCGAAGAGCATGTCAAGCACTCCCTTTCCATCCTTGTCCCGATGCAGCAAGAGAGTTTGAGACTCTTTGAGCAATTTGCTGCAGGTGGGCTTAAGTTTGGGCTTCAACGCAAGGGCACGATGACAGTGTTCAACACGCAAAAAACCTTTGAAGAAGGCGTTCAAGAAGCGGAGTTGCTGAGGGAGTATGGCATCGAATCTCAGGTCTTGTTTGGGGAAAAGGTTCGCGAGAAGGAACCTCTCCTCAAGGAGAGCGTTGTGGGCGGAATTTACTTCCCCGGCGACGCTCATTTGGACCCCGCCCAATTTGTCCTTGCCCTCGCAAAAGAGGTTGAGCAGAAAGGTGTCGAAGTCCTAACTCAAACCGAAGTGATTGAATTGCAGGTCCGAGAAAACATCGTTGAGTCGGTGGTGACGACAAAGGGGCAGTTCAAAGCCGACACAATCGTTTTGGCTGCTGGTGCTTGGTCATCCAATTTAGTGCGCAACTTGGACATCAAAATTCCCATTCAACCGGCGAAGGGCTACAGCATCACATTTTACGAACCCAACCTCTGCCCATCCATACCGCTGATGCTCAGCGAAGTTAGAGTTGCGGTCACTCCCCTTAACGGGCGTTTAAGGTTCGGCGGGACTTTGGAACTCGCTGGGTTGGACTTATCCATCAACCAAAGAAGGGTTGAGGCAATAAGGCGCGGGGCAACCCAATACTTGCCACAGATTGAAGCGAAAAGGGAAGAGGTTTGGCGTGGCTTGAGACCATGCACGCCAGACAGTTTGCCAATCATCGGGCGTCCCCGAAAATTTGACAACCTTGTCATCGCTTCCGGGCATGGCATCTTGGGAGTTTCCCTCGGACCTGTCACCGGGAAACTTGTGGCTCAATTGGTTTGTGGCGAACCTTTGGACTTTGACATACAACCTCTCAGCCCTGACCGCTTTCAGTGAAAACCGCTCATCATCACATGAGCCTTCGGGTTCAAAGTCGCAAAATTAAAAAGCGCGTTGGTCATAAGGCACAAAGGGGGCGATGGAAGATGATTGTTCGCACCCAAGCCTATGCCAGAATCGCTTTGATTGGGAACCCGTCGGACGGATACTACGGCAAAACCATTGCTTGCACCATCCGCAACTTTTCGGCTCAAGTGACCTTATGGGAGAGCCCGACTTTGGAACTCGTTCCCCATCCGCGCAATGACCCGACAAAGTTTGAGAGCCTTGAAAACTTGAAAGCAATTGCGGAGCGGGACGGCTACTACGGCGGTTTAAGGCTTCTTTTCGCGACTTGCAAAAAGTTCAAAGATTTTTGCGACGAGAAGGGAATTGTGCTTCCCGAGCGGAATTTCACTATCACCTACGAGACCGACATCCCACGCCAAGTTGGGCTTGGCGGTTCAAGCGCAATCGTCACCGCCGTGTTTAAAGCCCTGATGCAGTTTTACGGGCTTGACGAAACCCACATCCCAAAGCCAATTCAGCCCAACATAATTCTCAGCGTTGAGCGGGATGAGTTGGGAATTGCTGCGGGGTTGCAGGATAGGGTTGCTCAGGTCTACGACACTTTGGTCTACATGGACTTCAGCCGACATTTCATGGAGCAGTGGGGTCATGGGCTTTATGAGGTCATGGACAAAAACTTGTTGCCTCCGCTTTTCCTCGCTTATGTCAACAAACCCTCCTTTTCGGGGCGGATACATTCAAACCTGCGGGCTCGCTATGAAGCGGGAGACCCAACAGTCCTGCGCGCTATTGAAGAATGGCGCGAATTGACCGATGAAGCGAAGGAAGCCCTTGAGCAACGAGACTACAAACGGCTTGCCCAACTTATGAACCGAAACTTTGACTTGAGGCGGGAAGTTTTGGGCGATGCCGCTCTCGGTCAGGAGAACTTGGAGATGATTGAAATCGGGCGAAAGTTGGGTGCGCCGACAAAACTCCCCGGTTCAGGTGGGGCAGTTATCGGCATCTTCTGGGATGAGGAGCATTTTCGCAAATTGCAGCGAGCCTACAACGAAAAAGGTTACGCTTGCGTGAAGGTGGAAGTTTGAACGAGCGCAAGGGGGCGAAGGGACGATGAACAGGGTTGTCCAAAAAGCGGTAGTGCCTGCCGCTGGTAAAGGTAGCAGGCTTTTGCCAGCCACGAAGTCGCAACCAAAAGAAATGCTTCCCGTCGGTCGCAAACCTGTCATCCAGTATGTCGTTGAGGAACTCGCTCATGCCGACATCCGAAATGTCCTTATCATCACCGGTCGGAAAAAGCGCAGCATTGAAGACCACTTTGACGAAGATGCAGACTGGGGTGACTTGGAAGACGAATTGCTCCCGTCGGCAGCGAGGTTGGGAGTTCAAGTTTTCTATGTCAGGCAAAGTCAACCTTTGGGGTTAGGGCATGCCGTTTCGCTCGCCCAAGAGTTCACTGGAGGTGAGCCTTTCGTCGTTTCCCTCGGAGACACAATCATTTGGACACCGAGACCCGGGTCGCTCATCCAAAGGATGATTCAGGCTCATCTGGAATTGAAGGCTACTGCCACTATCGCCGTTGAAACTGTCCGAAAAGAGCATGTATCCCGCTACGGGATAGTTGCCCCAGCCCACTGGGAGAAGACATCTGCGGGTGAAGTGATGCGCTTGACCGACATCGTAGAAAAACCTTCAGTTGAAGAAGCGCCAAGTTGCTTTGCCGTCGCTGCGAGATACATCCTTGAGCCGGTCATCTACGACGCTCTCAAAGAGACGCCGCCTTCCATCGGCAACGAAATCCAACTCACAGATGCCATCCGTTTACTGGTCCGCGAGGGCTATCCCGTCTATGCTTTGCCCCTTGAACCTGACGAACAGCGATGGGACATCGGCAACTTTGAGAGTTACTTCAAAGCCTTCGTGCAAGTGGCAATGATGGACGAGGAACACGGCAGAGAAATTCGGGAGTTCGTGAGGGAACTGTTGGGCAGTTAACCTCATTGATGACGCAACCGAAAACAAACTCATGCTAAGAAACAACGGGAGGGCAAGGCTCCTGCCGAGCCGAAACGGAAGCGAATGGCGAATAGCGACTGGCGACTGGTAGAACGGCAGCGAATGGTGAGTAGCGAATAGTAAGTAGTTTTGGAGGTCAGTGCTTCTGCACTGCCGAAAAATTTCTCGGCTTTTAACAATTGCACTCCGCACTTAGCACCCGCACCCGATTTTGGCTCACCGGGAGGTTCGCCCTCCCGAATTTTCAGCCGCCGAATGAATTCGGTGCTCAAAAGAAGTAGTTTATGACGAAGAAACTGAGCGCCGACTTGGAACGGGACATGGGACAAGGGGCACGGGACAAGGAACAATGGGAGAGCGAGGTTTCTGCCGAAGCCAAGTATGACAGCGATTGGCGATTGGCGAACGGATTTCAGTTTACCTCGCTTTTTCACTCCCCCACAATTTTGCCGCTTGTCTTTAAGGGCTTGAGACCTTCCTGCGTCCAAATGGGGACGAAGGGGCATGGCTCTCTCACAATTAGGGTTCTGATTTCGTTTCCGTAGTCAAGCAACCACTTAGTCGCTGCCGGCAAATTTTCACTGTCTCGTGACGAAACGACTTGGACTGGAATGTCAAGGGCACTCAACAATCGTTCAATCTGGATTGGTTGGGTGAATTCGTTTGAAGCGTTGAACCCGCTACCGGGATGTGGCTGTCCGCCCGTAAAGGCTGCGCCGCCGTTATCCAACACGACCAAGCCCATAGGTGCTTTCCACCAAACAGCATTCACGATCCCGTTGAAAGCGCTGTGGAAGAAATCGCTATCGCCAACAAGGGCAATGTAGCGGCGGTTAGGTGCACGCTCAAATTTAGCCATTGAAGCGACAAAGTTGACCGAGCCTCCCATGCTGTGCTTAATTTGAACCAATCGATAAGGTTCGCCCATAGCAACGATGGCACAGCCGGGATCCGCACTTACGACCAACTCAACGCCCATCTCTTGAGCCATCTTGACAAGTTGGTCAAGGAAGGGCGGATATGGGCAACCGTCACAAAACCTGAGGGTAAAGCCTTGTTGCCTTTGAGGGTCAGGAAGTTGGCTGACAATTTCCGAAGACAAGGGCAAGAAGTTTCGCATCGCTTTGCCAATCTGCCGCAAAGTCAATTCTCCGACCGAAGGCAAATCGCCCGTTAACTTGCCCCTGATAGCAATCGGTTGCCTCGCCTCTTGAACCAACGCCTTCAACTGCATCTCAACGAAAGGCATTCCTTCCTCAATGACGAGGGCGACAGTTTTGCCTGCTAAGTTGTCCAACAGCCAGCGGCGAGGCAGTGGGAAACTGGTTGCCAGTTCCAAAACTGTGACATCAAACTGTTGGCTCTGCTGGCTCAGCAGGTTCGAAACTTCGTTGACTTTTTCAACGCACGGACCAACAGCCAGAAGGGCTATTGTCCCGTCACCCTTTTTGCGGTTGAACTTAAAATCGTTTGCCCATTGCTCGGCAAATTTCAACTTCTCCTGCAAGCGAGCGTGCAAGGTAATTGCGTTACCGCCCGAAGCGATGGAAGGCAAAGGGTTTGAGTGTTTGAAGGTAACTGGCTGCAAATTGACTTTTGGAACTTCCCTTTGGGCGAGGGCGAAGGAGCGGGTGAACCTGACCATGACGGGCAAATTCAAGTTGGCGGAAAGCTGAAAGGCTGTGTGCATAATTTCTGCAGCATCTTCAATGCGGGTTGGCTCAATTAGCGGCAACTCGCTCATCAACGCCATCCATCGGCTGTCCTGCTCATTTTGGGAAACCCAAGCGGAAGGGTCATCGCCCAAAGCAATCACGAGGGGCGAGGGAACACCTGTCAAGTTCACAGTCATCAGCGCATCCAACAAAACATTTGCGCCAACGCTTTTAACGCAAACCAAAGACGGTATCCCCGCGAGTGTCGCCCCTATCGCAAGTTCCAAAGCAACTTTCTCGTTTGTTGCCCAGTGAAAGTGAATGGGATAGGGCAGGGTAGGGGAGAACTCCTGCAACGCTTTGAAAATCCCTTTGCTGGGCGTTCCTGGATAACCTGTTACAAACCTGACTCCAGCCAGCATCGCTCCCACCGCCAACGCTCCCTCGCCGGTCAAGTTTTTCGTAGCCATCGTTGGTCACCTCGCACCTTCAATTTTGGCTCGCGACGGTTAAATGCCCAGCGCAAGTCAATTTTCTCCCGTCTGCCAAAATTGTCTGGGCGACACAATTTTAGTTGCGGACGGTGAACAGAGGATGAGATGGGCAATCGTTGCTGACGATTTAACTGGTGCTGCTGACGCTGCAGTTATGTTCGCCGATGCTGGAATCAAAACGACGGTCTGGCTCGACAAGGCGGAAGATTTCCCTGAGGGCTCTTGTTGCTCGGTGGACGCTGATGCCCGCTGGCGCGATAGTAGAACCGCTTCGCAACTCATCTGCCGACATGTTTCCGCATTGAGCGAATCTGATTGGCTCATGCTGAAAATTGACAGCACACTGAGGGGCTTCGTTGGGGCTATGGTTCAGGCTGCGTGGGAAGCATCAAAGCGAGATTGGTTGCTCGTTGCTCCAGCGGTTCCGAAGCAAGGTCGGATTGTCAAGTGCGGACATCTTCTCGTTCACGGAAAACCTGTCTCCGAAACGGATTTGGCGCAAGAGAGACCTGCTCCCATAACGACTTCAAGCGTTCCCGAAAGATTGAGGCAAACCGGTTTCGCGGCGGTGGAAGTTTGTTGCGTCAGCCTTTTTGAAGTGAGGCGAAAGCAAAGTCTGAAGGACAAAGTGAAATGGGCATCGGCAAACGGTTTGTGCCTGATTTGCGACGCTGAATCGGACAGAGACTTGCATCGCTTGATGTTCGCCGTTTTAGAATCGCCATCGCGACCTTTGCTTGTCGGCGCGTCAGGACTTGCAAAAGCGTTGGTGCAAGCAACGGTCGCAAAGTGCCCGAAGGCAAAAACTTTGCCCTTTCGCCCTCAAAAGTTGCTCGTCATCGTCGGCAGCCAACAAACTACAGCCCAGCAACAGTTGAGGTTTTTGGAAGCGAAGGGCATACAGGTTGCGGAAATACGGCGCGCAAAACAATTGAAGTTGCCTGACGAAAAAGCAGTAGCGGTAAGGTTGGATTTGGGCGATGGGTTGGGCGAAAAGAAGTTTGCGCAATTGAGGAATTGGCTTAGGGACTGCCTAATGGATTGGCTTGAGCGAGAACTGCTCAATGCCCTCATTATCGTCGGCGGCTTGACTGCGAGAATGACTTTTGAGGCATTGGGTGTGAGGCGATGGGACTTGCTCCGCTCGCTGTTGCCGGGGATGCCCGTGGGTCTCGTCCAATTTGGCGAGCGGACTTTGCTTGTCGCGACAAAGGCTGGCGGGTTTGGGACGGAAAGAACCTTATGGCAAGCAATCGGGAAATTAGTCGGGCGAGTCAAGAAGTGAGGAGTGAACCGAAATGCGGAAATGGGTGAAACTCAAGGCGGGGAAGAGCAAAAAGGTGCAAAAGTTTTACCCGCTCGTTTACAGGGACGAGGTGCAGGATGTTTCGCCATCGGTGGAAGACGGTGATTTGGTGACTTTGTTGGATGAACGCGGGAAGTTTCTCGCTTGGGGAACATATTCGGCTAAATCCCATGTGGCTTTCCGCGTGCTGACCTTGCAGGACGAACCCGTTGACAAAGATTTCTTCGCCAATCGGCTCCAAAAGGCGCTTGAGCAGCGGAAACATTTGTGGAGGATAACCAATGCTGTAAGGCTCGTCCACGCTGAAGCGGATTTTCTGCCCGGTTTGATAGTTGACCGTTATGATGAGTTTGCGGTGATTCAAGTCAGGACGAAAGGCATGGAAAGGTTGCGGAACTTGTGGTTTGAGCCACTGATGGAACTGCTAAAGCCCAAAGGCGTTTACGAAAGAAGCGACATGGAAGGGCGAAAAGAGGAAGGGTTGACGCCGTTCAAAGGGTTGCTCTACGGCACCGTTCCCGAAAAGATTGAAATCGTCGAGCACGGGTTGAGGTTCCTCGTTGATGTTGAGCGGGGTCTGAAGACCGGGTTTTACCTTGACCAACGCGATAACCGTAAACTCGTCGGGGAACTCGTTCAACCTGGCGAGCAATTTTTGGACTTGTTCGCATACACTGGAGCCTTCAGCATTTACGCTGCGACCAGAGGGGCTGAGTGCACGGCGGTAGAGCAGCACAAGCATCTGGTTGAATTGGGGCAGGAACAAGCCAAATTGAACGGGGTGAAGGTGAACTTCAGGTGCGGCAATGTCTTTGAAGAGTTGCCGAAACTGGCAAGCGAAGGACAGCAGTTTGATTTCATCGTCATTGACCCGCCAGCCATAGCAAAGAGCGAAAAGCAAATTGCGAGTTTGAGGAAGGCAATCCATCGGGTGGTCAGCGATTCGTTGCGGATTTTGAAGCCCGGAGGTCGGATGTTAGTTTGCACCTGCGTCTATCACATGGACTGGTCGGATTTGACCGAAACCGTTCGGTTTGCCGCTTCGGATTTGAACATCCCGCTTCGCATCCTCGCCCAGACAACCCAAGCCACCGACCATCCCATCAGGCTGCACATTCCAGAAAGCCAATACCTTCGCTGCCTCCTTTTGCAACGCGACTGGTGACCATCAACGCATTGTCAAAACCACTTAATCACGCATTACGCTCCACGCCTCACTCCCCATATCGCCATTCCAGTATGCCGACGGAGAACCCTTGACGGGCACGAATTTCTATTCGCAACTTGGTCGTCACCACGGGTTCAAAGGTAACTCGGTTGAACTTGTCCTTCTCAATCCCATAGCCTGAAGGGTTACGAACCTCTCGCCACTTTTCGCCGTCCCACCAAAGAACTCTCCAACTTTGCGGCACCCGACAACCGCCACCGATAGGTTCGTCATCAAACCAATAGACCTCACACCACGAGACCTTGCGAGGTTTTGGGAAGGTGTATTGCACCCATTCAACTGTCCCTTTGTGATCCCAAGCCGTCCAACGGGGAATGCTGTGGTCACAAGAGTTTTGAGGCAACAAGCCATCGTGCAAAGCCTCCACTGTGTCCGCGTGCCAAGTATGCGACGCTTCCGCAACTTCGTTGAATACCTCCTTCCACCTGTGCCCTTCCTCGCCTTCGTTAGCGATGCGCGGGAAAACGCTGATTCTCAACCGAGCGCATCCCATCGGGATGAGCGTGAGTTCCTCAACCGGTTCATCGGATTGGACAGGACTGTCCTGCAACGGACCGACGATCCCGCCAACCATAGTCCACTGGGGAATTCGCTTCCCTTTTGCCTTCAATTCAATGGGCGCGTTTTCAATGGTGAACGGTTGCGACGGCAGCGGCTTAGGTTTGCGGACAATTTCAAAGGACTTTTTAGGATGCCGCAAATCAACGATAAGCCCATAGTTCCAAGGCGTGGTCGGAAAAACTTCCCATGCAACCCAATCGCCCTGCTGGCGATACTTCTCCCATCGCTCCCCAATCTTCAGCGAAAACCAAAGCGGTCCGTAGCGAACCGAAATAGCGTTCCGTTGTTTCTCCCAAACCTTCACCTGCAAACGCATGGGAAGTTGCAACGAAACTTTATCGCCATCGCTCCATTGTCGCTCAATGATGGCAAACGAATTTGGCTTGAGTTCGCCCCTGAGTTGACGACCGTTGACTTTAACCGATGCACCTTCGCACCATGACGGAATTCGCAATGTCAATGGGAAGCGAACCGCTCTCGGCGTTCGGATGGTGATTTGCACCGTTTCATCAAACGGGTAGTCGGTGTCCACAACGATGCGAACCGTCGTTCCATCCCCGACCTTTGCCGTCACTTCGCACGGTGCATAGAACAATGCAGCCAAACCGTTTCTTGGAGTCGCCATCCAAAGGTGCTCGGCGAAACTCGTCCAACCCAGCCCGTGGTTGTGTTGACAACAGCGGTAAGTTTCAAAGGGTTCGTAGGAAAGCATCGTCCCCGCATTTTGCAAAAAGGGCGCTTTGTTGCCTCGGTCAAGTTGAACCATGTTGGGCGCTGTCAAATAATGCAAAGCCTTGTAATCGGGGGTGAAAGCAGCAGGCAGCGAGTTGAAAGCAATTTCCTCCGCCCGGTCAGCCCAAATCCCATCGCCAGTGATGCGAGTGAGCATCGCATGGCTCTTTATGAACTCAGCCATGCTGCAAGTCTCCGCCGCTTGTTGCGGACCTGTGTAACCCGGTCGGCAGTTCTCATCGGCTCCAAACATTCCACCCGGAACTTGCCCGTAAATGCCCATGACCGTCTCGTAATTTCGGACGGTTGCTTGAAGGTAACGGACATCCTTTGCCACCTGCCAAAACTGCGCTGGTTCCCTGAAACCCTGACAGATGTTGACGCCATGCCAACTTGCAACCTCTCTCGTCCACGGGGCAGTTCTCTCGTGGACGATGCGAGCGAGTTCAATCAGCCACGCTTCACCTGTTCGGTTGTAGAGCCAAAGAACGCTGTCAAGCAAATCGCCACCACGGACATGCTGCCAGCCACCGCCTTTAGTTGGCGGGAGAAAATCTTCAAAAGGCACAGTCATCAGCCAACGGCAAAACTTCAGCATGAACGGGACAACTCGCTTGTCGTCCGTCGCCTCATAATGGGTTCGCAAGACCTCAAGAGCCAACATGTGAGGCCACAAATCTCGGTTGCGCCAGTTTTCGCGAGGACCAAAGTAACCGCTTTCGTCTTGACTTGAAAGGATGGCATCAATCCACTTGCGCGCTTCAGCGATGAGTTTTTGGTCACCCGTGATATAAGCGAGAGCAGTGAAGCCACGAAGCCAATAAGGCAGTTCTTCCCAGTGCGAGTGTCCCTCTCCCTTTGGATTTGCCCAAGCATTCCCTTCCCACTTGCACCAAGGGCTTATCTCAGGCAATCGCCCCAAGAGCCCGTTCGCCATCAGTTTCAGTTGCGTTTCCAACCAACCTTTAGGCTTGACGCTGCCAGTCGGGAGTTTGATGAGCGGGGAAGGTAGAAGTGGGGACCGATTGCCGACATAGAAGCGATTGCTGCCTTCCATTGGCATCCGCTCAACAACCCTCATCGTCATCCTCTCCTGTCCGTAGCCTACCGAACCGAGCAACAAGACAACAAACCAAACCGCCTTCATTTCCAACACCCCGCACCCTCACATCTTTGCACACTCTTTCCGAAAACGCAAACCCACCCAAAACCGCACCTCAGTCCCATCAACAACGCAATCACTGTGGCTAATTGTGCCTTTGTCCTGCTGTTCTATTGCCTTGGTTGTCTTGCTGTCCTGTTATCCCTTTGCCCCTGCATTTCAATCCCTCAGTGATGCAATTGCTTCAGTCGCTATTCACCAGTCGCCAGTCGCCGTCGTTACGGTTTCAATCCCACAATGGTGCGATTGCTGCCTCATAGAAGCCCTCGGAGGCAAAGTCTTCCTCATCTTGGACGATCGTCTTCATCAAATTCAACCCACTCACATTCAAAGTCTTCTGGAAGGTCAGGTGCCAGATCTATAGCAGACCAGCCGACAACGCGAACCAAAGGCTCATGAAGGAACCGCCAAGCCTCTTGTTCGTCCCTCACCTGTAAGGGTTTTGCGAAAAATTCCCCGCTCCATTTGTGAGCTGCTACCCAATGGGGATAATCCACCACTCTGATCGTCTCATTGGTGCGGGTTGCTATCTTGTATTGTCCCTTCTCAGCCCGATAAATGACACTCCTTAAAATCGCTTTGCCCGGCTCTCGCCACCCTTCAGTGAATCCGCCGTAAACCCTGACGGGCATTCTTCGTCCCCTCCTTTCCCTTCGGATGTTGCCGAGGGATTAGTCCATCGTTCCCAAATCTCTTTGAGGGCACGACGAAGAGTTTCAAAGGAGTCATCAGCAACGGTAACAGGTGGCACGACGGGCAAAAATCCCCATTTCAAAGCCGCCTGCCAAGGGTAAGGATAGGGGTGTTTCTCCACTTCCTTTGTTGTCACATCATAATCCACGATGTAAACTTGCCCATCTATCTCTGCGACAAGGGACGGAGCACCCCACGCATTAACGGCATAAATGGTCACTGCCATCATCGTTTCCTCCTTGCGCCACTTTCAATCCCACAATGGTGCGATTGCTGCCTTCTGACGAAATTTAACGCTAAAATTTAACGCTAACTTTCAATCCCACAATGGTGCGATTGCTGCTGAAAACGAACGACGGAAGCAAGGGAGCAAGGTGGACTTTCAATCCCACAATGGTGCGATTGCTGCCTTTGCGCCCACAAAGGTCGCAGGAAGGTGGGGGCACTTTCAATCCCACAATGGTGCGATTGCTGCCAGGAAGGAGGCGGAGGACAATGCCTGATGCATACTTTCAATCCCACAATGGTGCGATTGCTGCAGCTCTCTCCCTGCGCTACAGGCTTAAGCCCGGAAGTCTTTCAATCCCACAATGGTGCGATTGCTGCGGCTTCGTTCGGGTTATCGGAAAAGGCAACAAAGAGCTTTCAATCCCACAATGGTGCGATTGCTGCACGGAAGGAAAGGAAGCGGCGTTGAAGTATGCCAAGGCTTTCAATCCCACAATGGTGCGATTGCTGCCAGGAATGGGATTGGTAATACCAATCATGAAAACACGAACTTTCAATCCCACAATGGTGCGATTGCTGCACATAAGCCACTACCTGCGGTTTTCCGTTCTCCGTAGTGCTTTCAATCCCACAATGGTGCGATTGCTGCCTATTTCATATATCCAGAAAGATTGGCGGCGGCACTCTTTCAATCCCACAATGGTGCGATTGCTGCAAAAACCGCGCACCTGTGTGGTGTGCGGAAAATGAAACTTTCAATCCCACAATGGTGCGATTGCTGCTGATTTAGGTCATCTGAAAGAGTTGTGTTTAAGACGGCACTTTCAATCCCACAATTGTGCGATTGCTGCCGAGAGGGTGGTAGTGGTTGGAACAGAATTGCAAGCTTTCAA
>Ga0080004_1116293_pt1 | contig 23297 bp, 24 predicted proteins | sample WasSprMetagenome_FD_69207 | JGI IMG/M metagenome (GOLD analysis project Ga0080004, IMG submission 69207) | Sulfidic aquatic microbial communities from Washburn Spring, Yellowstone National Park, USA - WS (SPADES assembly) (version 2) | ecosystem: Environmental > Aquatic > Thermal springs > Hot...
TGCCTTTGCCAACATAAATGAAGCCTACGGCGAGATGAAAAGAATTGCAGAAAGGAGAGGGTTTGACTTATTTATTATTTCTGATTGTTTACCGAGAATACCCAAGATTAATGTAGGTGAGCAGTTAGAGTCTTGGAATAGGCTTAAAGGTGAGGAGTGGTGGAATTACATCGATGCTTTAACAAGCTGGATAGGATTCTATGAACCGTCACCCATGGTTGAAGACATCGGGATCGAAGAAAGGATAAAAGCCTACCTCAACTATTTTGAGAAGAGTCTAACTGTATGGAAGAGTTGCTGTGAAGAAAGGAGGAAAGCCTTCACACCTACAATCACGCCTGGGTTCGATAATAGCTATTCTTGGGGAGAGCCCAATGTAATCCCATTACCTCGCTCAGTAGAGAGATTTGAGAAGTTGCTTAAGATAGCGATTAAGTATACCTCATCAAGCTATCGAGAGGTTAGAGTTGATACATGGAATGATTTTGGAGAATGGAGTTACATAGAGCCCTCATTATCTGAAAGATTTGATTACCTAAATATAGTAAAAGAGAAAGTATCTTCAGGAATAGCCTTTTACTAAACGATAATTGCTTTATACGTGGAGTCATAGAGATTGTTAGTAGGTTGTTCTAGAATCAATTTCCTTCTTATGACTCCCTCCAATTTTCTCCTCAATGCCTTGAGATGGAATGTGTGTTTTAAAATAATTGAACATATTTCTTCTAAAATTAGGTAATTGATATGAAGAATATCTGTGAGCAAATATCTATAAAGCAATTTAAAATAGATAGAATTATTCCTTTAGAGAAATTTAGAAGATTTTTAATTTATGCTTGTTATTATAATGAAATAAATAAACATAAAGATACTTTAGATTTTCTTTTAAAAAATAGAAAATTTTTCCAATGAGAGAAGAGAATGGAAAAATTGAAATTATTGCAAATGAAATATTTCCATATCAATTTAGAAGTAGAACTGTAATTATCTATGCTAAAAATATTAAAGAAATTCATTGTAATTCTAAAAAGTGGAAATAATAAATTAAAAATGAATAAGAAAAACGATATTACTAGAAAAACAATTAATTGGAATTGCTTCTTTTAAATCATTAATGAATTTCTATTATTCAAAAATTATGAAGATGAATGAAATAATAAATATAGGTAATATAAATGGAGAAATAAAAAATGAAGCCATATAGAGACTATAAGAATTATTTATTGAACTTTTCGATATTATCTTCATTAATACTTTTAGTTATAAGCTTAACCGTACTCTATTTTGGAAAAAGAGAAGACTTAACAAGAATATATACTTGGTTGAGACTGATATTCAATCAAAATATTCACTTATTACTGCATTTGCTTCATTAAAAACTACAGGGCCAATATTCTACTCTGGTGAAACCATTAAAGTTGATGTGGAAATAAGTTATAGTAAATGAATAGATAATCCAGAAACAATTCAGATAAAATCTATAATAGCTGAAGGTTTTGAGATAACAAAGATTGATCCGAATCTACCTGTAGAAATAAAAGATGGAGAGAAAGTTGTAATAAGCCTAGAATTGAAAGCACCTCAAGAAGGATATAAAGGAAATTAAAGCTTAAATTGTTTCAATATATAAAAAGGGAGTAATCTTATATTCCTAAATTTTTCAAATATAAATGTGACCCATCTTTTTTATTTTCTTTAATTCATTAAAATCTTATTTTTTAATTTCTTTTTTCTTTTCAGCTCTTTTACCAAGCCAATAGAATATTCCAGAAATTATAAAGCATATTATAGTACTTATTGGAGAAAAACTACAATGAGCGTAGTATCCTAATAAACATGGTTTACTTGCATGAGAAGGTATTAAAGTCCATATTCCAAGTAAAATAAATATTATGATAAATAACCAATAATACCATTTCATTTATATCATCTTTTAAATTTTTATATTATAACTTATATTTAAATTTATTTATTTTTTACTTACGCCTCTATAAAAAACTTAAAAAAGTATTAGTAATTTCTCATATAATAATCTCTTTTTTCTTTTTATTTTGAATTTTCATCTTCTTCAAGTTCTTTAGCAATAAAATATCCAATTATTCACCAATATGAAAAACTAATAATCTTTAAACCATTTGTCTATTTTATCACTTATATCCATTACTTATTTTGTTTTTCTTTTCTTTAATTAATTCTTTATTATTTTCTTGATTTTCAGACATTAAAATCTATATTTTAATGGTACTCTTTATTATATGTTTTTATTTTTTCTTCCTTCTAATGTCTGTAAAAGTTCGTACTCAAAGTCTAAATCTTTACCTCATAGTGTTTTCTAAATATAAACCTTGTAAGAGTAATCTTTCAATTAATTTTTTATTTCTTTTCCATATTCTATTTTTACATTTAAATTTATAAGAAGTTTAACAGAATATTTATTCTTTAAAAAATAAAGCATAAAATGAATTTTGGAATTTTTGTCGTTGATTATAAATTGTAAATCACAATATACTATAATGACTAAAGATTAACAGTAACATATGATGCACTAAGAGTTTTGCAATAATCTCTATATCACAAAAAATGGGAGCGGTGGGATTCGAACCCACGACGGCCGGGTATAGCGGCTTTTTTTCGCCAGCTCCAAGAAATCTTCATCCTCTTCGTCAGAAATTTATTTTCTTTTTAATTCCTGGAGCCCGGTGCCTTGCCCTGGCTAGGCTACGCCCCCTGCTTATTTAAATTAAATAAGTTAAATAAAAATTTTTATATCATTTTTTAAAAAATATAATCATTCTTTCTTAAAGCAAAAGTAAATATAGCGCATTTTCTTTTTATAAAATTACGCATGAAAAACGAAATAGGATACGCAAGTTTATTTCTATAAACTTTTACAATTTTAATTGCATATACAAATTCATATTCACTACCTTTATACAATTCTTTTTTATTTTTAGATTTGTATTAAGTAGTTAGAATTAAGATGTCTTAAATTCTTCGTTGCCTCACCAATTATCTCAAGCCCTCTACAAATTTCTCTATGTTGGAGATTGCCTCTAGGATATGTTTTAGGTATGCCTTATCTCTTTTCATAGATTATTCGCATTTCCTTTTTTACGTCTTCTATTATGTAGGGATTTAGGCTACTGAAAATTCCGAGGTCAACTTTTCTTTTAAATATCTTTCTCAATTCGTTTTCAATCCTAACTAAATCGAGGAGACTCTTTTCGCTGCCTCGCTCAAATTCGATTGCTATATCTATATCGCTCCTTCTCTTTTGCTCTCCCCTGACGAAAGAACCGAAAATAGCCATGAAGACTATATCATTCTTTTGACAAATCTCAGCCAGTTTTTCCTCTAAGCTCTTCCTCCTCAACCCCTCTGGCAAATTTTGAACTTTAATTTTAATACTCATATTTCAATTATTGAGGGTCCCCTTAAATTTAAACCTTTTTCTCATAAAGTTTTCTAAAACTTGGAATTCATCGACTAATTCTTGGATTGAGTCTGGAGATGAAGGAGGGTAAAAAGAAGAATGTGGTAATTTACTTAGACCAAGAAATAGTAAAAGAAGCAAAAGAACTTGGTTTAAATATATCCAAAATCTGTGAAAATGCCTTGAAAGAAGCAATTAGACAGCTAAAAAGTGAAAATTATCAAAATAATCTTAATTCTCAGCCTTCAAATGTTATTTCATTTATAGAAACGGGCCCGGCGGGACTTGAACCCGCGACTTGTGGCTCCGCAAGCCACGGCCCTATCCATTCTAGGCCACGGGCCCATTTACATTTCTTCTATAATTGGCAATCCAAGTAAGTATAAACAATTATTTAATGTTTGCTTAAAAGCAGCTACTATTGCTAATCTATAATTTGTTTCTTTTTCATTAGAGGATATTACTTGACATTTTTCATAAAAATCATTAAAACATAATGCTAATTGATGCGTGTAATTTACTAATTTTTTTATAAAAAGTGTTTTAGCTACTTCTTCTACAATTAATGGAAATAAAGCAATTTGTCTTATAACACTTTTCTCATAATCATTTGGTTCTCTAAAAACTTCAAAATTACCATTAAAAATTCCTGCTTTTTCAATTATTCTACATGCTCTTGCAAAAGTATATTGTAAATATGGTCCAGTATTACCTTCTATTTTCATAGCTTTTTCGCTATCAAATACAATTATTTTATCGGTATCACTTTTTATTAATTCATATCTTAAAGATGCTATCGCTAAAGCTTCCGCTGTTTTATCTATTTTATCCTTACTCCATTCAGGATGTCTTTTCTTAGTTTCCAAAATAAATTTTTCTTTTAACATTTTTAATATTTCTTCTACTTTTATGTATATCCCTTTTCTTCCTTCCATATGAATTATTCTTGTTTTTATATCTTTTAATCCTATTCTTACAGCATCTTTTGAACTTAAAGAAACTATTTCATATGAAAAATGTATGTATTTTTCAGGATTTATTCCTAAAAGTGATAGAACATATTTTATTATTTCTTGTGGTCTAGATTGTCTAACATCAATTACAGATATTGCTTTGTCGCATCCACCAAATTTTTCTTCTATTATCCCATTAAAATCTGTTATTAATAAAGGCGTGCCATCTGGATTTTTTGTAAATAAGCTATATTTAAAATCATCACTTAATAAACCAAGTTTCCAAGCTGCATAAGCAATGTCTTTAGCAATATACGTTATTGTTGAATCACTTCTTAAAATGACTTCATCTTCTTCTCTAGAAAGAATTGGATGTTTTGATAAATCTATTAACCAACAACCTGCTTTATCCCCTTTCTCTGAAAGATATATTATTCCTGCTTCTTTTAATTTATTAAATATTTTATTCCATAATCCAAAAGCAATTATATCAACTTCTCTATTTATTATATCATATCTTGCTCCTAATCTCCAACAAGTTTCTAATTGATTTTTTAAAACTTTTTCAGCTATTTCTCTATTTAATTTAAATATTTCTGAATTTATATTTTCTATTTCTTTAAGAATAATCTTCTTCTTTTTTTCAAGCTCCGGATTTTTTTGAAGAATATTATTTACTTCAACGTATATTCTATCTCCGCAATATTCATCAAATCTAATTCCCTTAGGCGCTTCCATAGGATATCCAAGTTCTAAAAAACCTAATAATATATCAGCCATTTGGCTTCCACTATCATCTACATAATTTGCAACAATCACTTTATATCCTGAGAAACTTAAAATTCTATATAATACATCTCCTAAACAAACATTTCTTGCATGGCCTATATGTAAAGCTTTATTAGGATTAACACTTGTATGCTCAAGGAAAATTTTTTTATTTTCACCAATATTTGTTTTTCCATAATCATTACCAAGTTTTAAAATATTTTTTATAGTTGCTTCAGTATATTTAATCCAATCAACATAGAAATTAATATATCCAGGAGGCTTAATATCAAAGCTTTTCAATAAACCATCTTTTTTAAGAATTATTTTTGAAGAAATTTTTTTAGCATATTCAATAGGATTTAAACCTAATTTTTTTGCATCTTCAAAACATGAAATGCATGATATTTCTCCAAATTCTATCTTTTTTGGAATTTCTAATATAGGCTTAGATAATCCTGCATTTTTAAGAATTTCTTCAGCTTCTTCAAAGAGATATTTTATAGTCATTTTTTCTTCTTGAATAATTATTTTAAGAATTATATAAGTATAATAATAATAAAACGAAAACTCTTTTTTATTTTTAAATTAAATAAGATAAAATGTAAAAAAAGTGGGGCCGGCGAGATTTGAACTCGCGACTTCGGGAAATTATTTTTCTCCCGGTCCCTAGCCGGGTATCATAACCATGCTAGACCACGGCCCCTAGTCTAATTTTAAATTAAAGTTATTTAAAAGTTTACTGGGTCAAAAATCTGAATGATGTATAGCTTTAGTTATTCTTTTTCATTCTAAAATTTCTTAAAAATAAAAATAATTATCTATAAATAATAAATAACATTATGTTTTCTTATAAAAAAAGATGTTATCTCTTTGTCTTGATTACTTTCTCTTTAACCTTTTTGAGCTGCTTCTCTTATATTTCTTAACATTCTTTTAATATCTTCATCTAATGGCTCTATTTTATGTGTTTTTAATATTTCTTCAGCTTTTTCTTTTGCTCTAGTTAGGATATTCTTGGCTCCTTTTTTCTCCCATATTTCTCTAGATTGCTTATCACTTATTTTAGACAAATATAATTGCTTGCGCATGTATTTTATTGTATGCTTTTGCTCTAAAAACTGTCCCCTAGGCCCAACTTTTTGTATTACATCAAAAGCTAAAGTCTCATCATTTATTTCCAATTTTTTAATACCATGCAAAACCATTCCAAGTATTTCGTTATCAATTATGAGTTGCTCATAACTTACACCAAGTAAAAACTCAAGCATTCCTGATGCAAGATGCATTAAATTAACTCCTCCTAAAATTCCATAGAGTGCTGTAAGAGCTTTCTCGTATCCAGCTTGTTGATCCGGAATCTTTGAGTCGCTAACAGCACCAACTCCCACATATGGCATCCCATAAAATTCACGAAATAATTGAGCTGAAGCTGCACACATTACTCCTGTTTCTATAGATCCTAATGTTATTGAAGCTGTATGCATATCCATTACAGATGGAAGTGTGCATATAAGTGTAGGCGTACCTGGATTTATAAGATGGGACAAAGTTAAACCGCTTAAAACTTCAGCACATTGTTGTACAAGAAGCCCTGCCATGGTTACAGGAGCTGTAGCTCCTAAGATAGGCTCACTTGAGATTATTGCGGGAACATTTTTCTCAGCACATGCTTTTATTACACCTAATGCATTCTCGCTCCATACCAATGGACTTGTAATACATGGTGCAAGAGAAATAATCGGCCTTTTTCTAAGTTTATCCTCTCCTCCAACAACTATTGAAGCCATTTTAATTTGATTAAGAGCCCCCTCATAACCTTCAGCATCATGATAAAAATGCTTTTCTGTATAATTCAAAGCTATTTCGCATTTTACACAATCTACTCCTTTTTGAATCACGTCCTGAGGATATACTGGTGACAAGTAACAATGAATATTTTCTAAAGCATCTGTAATTATAGTAAGTTTTATAAGATCGTCAAGAGTTGCGGGTCTTGAAATAAAATTATCTCCATCCTTATATTCTATCACTTTAACTGCATTTGCTCCTCCCGCAAAATAAACTTTTGTACCTTCAAGTGTAAGGTCGTATTTTTCGATTTCTCCCACAAAGTTTAATTATTCTCTGAGATTTATTTATCGCATCCTTCACTAACTCTTCGGGTATTTTTGCTATTTGTTTTTTATAATCTACTTCGCATCCGGCTTCTTTTAAGATGTTCAAAGCCCACTCAGCTTCATATACTACTCCAACCTTGCTTAAAACTTGTATCGATGTTTCATGTATTCTTTGCATTTCATCATTATCCAAAAGCCTTAAAGGTTTAGATACCGTTATTCCATTCATTTTATTTTTCCTCTCTTATCCCAAGAAGCATTTTAACTTTATATACAGCATCATTTGCATCGGACCCCCAAGCATCAGCACCTATTTTTTTAGCATACTCTTCACTTGTTGGTGCACCACCAATTATTATTTTTACGTTTTTTCTTAAACCACTTTCTTCAACTTTTCTAATAACTTTATGCATCTCATTTATAGTTGTTGTAAGAAGAGCCGACATAGCTAAAATATCCGGTTTATAATTTTTTATTGCTTCAATAAATTTTTCAGGATCCACGTCCACACCCAGGTCTATAACTTCAAATCCATTAGCTTGAAGGAGAGATCTAACAATATTTTTACCTATATCATGTATATGGGTAGAATTATGGAATTAGCATCTTCAAAAGAAATAGTTAAAAATCCGTTACATCCATATACAGAAGCTTTATATTCAGCAGCACTTGAAGTAAAACCTACTATAAATAAGAAAAGAGTAATCCTAAAAGGAACATTACCTTCACCTATTAATCCACCAAGAGGTTGTAGATTCAATACAAGATGTTATAAAGCGAAGGAAAAGTGTTTTAAGGAAACTCCCGAGCTTAGAGAAATCAAAAATGGGCATTATGTAGCTTGTCATTTAGTATAAATAAAAATGAAACCAAGAGAACGTGTTTTAGCTGCATTAGAGCATGAAGAGCCCGATCGTGTTCCACTCGACTTTCTTGGTGGAGTTTCATCTATCACTCTTCAAGCATACGTTAAACTTAAAGAGTACCTTGGTTTAGCTTGGGAAGGAGAAAAGTATGATACTTGGAATGGAATGATAACAATCGATCCAGAAATACTTAGATTATTTGGAATAGACTTTCGTAAAATAGGTCTTAATCTTCCAGCAGGTTGGAAACCAAAAATTTATCCTGATGGTACTTTTTTAGATGAATGGGGATTAAAGAGAAAACCTTCTCCAGATGGCTTATATTATGAAGTAGTTCCTACATTACAAGGTGTTATTGAAAAAGAAGATATTGATAATCATCCTTGGCCTGATCCAAACGCGCCAGGTCTTGTGGATGGATTAGAAAGAGAGGCAAAAGAGCTCGAAAAAGCAGATTGGGCAATAGCTACTGCTAGCATAGGGGGCGGGATATTTGAAATTGCTTGGTGGTTAAGAGGATTCACTAATTTTGTAAGGGATCTTTATACAAATCCGGATATTGCACTTTATCTTCTTGATAAAATAACTAATGTTCAAATTTCTTTATTCGATATTCTTTTAGGAGAAATAGGAGATTATATTGTTATGGTGCAAATTGAAGATGATCTCGGATCTCAAACAGGACCATTAATTCCTTTAAGTCTTTATAGAAAATACATTAAACCTTATCATAAGAAATTATGTGATTTCATTCATAAAAGAACTGATGCAAAAATAATGATTCACTCAGATGGGGCAATAGAAAATTTCATTCCAGATTTAATCGACATCGGGATCGATGTACTTAATCCTGTACAACCACTTGCAAAAGGAATGAATACAAAAATCCTTAAAGAAAAATATGGAGACAAAATATGTTTTCATGGAGGTATTGACACACAAAAAGTTTTACCATATGGCTCCCTTAAAGAGGTTGAAGAAGAAGTTATAAAAAGAATAGGAGATCTTTCACCTGGTGGAGGATACATTTTAGCTCCATCTCACAATATTCAAATAGATACTCCTCCAGAAAATGTTATTGCAATGTATAAAGCGGCACAAAAATATGGGAAATATAAAAAATAAAGTATTATTAATTATTTTTCCAATCCGCTCAAATTTTTTCTTTTAAATGAGCTACTAAATGTCCAATTTCAGGCAAAATTATTCTTTTTAAAGCAATTTCAATTGCATGAGGAGACCCGGGAAGAGAAAATATAGCTACTCCTTTATATATTCCAGCTGAAGCTCTCGATAAAAAAGATGCAGTACCTACTTTCTTGAAACTATGTAATCTAAATAATTCTCCAAATCCTGGAATACTTTTCTCGAAAATTGGGGTTATTGCTTCAATTGTAACATCCCTAGGACTTAATCCTGTTCCTCCAATAGTAATTATTACATCTGGAGAAAATTCTTTTATGCAAGAATCTATTTCTTCTCTTAATAATTCAATATCATTTGGTAAAATAATTTTTTTAATAACATTATATCCAGCTTTCTCTATCAATTTTATAGCTTTACTTCCAGATTCATCATTTATTTTTTCTCCTTTAATTTTTTTATTATAAAGTGTAGAGCTTATAGTAAATATTAAAAAATTGATTTTCTTAATTGCTTTTTCACGATGCTTTTTAACACTTTTACTTAATTTGACCATGTATTTTTCACTTCCTATAAATCCTTATTAACTTAATAGTATAAGATAAATACTTTAAATGCCTTCATAAGTAAATTATTCTATATATTTGAAAATAAGTAGTATAAGTATAATAGCATAAAAATGAAAAACTTTTTGAAATATTTATAATTTTTTTAATGCAAGAAATAATATTGCCAAAAAAAGCGCAAGGAAAAAACTTAGTAAAATTGCTTTGCATAATACTATCAAACTTTTCCGTTTTTTAAAAAGATGCTTTTCATTATTTTTTAGCTTCAATAATAACAGCATTCGATTCTATACTATCAGCTACAACCCAAAAACCAAATTTTCCAATAGTTGTAGCTTTTACATCCCAAGAAACAATTGCTTCTTCCATACTTTGAAGATCTTCTATATATTGTTCTTCTCCAGAAATAATCTCCCATGTAGAATTGGTTCTTAGTACAGCAACTACATCAAGAGTTGAGTATCCTATATTTTTTATTTTTGCTCTAATAGTAAATGTAGAATTTATTTTAAGTGGATTTTTAGGATAAGAATATATCGTAACTTCTAAACCATACATTATATGAGAAAGAGAACAATCCATTACAACAGCTAATGTTTGTGGAACTGAAATAGTTTCTTTAATATTCCAACCAGCTCCATCAGACATGTATAAAGTATATTCTCCTGCATTAACACCAAAACTCATAGAAATATCTTGCACACTAGCTGTTGCTTTATAAATTAAAGTATAAGGAGAGTATGGCACATTACCTACTAATGTAAAATTATAAGTAGTACCAGGATGCATATTAACAATTGTAACTATAAGAGAGTAAGCATATTTTGCTGGATTTCCACCATGTCCACCCTGTAATGGGCTCTCTTTTGGAATGTATATATTCCCTCTTCTTGTAACTATTTTAACATCATAAAAATGACTTACTATTGCTTTTATACCAGTATCAAAAGTTACAACTTTCTCTCTAGGGTTTAATAAATAAGGTAAGTCTGGTGTACAATCACTATTGTTTTCAAAAATGTAAATACCATCTAAACCTAAATTTCTATCAATAATCCATATGCGTTCAATAATTACAGAAATATCTCCTTTATTATATGCTTCAACTTTAATTTTATTATTATCTTTTAAATCTTCATAAGCATGTACTTCTAAATCTTCTTGTGATCTATAATAATCTAATTCTCTTCTTTCAATAACAGCAGAATTGTATAAAACATTCTCATTTTGAATATAAAATACTAAAGGTATTATGATTGAAAATAAAGTAGCGAACATTATTATAGCAGCAACAATATTCGATATAGCTTTCTTTTTCTTATGCATTGTATAAATAATCAATTTTTATACCCCATTCAATATTTTTTGCAGGCTCATATGGGTCAAAAATAGTAAATGCTATGGCATATACTCTAATAACCAAACTTTTTCCTATTAATGAAGGATCTATATCTTCAATTAAACATTTAAAATCATTTATATCTAATAAAGTTTTTCCATCAGTGAATGTTTTTAATTCATATTTTGGTGAGGGAGGAGCTTCTCCTAATTCATAAATATTGACACACACTATTCTTAAAGGAATTCTACCTATATTATATAAGTAAATATATGCTTTATTATTAATTATTTGAACATGCTCTATAATTAAATTAGATTTTTGACTTGCAATAGCCTTTTCTGTAGCAACTCCATATTCCATACTAGTCGTTAATGACCAATTCATTGTAGTTCCTATCATAATAAACCCTATTAAAAGAGTAGTAGAAGCAAGTATTACATTACTTACTACTGGACTTATCCCAATCCTTGACTTGTTTCTTTTATTTATTTTAAATATTTCAATAATTTTTTTAAAATAAGTATAGAAAATATTCATTTTTTATCTATATTTTATTACATTTTACTATATATAAACATTTTCTTTTTAGCAACGTTTATTACTATTTTTAAAAAAATAAACTATTATAAACAATATGAAACAATAATAAACTATTTTCTAAAATTTCCATTTAAATATTCTATTTTTTAATAAAATTTTTAAATTTTAACTTATCTTTTTTAAAATTTCTTTATTAATAACTATTGATAATGAAGAAGTTATTTTATTTTCAGTTTTTTTCTCTAATGGTTTAAGAATTATTTTTTCATTTAATGGATCTATTTTTACTTTTACTCTTCCAGTAGATATAAGAAAGCTTAATAAATATGCTCTTTCTATTGTTTCTTTAAAATCTTCTTTTTTAATAAAATTCCAATAATTTACTTCTTCTTTAGATGATTTTTCTAAAAGTTCTTGATAAATTTTTTCAAGATTCTCTTCAAAAAGTTTTTCTTCAATTAATTGTTTTTTAATAGCTTCACTTAATTCTTTTTCACTTAATTTTTCTGAAAAAATTGTTTTTTTCTCTTTAGTTGGTAAACTTATAAAATATTCTATTCCTTGTCTTAATCTATATGGAGTAATTTGTTCTAAAGAAATTATAGGATTCCAAGCTTTAAGAAAAGCTAAAGCTATATCTTCAATACTTGAAGTAGAAAGTTTAATTGCTAAAAGTTGATAATCAATAAATAAAGAAGAAGCTTTTTGTTTTAACCATTTGCTTTGATAAGCAATAAGAAGAGAAATTTTATAAAGCGTTTCAGCATCCAATACTATTTCTTCAATATCTTTTGATTTTTCTAATATTTTTCTAAGGCGATAAAGCAAATCTGAAACTTTAATTGAGAAAGGGTCAATACCACTTTTCTCTATATTTTCACATAGATTTATTATTCTAATAAGTTCTTCTTTTGTAAGAGTTTTTTTAAGCATTTTTATGTAACCATGAATATACTTTTCAAACTTTTTTTCAAAATATTAAACTAGCTTAAAAGTTTTTACTTAATAAAAAAAATACTTTTAATCAATTAATAATTCTAAAAAATAGAAAATATCTTTAGAAAATATAAAATAGTAGAAAAAAGTAGAAAAAATAAGAAATGAGAACCTTAACTATAGATGGTGAAAAAACAATAACAGGCTCTTTTAATGCACCTCCTTCAGAAATTGATACTATAGAATATCTTATTTTATCTTCATTCATAAATGATAAATCAAGAATAAATAATCCATCAAAAAGTTTAGAAGTAAAAATTATTGAAAATGCTTTAGAAAATTATGGTATAGAATTTTTTGAAGAAAATAATAGTTTAACAATTATTGGAAAAGAAAAATTTGAAGTACCAAAAGAAAATATAAATGTAGGTTTTTCTGAAGTTACTGCTGGTTTTATAATACCTTTATCAATATTAGTAAATGGAAAAACTTATTTTAATGGAAAAAGAGAGATTATATTAAAATTAATAAATCAATTAATGCAAATTTTAGAAATTGAAAAAAGATATAGAAAAAAAGAATCTATAGAAATAGAGGGGCCTATAAATAAAAAACAATTAATAAAATTAAATGAAAAAATTAATCAATATCTTGTTTCAGGAATAATTTTATCTTTATTAAAAAATAATAAAGATATTGAAATAAAAATATCTAAAGAATTATCTAAAAATTCACTTTTAAAATTTACTTTAAAAACAATTGAGGAAGCAGGAATAAAAATAAATATAAATGAAGAAGAAAATACTTTAATTATACCTTCTCAACAAGAAAATTTTCAATCAATAGAAAAAACAATCGACGGAAGCTACTTTTCATCTTCAATAATATTATCCATAGCATCAATTTCACATTCATTAATAAGAGCTAATTCTTTAAAGATGGAAAGCCTTCAACCAGAAAAAGCAATAATAGATTTACTTAAACAGCATGGAGCTGAAGTAATTATAGAAAAAGATTTTTTAGAAGTAAATAGTAGAAGTAGTGAATTTAAACCAATAAGTTTTGATTCTTATGAAGCTCCAAGTTTAGCACCAATAGCAATTGCTTTAGGTTGTCTTTCAAATAAATGGAGTATAATAAAAAATATCGATAATGCTTATGTTGATAAAGATTGGATTAAATTACTAGAAATAGAACTTAGAAAAATAGGAGTAGAAATGCATTTTGATGGAAAAACGATTTATCTAAGAGCAGAAAAATTATCTCCAGCTAAATTAAATGCTCATGAAGATTATAGAATAGCACTTGTATGCTTATTAATTGCTTATATGCTTCAAACCAAAATTGAAATAATCGAGGCAAATTTATTTATAAATAATTATAGTGAAATATTGAATATCTTGAAAAACTTAGGCGCTGAAATATACATTTCATAAAGCATCTTAAAAGTATTACTAAAATAATATTTAAAATATAAATTAGAAAAACATTTATTTATCTAATAATATTAAGAAAGTGATTAAAATGAGTGAAAGTGAAAAACCTGAAAGAATAGTATGCCCTAATTGTGGGCAACTTACAATAATTGGAGAATATTGTATGTTTTGTGGAGCTGAATTACCTAAGAAAATTGAAGAAGCCCCTAAAAAAATTGAAGAAAAAGCTGAAATTGAAAAACCACTTATCGAAGAAGAAAAAGAAGCTAAAGAAGAAATAAAAGAAGAAGCCCCAACAATGCCTCCACCATTAATTCCAACAGAAGCTATACCATTAGAAGAAATAGATGTTCAAAAACTTATAGATCAATTAGCTTTAATACATAATTGGCGTTTAAAACTTATAGATTTATTCCTTAATAATGAAGCTAGAGCTGATATATTCTTAGAATTATTTAATGAATATCAAACAAAATTAGAGAAATTAGAAGAGAAAAGAATTAAAGAACTTAAAAATGTTGAAGAAGAACTTAAGAATTTAACAATGAAACTTGATGAATTAAAAATAAGGCATGAAGTTGGAGAAATTCGTGATAAAGATTACATCACAATGAAACTTGAATTAGATAGAGAAATTTCACGTCTTAAACCTAAGAAAAATATTCTTCAAAATCCATTTAAAATAAAACTTGCAGATATACCTCAATTTGAAGCAACACTTGTTGAAAAAATAGAAAAATTCCAAAAAGATGCTCCAGCACTTGGATTAGATAAACAAAAAATGAATAAAATATTAAAAGAATTAAATGAAACACTTGAAAATGTTAGAAGCTTGATGGAAGAATATAGAAGAATTAAAAGACAAATGGAAAAAGTAGAAATAAAATATAAGATAGGAGAAATAAAGGAGGAAGAATACAAATCTCAAAAACAAAAATTTGAAAGAGAATTAGGGCTATAAAAATAATTCAAATAAGAAAAATATTATTTAGAAAAGAAATTTTAGAATTATATTTTTGTAATAGATTAGTTGATAGTATTTATTATTAACTTTAAAATAACGCCGGGGGTGGGATTTGAACCCACGCGGCTTTTTTCAAAGCCAAAGGCTAACTTATGCATGATCTCGAGGCCTCCGCCATTTATGTTTTTTTAAAACCACTAGGCGACCCCGGCTTTATTACTAAATTTATTATTTCAATGAAAAGTTATTTAAAACCCTTTAAATCTTTCTTTAAAATAAATAACTTTTTAATTTATATATTTGTATAAATATTTCTTTATTAAAGGTGTTAAGATTGGGGCGTCGTAGAAGGAAAGTTGTAAAAAAGAAAATCATTAAGCCTCCTCCAACAGTATTTATTTGTCCATTATGCAATGAAGAATCTGTTAGTATAAGCTATAATAAGGGAGATGAATATGCTATCGTTAAATGTATGAAATGTGGAGTAGAAGAGCATATTAAAATGTATCCAAATTCTCTATTAGTAGATGCATATTGCGAGTGGTATGATAGAGTTACAAAAAGAGTTACTACTGTAGATATTGAAAAAACTTAAATTATTAAGATTAAAAGAAAAATGTTTAGAGGAAGAAAAATGTTTGAAATTAAAATTGGAAAAGTTGAAAAATATCTTTATGAAAAAATGAGTAAGGGGCCTATACATTTAACTTTAATGGATCCTGAAAATATTAATATAGAATCTGCTTGCAAATTAGCAAAAGAAGTAGAAAATCATGGTTCTTCTGCAATAATGGTAGGGGGATCAACAATATATTCTACAGAAGAAATAGATTTATTTATAAAAGAAATAAAAAAGGAAATTAAAATTCCAATAATTGTTTTTCCAAATAATATTAATGCAGTAAGTAAATATGCTGATGCTATTTTCTTTATGTCTTTACTTAATTCTGTTGAATGGTATTATATAATTGGTGCTCAAGCTCAAGGAGCACTACTTGTTAAAAAATATAATATTGAGCCTATACCTTTAGGATATATAGTTTTTAATAGCGATACAGCTGTTGCTGCAATGGGAAGAGTTATTTCTCTTCCACCATCTCATGGAGAAGTTGCTGTTACATATGCATTAGCAGCTCAATATCTTGGAATGAGATTTGTATATCTTGAAGCAGGATCAGGAGCAAAAGAACCTATTCCACCTAAGACTATTAGCATTGTTAAAAAAGCTGTAGAAATACCAATAATTGTTGGTGGAGGAATTAGAGATCCTGCTACAGCTTTAGAACTTATTAAAGCAGGAGCAAATGCTATAGTTACTGGAACTATTGCTGAAGAGCATCCTGAGAAGCTTTTTAAAATTATTGAGACAATAAATAAATTTTAAATGAGAAAAACAAATATGTCTTCACATGAAGAATATTCTTCAATGATTTTAAAAGAGGCTAAAGAATGCTACGATATAGCTAATAAAGTTAGAAATATTCTTAATTCTCCAACTAATGAAGTTGAAGTAAAATATGCTTATGATTCTGCTGAAAGAGTTGAACTTTTGGTAGGTCCACCAAAAATTGCTGAAAAAATAAGAGAATTAAGTAAGAAAATGACTAGAGATTTGCTTGCATTTAAAATTGCTGAGTATATTGTATATAGTTTACTTGGAAAAAAGAGTGATGAAGAAATTATTCATCAAGCTCTTTCAACAGCTTTAGCTGTTCTTACTCCTCCATGTATTACAGCTGCTCCTTCAGAAGGTATAGCAGGAGTAAAAATAAAAAAGAATATTGATGGTTCAAATTATTTAGCTGTATATTTTGCTGGACCAATAAGATCTGCAGGTGGAACTGAACTTGCAGTAGTAATTGTTTTAGCTGATTATATACGTCGCTTATTTGGTTTATCAAAATATATTCCAACGAATGAAGAAATATGGCGCTTTATAGAAGAACTTAGAATATATAGTAGGAGAGTTTCTCGTTTTCAATATCCAATAATGGAAAAGCTTATTGAAATAGCTTTAAGAAATGTTCCTATAGAAATTACAGGTATTCCAACAGATAAAATTTTAATTCCATCTTTTAGAAATTTGCCTAGAATAGAAACAAACTATCTTAGAGGAGGGGCTTTAAGAGTTGTAAATGATGGAATTGTTGGAAGGTCTAAAAAAGTTTTGAAAATTGTTAGAGATATGAATTTAACAGGATGGGATTGGGTTGAAACATTAATAAAAGAAGGAATGAATGCTTCAAATGAAGGTCATGGAATAGAAGAATATTTGGAAGAAGTTGTAGGTGGCAGACCTGTATTTAGTTCATCAAATATTTTTGGTGGATTAAGAATTAGATATGGAAGAGCTAGAGGAACTGGAATGGCTACTATAGGTTTGCATCCAATAACAATTAAAGTTCTTAAAGGGTACTTAGTAACAGGAACACAAATAAAGATTGATTATCCAGGAAAAGGTGCTACAATATCACCTGTATCTTCAATTCATCCACCAATAGTTTTAACAAATAATGGAGATGTAATAAAAATAGATACACTTAATAAATTTAATGAAGTTTCTGGAAAAATAGATAAAATACTTTTCTTAGGAGATGTATTAATTTCTATTGGTGATATTATAGAGAATAACGCTATTTTAAGACCTCCAGGATATTGTGAAGAATGGTGGGCTTTAGAATTTAAAAATAAAATTGAAGGAGAATTTGGATCATATGAAGAAGCTTCTAAGAAATTATTAATACCAAAAAATCGATTAATAGCATTAATTAATCATCCTTTTAATTTCAAACCTTCAATAGAAGAAGCTATAAGAATAAGTTATTCATTAAAAATAACTCTTCATCCTAATTATTTATTCTTTTGGGAAAATATTTCAATTGAAGAATATATTCAATTAAGAAATTGGTTTTCAAAAATAATTAAAGAAAGAAAATTTAAAATATTAAAAAAATCTATAGAGCTCCCATTCGATTCAACTATTAAAAATATTTTTGAAAAAATTTTAATGGAACATAGTATTAAAGAAGATAAAATAATTACTTCAATTGATAATTTTAAATCATTAATTTTCTGTCTTTTACCATTGAAAAATGTAAACATTTCATTTGAAGATAAAAAGAATGTTTATGAAATAATTTCATCATTATTAGGTTTTAAATTTAGAAAGAAAGCAGGTTCTTTCATAAGTGCCAGGATGGGTAGGCCTGAAAAAGCAGGTCCTAGAAAAATGTCTCCTCCACCAAATGTATTATTTCCAATAGGCTTAGAGGGAGGGGCAACAAGAGATATATTTTCTGCTGCAAAAAATGGAAAAATAATAAATGTTGAACTTGCTAAAAGAAAATGTATAAAGTGTGGAGAAATAACATGGAAAAATAAGTGCATTGTTTGTAATTCTCCTACCATTATTTTTGGTACATGTGAAAAATGTGGTGAAGAATATAATGATCCAAAAATAGAGAGTTGCAAAAAATGTGGTAGCAAAATAATTTTCTCTAAAACATTTCAAATAAATATTGAAGAAGAGTTAAAAAATATTTTCTCTAAAATAAATTATATTCCTTCAAGAATTAAAGGAGTTCAAGGCTTAACAAGTAAAACTAAATGTCCGGAAATGTTAGAAAAAGGAATTTTAAGAGCAAAATATGATTTATATGTATATAAGGATGGCACAACAAGATTTGATTCAACAAACGCTCCTTTAACTCATTTTACTCCAGCCGAAATAAATACTCCAATTAAAAAACTTATCGAATTGGGATATTCATATGATATAAATGGTAATATACTCGTATCAGAAAATCAAATATGTGAATTAAAAATACAAGATATAATAATTCCTTTAAAAGCAGCTGAGTATTTGATTAAAGTTTCAAAATTTATAGATGAAATTCTTGTGAAAATTTGCAATATGCCACCATATTATAAATGTAATAAGCCAAGTGATCTTATAGGAAAATTGGTTGTGGGATTATCTCCACATACTTATGTTGGAGTAATAGGGAGAATAATTGGCTTTACAGAATCAAATGTATGTTTTGCTCATCCAGTATGGCATGCAGCAAAGAGAAGAGATTGCGATGGGGATGAGGATAGTATTATGTTGTTACTTGATGTTTTAATAAATTATTCAAATTTATACATTCCAGATAAAATAGGGGGAAAAATGGATTCGCCAATTTTAATAACACCAATAATTGATCCAAGCGAAGTGGATGAACAATCTCATAATCTTGATATAACTTGGAATTATCCATTAGAATTTTATATTAAAGCAAGTGAAGAATGCCATATTAGTGAAGTTTATAAAATAATAATGACTATAAAAAATAAATTGAATAATCCAATTGAAAAATATTCTGGATTTGGATTTACTCATCCTCAAGAGGAAATAATTACTGAAGAAAAAGAATCTTTATATAAGAAATTTATTTCAATGGAAGAAAAAATTATTCAACAACTTGCTTTAACAAATATGCTTTCTTCAATAAAAACAAATGAAGTAGCTGAAAAAATTCTTTTATCACATCTATTGCCAGATATTATAGGAAATGCAAGAGCCTTCTTTTCACAAAGTTTTAGATGTAGTAAATGTAATACTAAATATAGACGTTTACCTCTTACATTAAAATGTGAAAAATGTGGTAAAGAATTATTACAAACAGTTTCAAGAAAAAGCATTGAAAAATATATTAATATAATATCTTCTTTTCTTGAAAAATATGCTCTTAATGAATATGTTAAAGATCATATATTACTTACACTAGAAAATATAAAATCGAGTTTTAAAGAAGATTATGAAAAAATTTCAAAAATGGAAAAAATAACAACTCAAATTTCTTTGGAAGATTTCGTATAGTTGGCGTGTAACTTCCTACCATAGTTTAGCCTCTCTTACTTGGAAAAGTATGAGCTCCCTAAATATCCAATAAAAATATATAGAAAATGAGAATGTCTTGTCTTCCATTGTTTTTAATGGAAATATTTTAATATTTTTAAACTATTTTTTTAAAAAAATATATTTTTCTAAATGATATAGTTATTATAAAATGTTTGAAGAAATAGATCCAAGAGCTTATCTTCAAAAAATTAGGAATAATAAAAAAGGAATAAGAACGCGTTCAAAAATAATAAAAATTTTAAAAATGAATAAAAAACTTACTATAAAAGAAATATCAAAAACAATTTCAAGATCAAAAACAGTAATAAGAAGACATTTAAAAAATTTAGAAAGAGAAGGGATAATAATAAGAAATAAAACTGGAAAAGCTCATATATATTCATTATCAGGAATTGGACAAAAACAATTAGAAGAGGTAATCTAGATTGAATATTAAAGAATTTCAAGAGAAAATGAGAGAAATATATTTTGAAAAAGATTATAAAAGAGGGGTAAATGAAACATTTAAACTATTAGTTGAAGAAGTAAATGAATTAGGTGAAGAAATACTTAAGAAAAATATAGAAAATATAAAAAGCGAAGCTGCAGATGTATTAGCTTGGCTTGCAAGTTTATGTAATCTTTTAAATATAGATTTAGAAGAAGCTACTTTATCAAAATATAATGATCGCTGCCCGAAATGCTATTCTAAACCTTGTATATGTAAAGAATAATTTTTAATAAAAATTTAGAAAAAAGAATAAATTTATAAAATATAAAAACAAGTTTATTCTATACTTTGATAGTTATGAGCCGTAGAAAAAGAAAAGAAGCTCCTATACCTTCTTCAGCAGCAGGATTATTAAGATTTTTTGAAGAAGAAACAAAAGGGTTTAAAATACCTCCAATAGTAATAATAATTCTTTCATTTACATTAATAGCAATAATTTTAATTCTTCAAAGAATAGCGCCAATATGATGTGCTTAGCTTCCTACTATAGTTTAGCCCTTCTTTCTAGAAGTTGCCCAACTCTTTTTAAAATAAACATCTATTTTTCTTGATAAATTTCCCTACCTTCACTATCTAAAATTATGTTTCCTATAATTATTTTAGCTATGGTAGATTTTACATTAGTATAAATTTTTAGGAATTTTTTCTTTTTATCAAAGTCTAAAGTAAGAGCTATGCCCATAAACTTATTTGCAGAATTATAAAGATAAGATAGCAAACCTTTTTTAATATCACTTATTTTATTTTCAATTTCTGTTTTTCCTATTTGTTCTACCATTTTAGGTAGATTTGATAAATATTCTTCCATTGATTGTTCTTTATCTTTATCAATAAAAGATATTTTGATCCATGAGGATTGAATAGTTCTAATACATCCACCAAATAAATATTTCCCATAGGAAAATTCGCGTATTCTTTTTCTAGCATCCATATTTCTTGCAAAAATATTTTTAGGAGAATTTATTTCTAAGAAATTTATCCCAGCTTTTCTTAATTCTTCTTTAAAGATGCTGTTTGTATTTTCTAGAACAATAACGCTATCCGGTGAACATATTTCTAAAATTTTTAATTTATACTTTATAGCATCTATTCCATTAATCCATCCATCAGAATCTATTACTAAAAAATCAAAACCATGATCTTTAATTTCTTTTAAAAGTTTAGAAATACTTGAAATACATAAGTCAATACAATATGATGGGCTAGTATATCCTATGGGATATGCATTAAAAACATTTAATCTAAAAACATCCAATGTAGGTTCATTTACTTTGGAAGCACTTATCATTGTAGGCGGTCCAATATTTGATTGACCAGGATCGATATCCATAAAAAATACTTTATTCTTATTTTTTAAACATCTATTTAATAATAAGCAACAAAAAGAAGTTTTTCCAGAATCTACTCCACCAAAAATAATTGTGCTTTTATTACTCTTAATTATTTCATCAGCCTTTTCTCTCCAATCATTTGGAATTAAATCTTCATTAAAAATAGAAAAATCTTCATTATTTTTAACTCTTATATCAACTAAGCTATCTTCTATTGCATAAAAAGGTATTGCTCTATATGGACGAATTATTATATTCTTCCTAATTGGAACAATGTAATCAAAAGCATTTAATGCACCATTTTTAAGTATAAGAGATGAGGGGCCTTTGATAAAGAGAGTTGAACCTTTATTAATATTTAAATTTAAAACATTCATTTTTCTCACTTTTTTTTCAAATTTTTATTAAAAATTTTTTAGCAAGAGAAATAGCTGATCTTTCATCTTTAGAAATATACTTATTATTGCTGTCAAAAATATTTTTATTAGAAAATTCTTCATTTATAGTAATTAATTTAACTTCTTTGCCATATTTTTTATTTATTTCATTAATTATTTTACTACCTATTTCATATGCTCCTTTACCTATTAAAATAATCTTTTTACTATTAAAATGCATTTTAAAAAATGAGTCTATTTCATTCAAAAGATTTTTAATATTATAGAAAAGCATGGTTTTTACTATTAAATTATCGCATATAAATGCTGCACCAATTCTATTTCCAGGATCAATAGCTATAACTACATTAGAATATTTTTCTTTTCCTAAAGCAATTTCATATGCTCTATCAACTATTTTTGAGGGGGAATCATAATCTTCATAAAATAAAATATTTTTTATAGAAGATTCTTTAAATTCATTCCTATAACCATATATTAAAACTCTTAAATAAGTTGGAAAATCATTTTCAGGAGTAAGAAAAATATATTTTAATCCTCTTTTCTTTAATTCATTACATATCTTCTTAGCTATTTTAAGATCTTTGGTAGCTATTCCAATGAGAATATCAGAATTTTTCTTTAACAAGTTGCCTACATAAAACTTAATCAAAAGCTTTACTTAAATATTTTTCTATAAAAGAGAACAATAGAAAAATGTCTTTATTTATTTCATTCAAAAATAGAAACCGGAACGCCAGAACATCTTCCTACCATAGTTTTAGCCTCTCTTTCTGGAACCAGTTTGCATTCATGTTGAATGAATACAAACTAGCACTCCTCCCATTAGAAGGCACCAGCAGAGTAGCAAAATGCTACTCAACCCTTTCATTGCTAATTTTGTTGAAAATTAGTTCATCAAGAGCTTCCCTTCTTAAGAAAGTTCTTCCAATCATTGAAGGGAATGATGGTTCCTACGAATAGGAAGCTTGCCCACGCCTAACCTCCCCCTACCCTCCCTTAAAGAGTCTCGGGGAGAAGCATTGTTTTAAAATATTCAATTGTTCTTTTTTCATTTATCTCTAAAATATTATCACCTCTTTTTTTTTGATTATTATTATATATATTA
>Ga0080004_1079208_pt1 | contig 23277 bp, 26 predicted proteins | sample WasSprMetagenome_FD_69207 | JGI IMG/M metagenome (GOLD analysis project Ga0080004, IMG submission 69207) | Sulfidic aquatic microbial communities from Washburn Spring, Yellowstone National Park, USA - WS (SPADES assembly) (version 2) | ecosystem: Environmental > Aquatic > Thermal springs > Hot...
CTTTTGTATCTATTACATCCCTATCTAGATTTATTCCAGGTATCTCAAGTTCTCCTCTATTAGTCCCTTTTGTATCTATTACATCCCTATCTAGATTTATTCCAGGTATCTCAAGTTCTCCCACAGATTCTGAGATAGATGTCTGTGATTGAGATATCTTTTTTATTATAATCTCTCTATCGTTGATCCTAAAGATTACTTCGTCGCCTGGTTTCATCTTTGAGATTATAGAGAAGAACTCTTCAGGTGAATTGTAACTTTCTAATAACTTTAGGAGGTCCTCTTTCTCTATCTTATCTAGAGTATCTAATAAAGATATGATCTGAAAAGGGAATAACAGGTTATATGTTACAGGTAGAGCTAGAGAGTTAATAGGGTCTAACTTTAATTTTGTCTCCTCGACCTTATCCTCTTTTGATGAATCAGACAAAGATACCTCAGTCTCATTTATTCCCAACTTTGCAAGAAGTATCTTAATAAAGTCTTTATCCTTAGGACTTTCACACTGTGTAGGCTTCAGTTCTAAACTAATCTTAAACCCACTCTGCAGTCCTTCTGTTACATAGTCTATTAGATACAACTATCTAGCCTCCCCATCCAAGTTTATTAGATAGGTTTACAGCCTTATTCGGGCTTAGATATTCAAATATCTCTCCAGCTTTTTCCTTCTTAAGGATACTCAGTACTTCAACTGCTTTCTGGTCTTCCATATTCTCTATAATCCTGGCAGCAGATTTGGCGTCCATATTCCCTATCAGATCTGCTAACTTCTTAATATTCTGAGTCTTTCTATCCAGGTTATCCTTTACTGATTTTAATTCAGATCTTAAACTGTATATCAGTCTGTCTTTCTGATTTAGCTGAGATTTAGCTGACTCTAATTCGCTACTGGTCTCTTTGAGTTTAGCCTCCAGTATCGCTATCTGATTCTCCATCTCTTTAATCTGTTTCTTAAGTAAATCGATCTGACTTTCTTTTTGCTTAGGTTGTATATAATTTGAGACTATAGGAATATCTTTCAGGATGTTAACTATCAGATCCTGCGTCATTGGCAAGTAATATAATACTCCTCCTATAATCACTATACAGAGTATCCCTATAATAATCCAGCTAAGTAATCTCATATCTCTTTAGATACCTGGCCATACCATTCTCATCTAGTATTATATTTTCTAATCGCTTTAATTTCAACTGGAACAATAAAGAGTCCCTTTCTTTTAATTTCTCCATAGACTTTTTCTTCATCTCCCAATACAGTAACAATTCTCTCTGCCTTGTTATCTTTTCTTCAAGCTCTCTCAGGATGTCCTTCTGAAGATTTATCTCCCGTCTCTTCTTCTCTATATAGTCTCTTATGATTAATCCCATATTGATATTATTCCTATTCTCTAAGAATTTCCTCTCTCCATATTCCTTTTCTATTTCAATGAGTTTCAATCTCTTTTCTTCTTCTATATATTTAGCTCTGAGTTCTGCAAGCTTTTTCTGGGCTTCTTCCTCTCTTTTAGTATACCAGTCAAGTATCTTTTCAAATCGAAATCTGAAACTAGTAGCCATATCTTTCAACAATCTCCTTCATCCTTGTTAAAGCATCTTCCAGCGAAAACTTTTCTTCTATATCCTGAGAGAGAAAAGAATAGATATCGTATATCAATTTTTTGGCAGAATCCACTCTAGGATCAGTCCCATCCACGTATGCCCCAATCTGAATCAAGTCCCTTGCCTGCATATATATGCTCATTATCTCTCTCATCTTATTCGCTATCTTCATATGTTCCCTAGAAACTATATCAGGCATAACCCTGCTTACACTTGACAATACATCAATAGGGGGATATCTGTTCTCCATAGCTATATTTCTCGATAATACAATATGTCCATCAAGGATAGCTCTCACAGCATCAGCAATTGGCTCATTCATATCATCTGCTTCAACGAGTACCGTATAGAATCCAGTAATGCTACCCTTATCACTATTTCCTGCCCTTTCCAGTAAAGTTGGTAGAAGTGCAAATACGCTAGGGGTATATCCCTTTGTCGTTGGTGGCTCTCCGCTAGCTAGTCCAATTTCTCTTTGAGCCATAGCAAATCTGGTAACTGAATCCATTAGTAGGATCACATCTTTTCCCATATCTCTAAAGTATTCTGCTATTGCAGTAGCGGTAAATGCTGCCTTAAGTCTTAGCAGGGGTGGTTGATCGGAGGTAGCTACAACTACCACTGATCTCCTTAGCCCTTCATCCCCTAAGGATTTCTCTATGAAATCTCTTACCTCTCTGCCTCTCTCTCCAATAAGAGCTATGACGCTTACATCTGCTTTGCTATGCCTTGCTATCATCCCAAGAAGGGTGCTTTTTCCTACACCACTTCCGGCAAATATTCCTATACGCTGCCCCTTTCCACATGTCAGTAAACCGTCTATTGCCTTTACACCAACAGAGAGGACTTCATTTATTCTGGTTCTTTTAAGAGGGTGTGGAGGCATATTATCTAATGGGTATTCCATCCCATCTATAATAGGTTCCTTTTCATCAATCGGATTTCCAAGCGCATCAAGTACCCTTCCTAATATATTTGGATTTACTTTCACAGAAAGAGGTTTCCCTAAAGGGGTAACCTTCATCCCAGGTTTTATTCCATTTATCTTACCTATAGGCATCAGAATGAGCTTATCTCCTTTAAAACCTACAACTTCTGCCAGAAATTCTTCTTCACCGGCAGATGAATATACTCTACATACTTCCCCTACAGAAGCCGTAGGTCCAAGAGACTCTACAGTAAGACCAGTTACAGTATGTATAAACCCTATAAGTTTAAACGGCTTTATGGTGGATAGCTTCTCTTTATAGATATTAAGATCTAGATAAACTGGTAAAGACATCTCTAAAACTTTCCTCTATCTCTTTAAATCTCTCTTTTAATCTGAACTCTACTTGCTCTCCTGGAGATATTATTATGACATCACCTTCGTCCAGTTTTTCATCACTGATAAGCTCGACCTTGTTCCCACCAGGAGTTAACAGATTCTTATTATTTATCAACCCTAACAGAGCAGGGTTAACTATCACCTTGATAGACTCCTTCTCCTTCATCAGGGATATGGCATTTGTTATAATATTGGAGATAACATCTGGATTTAGTAGTAATTCTGTAAAGGTAAGTCTTTTGGCAATTTCAAGTGCTATCTGAACTATCTCATACTTATACTCCTCAAATAATCTGTGCCTTTCAGTTAGGATTTCTTCTCCTAATTTCTTCAAATATTCTATCTTATCTTCAAAATATTTTAAGCCCTCCTCATAACCCTTACGATACCCGGTGTCATAACCTTCCCTGTATCCTTCTTCTCTTCCCTTTTCCAGACCTTCTTGATACCCTTCTTCTCTAGCTTTATCCTTTATACTTTCTGCACTTTTCCTTGCCCTTTCCAGTATACTCAATACAAGGTCTTGAATTTCTATAGAAAAGAAGTTATTTTCTCCTTCCGATCCATTATGAACTTCAGATATATTATTTGCTAAATCTTCCCTAAACAATTAATTCTTCCTCTCCTCCTCTTGAGATTATAATCTCGCCCGCTTCATCCAGTCTTCTTATTATCGAGACTATCTTCTGTTGCGCCTGTTCGACATCTCTGACCCTTACAGGACCCATAAATTCCATATCTTCTTTAAGCATCTGTGCTGCTCTAGAAGACATATTCTTGAAGATCTTCTGTTTTACCTCCTCGTTAGCCCCTTTAAGGGCTAGTGCCAGATCTTTAGAGTCGACCTCTCTTAATATCCTCTGAATTGATCGATCATCCAGCATAACTATATCCTCAAAGAGAAACATCTGTTTCTTCACTTCTTCTGCCAGTTCAGGGTCCTCACTCTCTAAGTATTCCAACACTGCTTTTTCTGTATTTCTGTCTACTCTGTTCAAAATCTCCACAAAGTGCTTCACCCCTCCAATATTAGTAGATTCCTGTGTAGCAAGGATAGCCAATTTCTTCTCCAAGATATCTTCTACCTTTCTTACCACATCGGGACTGGTCCTATCTATAGTCGCTATTCTCATCGCTACCTCAGTCATTAAATCAGGGGGTAAAGAAGAGAGTATGGTTGCAGCCTGTTCCGGGGTAAGATAAGAGAGGATAAGAGCAATGGTCTGTGGATGTTCATCTTGGATAAAGCTCAGTATATTCTTGGGGTCCATCTTTCTCATAAATTCAAATGGTGTTATTTGCAATGTAGCGGTAAGTCTCTCCAGTATCTCAAGGGCTTTCTGAGTGCCCAAAGCCTTTTCCAGGACCTGCCTGGCATACTCCAGCCCTCCCTGGGCAATATAATCCTGAGCAACCGCCATCTGATAAAATTCCTCTATGACTTTATCTCTGACTTCTGGCTCTATCTTCCCCAGATTGGCTATCTCCAGAGTAAGTTTTTCTATCTCTTCCTCTGAGAGTTGTCTCATAATCTGGGCAGATACATCGGGCCCTAAGGCTATAAGTAGAGCAGCCGCTTTCCTTATTCCCGTCAATTCTTTCTTACCAGGCATCTTACTCTTCCTCCCTCATCCAGGATCTGAGAAGCTTTATGAAGGATTGAGGGTCCCTCCTTGCCAGTTGCATAATCTCTTCCGTAATCTCTTTTCTACGTTGCTCTTCAGGAGGAACAGGGGGCGCCTTTTCCAAGATAGGAGCTGGGACCTCTTCTGGCAGTATCTCTTCTATCTTTCTGGCTGGTTTGACAATGACCTTTATTATATTCCATATTATTATAAGTCCTATTAAAGTTCCAATTATTATCAGGGCTAACCTTATCATCTCCTGCTTTCTCTGTCTCTCTGCTTCCTCAGCCATAGCAGATGCCTCTTTCTCATAATAACTTCTGTCAAAGAGAATACCCTGAACTGTAAGTACATCTCCCCTTTTAGGGTCTATCCCACCTGCAGCCAGAGCCAGTTCTCTTATGGCATCCTGCTCTTGAGGAGTAAGTGTTTTATCAACGACTACAGCTACAGAGAGTCTTTTTATCCTTCCAGGTTTCTCTAGTATCTCCTGTACCTGCCTATTAACTTCATATTCTATGTTAACCTGCTGTTTATTGTATGAACTTGAAGTAGTTGTCCCTGTGATAACTTCGTAGGTTGGTATATTTGAAGATACACCAGGAGTTCCCCCAGGCATACCCTGTCCTTCATAAGATTCTTTAGTCCTTTGTTCCTTCTTTATAATTCCCTCCTCTCCAACCACAGGAGAAAATATCTCCTTAGATGTTTTAAATTGAGTGAGATCCAGATCTACCGATGCCCGTACTATTGCCTTACTAGGTCCTAGCACTCCAGTAAGCATACTCTGTACCCTGTCTTCGATGGTCTTTTCTAATCTATCCTTTACTTCCAGATAAAAGGATTCCTCTACAGTGGTTATGTCTTTTTCCTCGAATAATCCTCTAGAGAGAAGATTACCATTAGTATCAATTATAGTTACCTGTTCTGGTTTAAGCCCTTCTACACTGCTTGCCACCAGTCTGGCTATGGATATTATCTCAGTCTTTGATATCATAGCCCCTGGCTTGAGCTTTAAGACCACACCTGCCTGAGGAGGAACAGATTCTTCTGCATAAAGCCTTTCTCTTGGAAGTACTATATGGACCCTGGCGTACTCGACGTTAGAGAGACTGGATATTGTCCTAGCCAGTTCCCCCTGTAAAGCCCTCTGATAGTTTATCCTTTCTACGAAATCGGTAGTCCCAAGAGATGTCTTATCAAAGATCTCAAAGCCTACCCCTCCTGTAGAGGGGAGGTTCTGGCCAGCAAGTGCCAGCCTTAATTCATAAACTCTATCCTTGGGAACCAGTATGGCTGATCCTCCTTCAGCTAATCTGTAACTTTCCCCCATCTCCTTTAACTTTGCTGTGATACTGGAGGCATCTTGAGGAGAAAGATTACTAAAAAGGACATCATAGGTAACCCTTGAAGAGAGAGAAATAAAATAAATAAAAAGAACTATACATATAATCCCCCCAAATATAACTAAAGCTCTTGTCCTTGGAGAGGATTCCTGCCAGAACCTCTTTATAGACCCCACTAAGTCTCTATAGTTCATACTATTCTATTAGTTGTTACAACTAATATTTATGGAACCATTCTCATTATCTCATGGTAAGCGTCTAGTACCCTATTCCTAATCTCAGTAACTACAGATAAGGATAGATTGGCTCTTTCTACAGCTATCATTACCGTGTGGATATCTATATCTTTACCAGCAGAAAATGCAGTTACTGCCTCATTTGCCTCTATCTGGAGCTGATTTACCTTCTCCAGGGAGTCTTTCAGAAATTCTACAAATCCCTTCTCCCTTCCTTTCTCTCCTCCTGTACCCTCTATAGGTCTTATTTCCAGCGTTATAGGCTCAATATAAGACATAATAAGAGACCTCCATTATATCTCCAAGGCTTTGAGAAACATACTCTTGGCAGAAGTTATCAGTGTTAGATTTGCCTCATAGCTTCTGGTAGCAGAGATCATATCTGTCATCTCTATCACGGGATTTACATTTGGATACAATACATAACCTTCTGGATTTGCATCAGGATGGCCAGGATCATAAACCATCTTGAATGGAGAGTTGTCTCTAATTATTCCCATAACCTCTACCCCTTTTGGAGCCCCAGTAAACTGGTCCAGTATCTCTCTAAAAACTGGGACCCGTCTCCTATATGGTGTCCCATCATTGGTCCTTGTGGTCTCTACATTTGCCAGATTGTTAGCTATGATATCTAATCGTAATCTCTGAGCGGTAAGACCAGAAGCCGATATTTCCATAGTATTTAACAGATTCATCTCTTTCTACCTCCAAGTACAGTATAATATCTATCAAAACACCACTTGGCAAACTGTGATAGAGCCTGGTATCTGAGGGCATTTTGGTTCATAAGGACAATCTCTTCGTCCAGGTTTACATTATTTCCATCATTTCTAAAAGATGTCTCTGTAATTCTGTAGACCCTTGGTTCTATGTCTGTGTTGCCATCTTCCAACGCATGTCTTAAGAAGTCCTCAAAGGCTACCCGGTACTTTTTATAACCCGGAGTATCTACATTGGCTATATTGTTACTGTATAATCTATGTCTGAGAGTTGAAACATTCAAACATAACTCTATGATGTCAAGTAACCGTCTATCTTCCATATTCACCTCTTGATATTCAGTGAATCTCTTTACTGATAGAACAAATTATACCACAAAAATACATCATAGTAAAATAGAATTTTATATAAAATAATCCTCTCAAGATCTGCTATGAATGCATTAGATCCGCCAGTGTATGAGATTCTAAGAATTTATTTATATTCTCCTCCAATTTTTTCCAGAAAGTACGGGCGGAACATTCCTTATTTCTATTACAAATCTCAGGGTCTGATAGACAGTCTATAAGATTTATTGGTCCCTCTAGGATATCAACTATCTCTTTAATCTTTATATCTTCGGGGGGTTTAGCTAAACTAAAACCTCCCTGTGCACCTCTTATACTTCTTACTATACCACTTCTCCTTAGAAGCTCCATAATCTGTTCCAGATAATTTTCCGATATATCTTCTTCTCTGGCTATGACTTTTGCTATTACAGGCCCTTCTCCATAATGTCTTGCTAAAGACATCAAAGCCCTTAAACCATATCGAGCCTTGGTAGACAATCTCAGTGCCACATTCTCACCTCTAATTAAATATGAGTTTACTGGTTAAGATTATAAGTGATCTTACATTTGAAGTCAATAAATTATTTCTAAGTGTGATATGTTATAATATCTTTGAAACTGACTAAAGATAGGAGGGATGTATATATGCCTGAATTTGGAACTCCTTATTCGACTCTTTCTGCTGGTAAAAAGGTCTCCCAAGAGGAACTAATTAGAGCTATAAGATTCTTTATCTCTGCAGAGTACGAAGCTATACAGCTCTATGAGGAGATAGCTGAGGCTACTGAGAATAAACTTGCCAGAGAAGTTTTATACGATATAGCCAGAGAGGAAAAGATACATGCGGGAGAATTTTTGAGGCTCCTTAAGGAGTTAGATAAAGAGGAGGAGAAGTTCTATAAGGATGGGGAGAAAGAGGTAGAAGAGATAATAGAGAAACTTAATAGATAATTTTCTGTGTGAGGAGGTTTACTATGGAAGAACTGAGAAAAAATTTCCTTAACCCTGGTAAAGACTATCGGGGAGCTCCATTCTGGTCTTGGAATGACAGGCTGGATCCTGAAGAGCTGGATAGACAGATAAGGGATATGAAGTCATCTGGAATGGGTGGGTTCTTTATGCACTCAAGAGAAGGGTTAGAGACCCCCTATCTAAGCGAAGAATGGATGCGTTGTATAAAAAGGTCTGTGCAGACCGCAAAAGAGATAGGTATGAACGCATGGCTTTATGATGAAGATAGATGGCCCTCTGGTTTTGCCGGAGGACTGGTGGCTAAAGCTATAGGGGACGAGGGAAGAGCAAAAATCCTTACTTTAGAGATGGTAAAGGGAGAAATAGACCCTGATGGAAGTCTGGCAAGCTTTATAGCAGTCTTAAATGATACCTCGTTGTCAAAGTTAAAAAGGGTAACAGAAAAGATGTCTCTTGAGGATAATGAGGTTGGACTGATTTTTAGAAGAGAGATATGTCCAAAGACAGACTGGTTTAATGGGGATACTTATAGTGATAACTTGAATCCTAAAAGTGTAAGGGCTTTTATAGAGACTACCTATGAAGCATATTTTAGAGAGTGTGGGGAAGAATTTGGAAAGACAATCCCCGGTATATTTACAGATGAGCCAAATATCTTTGCCTGGAGAGTTGCCAAGAGGGGCTTGCCCTGGACAGATATATTCCCGGAATTCTTTAAGGAAAGAAGAGGATACGATATTGTAGAAAATCTTCCATACCTTTTCTTTGATGGAGAAAGGTCTTATAAGATAAGGTATGATTACTGGAGAACTATAACTGAATTATTCGTCAGTGCATATTCAAAGCAATTAGGGGAGTGGTGTAAGGATCATAACCTGCTTTTTACAGGGCATTATCTCTATGAAAATGAATTTCCAAGAGCCATAATTACTTCTGGTGCTATTATGCCCCACTACGTACATCAGGGTCTTCCAGGGATAGATATTCTTACAGAATCTATCAGGGAGACACTGACAGTAAAACAGTGTAGCAGTGTTGCCAATCAATTTGGTAAAAAGAGAGTCCTCTCTGAATTATACGGATGTACTGGATGGGAGTTTACTTTTGAAGGACAGAAGTGGGTAGGCGACTGGCAGTATGCCCTGGGTGTAAATCTGAGGTGTCAACATCTTGCGCTGTATACATTAAGGGGCTGTAGAAAGAGAGATTATCCTCCCTCTTTTAATTATAATACTACCTGGTGGAAGTACAATAAGGTGGTGGAGGACTATTTTGCCAGGCTATCTTTGATACTATCTGAAGGTAAAGTGGTAAGGGATATATTACTTCTACATCCAATAGAAAGTGGTTGGATGCTGTTTAATGGAGCGAACTTTGAAGAGGTCTCTAAAATTGGCGAAGAATTCCAGAGTATAGCAGATACCCTCTTAGGTATCCATAGAGATTTTGACCTTGGTGATGAGTCTATTATTGAAGAGTACGGAAAAGTAATAAATGGTAGGTTTGTCGTTAATCAGGCTAGTTATAAAGTCCTTATCCTCCCACCTATGAAGACGATAAGAAAGAGGACGGTGGAACTTATAAAAGAGTTCTTAGATAGTGGCGGGTGTGTAATTGCTATAAAGCCTACTCCCGATAAGGTCTTGGCTCAGGATGAAGACCTCTCTTGGCTCTTTAGTCACCCAAATGTATCTCTCCTAAATGACAAGAGGGAACTATCTGACGCCCTGGATAAGATCCTAGAGCCAAGGATTCGTATACAGGAAATTCCAGAAGAGGAAGCGAGTAGTTTTATATATATGGAAAGGGATATTGATGGGCTGGATGTCTTTTTCATTGTAAATACCGATAGAAATAGTTCTCATAATCTTGAGATAAGTATACACAATAACGGCAGGGTAGAAGAGTGGAATCCTCTCACAGGAGAGATAAAGGAGATATATACGATCCAGGAAGAAAATATAACAAGGATAAAGACTAAATTTGGTCCCGCAGAGTCTAAAATCTATGTGATCGATTCAAGATCGAGACCTACTATAAGTTCCCCAGAGAAGCTTCAGTATAGGAGAAGTATCTATATAGGACCAGTTACAAGGTTTAAGAGGAGTGATCCAAATGTACTTGTCCTGGACTTCTGCCAGTACAGATTCAAGGGAGAGGAATGGTCAGAGATTCTTCCCGTATGGAAAGCCCAGCTAGAGATTAGAAGAAGATTGGGGATGAGAGATATCCACATAAATGGGATAGAACAGCGTTGGAGATGGGTCCACCAGCCTCATGAGAATGATAATAAACCTGTAGAGTTCAGGTTTACCTTCAAGGTAAAAGATATCCCCAAGACTCCGATAAGCTTAGTCGTCGAAAATGCTGAGGATTTCGAGATATACTTTAATGGTCAGATGGTATCTAACAGACCTAAGGGCTGGTATCTGGATAGAAGTTTCGATCAGGTAGAGTTACCAACTCCAAAGATAGGAGAAAATGAGCTTATACTCTTCTGCCTCTACAAAAATCGTATGGAGGTAGAAGACTGTTATATTATAGGGGACTTTGGAGTAGATGCTCTTACCAGAGAACTGATTGAAGAGCCTGAAAAGATACATTTTGGAGACTGGTGTTTACAAGGATATCCTCACTATGCTGGTAGTATCTCTTACATAGACGAGGTAGAGTTAAGTCTTCAGCCAGACGAGAAGATATTTATAAGACTTGGTAATCACTCTGCTATTACAACTGCCGTATGGGTTAATGGAAAATTAGCAGGACACATACCATGGAAATGTGCGGATGGACTGGATATTACCCCCTTTGTTATAAAGGGGAAGAATCTTATAGAGATCGAAGTAGTGGGAAGTCCTAGGAATATGTTAGGACCTCTGCATCAAAAGAGCGGCAAGAGACCATGGACAGACTCCAGGTCTTTTAGAACAGAGGGAGAAGAGTTTACTCCAGACTACGTCCTGATGCCTTTTGGACTTTTTGATCAGGTTAGACTGGAGATATTCTCGAAATAATTTGCAGGGTTAAAAAGCAATAAGGAGGATAACAAATTTATCCTCCTTATTGCTTCTCTATAAGATCTCTCTCATAATTGTAACCAGATCTTCTGGGGTAGCTTGTCTTGGATTTGCCTTTAGTGATTCAGAACTCTGAGATTGAAGCGCTATATTCTCAAGATCTTCTTCTTTTACTCCAAAATCCCTAAGTTTCCTCGGGACATTGAGAGAGTCCAGAAGATTTTCAATAATCTCCAATAACCTTAAGGCGCACTCCTTATGGGATAGTTGATAACCAGAAGGTTCTATAGCTCTATAGATATTGGCATACTTTTCCTCAGCAACAGGCATATTGAATCTCATAACAGAAGGGAGCAAAACCCCACATATAAGACCGTGATGAATTCCATAGTTAATCCCCAAGGGATGAGCCAGTCCATGAACCGCTCCAAGTCTAGCATTGGCAAGAGCTATACCTGCCATCATACTTCCTATACTCATAGCTTCTCTGGCTTCTATATTATTTCCATCTTTTACTGCGGTAAGAAGATTCTTAAGGATCAGGATACTTGCCTGTAAAGCTATTGGATCAGTAAGAGGATTGGCTCCTTTAGATACATAAGATTCTATAGCCTGGACTAACGCATCAAGCCCTGTCCATGCAGTTAAATCTGGAGGAAGAGTCAGAGTAAGTAGTGGATCTACAATAGCAATATCAGGAAGGACAACATTTTCTCTCAGGCTTCTCTTTGCTTTTCTTTCCGGGTCTGTAAGCACAGAGTTTTTTGTTACCTCCGAACCTGTACCGGAGGTGGTAGGTATGGCTATACAGGGGATACCCTTTCTGCCAATTTTGTCTCCACCTATATACTCTATGGTCTTTAAGGGCTTATCAAATAAAACAGCTATAGCTTTAGCTACATCTATACTGCTTCCCCCACCTATTCCTATAACAAAATCACATCCATTTTCTTTAGCTATCCTCCTGCCTTCATCCACCAATCCTACTTCTGGATCAGAGGGAATACCATCGAAATATACCCACCCTATCTTATTAGAAGTAAGTATCCCTTCTAATCTCTCTTTAAGTCCAGATTCTCTTAAGAATTTTTTACCTGTTACTATAAGAGCCTTCTTCCCTATATCCTTTGTCTCTTCCTTTAGGCTCTCAAAGGAACCTTTCCCAAATATGATTTTATTAGAGGTTGCAAACTCATACATCTTTGACCTCCTCTACACTCCTTGTAGCTATAAGACTTATCTCTCCATCATCGTATACTACATCACCTCGACGTATGGGGGCCTTTACAGAGATAGAAGAGATTTTCCTCACCACTTCTCTTAGCTTTTCTTTAGGTATTGAATTTTTAGACTTAACTGGAAGTACCTTTACCATCCCTCCTTCTACCCTAATGGTTGTAGTCAGAATCCTCTCTGAACCAAGGAGCTCCTTTCTGACAAAATTGATACCTCTATCACATCTGGCTCCCTGTATATTCCCTTCTTCATCTATCTTTATCTTACATCCTACCGGGCAAACTATACAGGTAAGTATCTTCATTCCTTCTCTCCTATCAAGCTTACTTCTATATCCAGATTACTATCCAGTAATTCTCTCTTCAATCTGATCTTTATCATCTCCCCGGGTCGAGCATATTCGTAACTTCCGAGGAGGAACTCTTTACCATCAATCTTCCCTAATATCTGACAGTTTTTAAATGGTTCCTGGGGTCTGAAATATATGTATGGAGGGGTATCTATCGGGAGAGACAACCTTTGAGGAACAACATATCTTACATTTTCTCCTGCTTTTATTTGTATAATTCTCTCGACCCTTCTCTTACGGGATATGTAATTTACTGCTCCTTCTCCTGCTATATAGGCCTCTCTGGTGACTTCATCTACTAGATCATGCACCTGCAGTACATTACCACATGCAAAGACACCATCTATATTTGTCTCTCTATACTGATCTACCACTGGCCCTCCAGTCCTTGGGTCCAGCTGAACCCCTATCTTTTTTGAGAGTTCATTCTCCGGGATAAGACCAACTGATAGGAGAATCGTATCTACATCCATAGAGAATCTCTTCTTCGTCAATAGATTTTCAGCCACAACCCCTTCCACTCTATATCTCCCTTTTATCTCCGATATCGTATGATTAAGATATAGTGGGATATCAAAATCTTCCAGACACTGGACCACATTTCTGGTGAGTCCACCTGGATATGGGAGTTTTTCAAGGACACCTAAGACCTCGGCTCCCTCCAAGAAGAGTCTTCTTGCCATAATCATCCCTATATCTCCAGAACCAAGTATAACAATTCTCTTACCAGGCATAAGTCCTTCTATATTTATCAACCTCTGGGCAGATCCAGCTGTGAATATACCTGCAGGCCTTTCCCCAGGGATTCCCAATGCTCCTCTGGTCCTCTCCCTGCACCCCATAGCCAGCACTATAGCCTCGGTCTTAACAGCTATAACTCCATCCCTTCTATTTACTCCATATACCACTTTGTCTTTTATATCCAGGACCATAGTCGAGAGAAGGACATTTATATTGCTTAAAGACATAACCTTTTCTATGAATGTCTCTGCATATTCCGGGCCAGTCATTTCTATTCCCAAAAGACTGAGACCAAAGCCAGTATGGATACACTGATTCAATATGCCCCCCAGTTCAAAATCTCTCTCTATAAGAACGACGTTTGCCCCCAACTCACCAGCTCTTAAGGCAGAAGCCAATCCAGCAGGTCCGCCACCTATAACAACAACATCTGTGCTGATCTCTTTCATCGTTTTGTCTCTCCTATAACCAGCTTTGATCCTTTACCCTTTTTGGTGATCTCCTCCGGCGAAACTTCTAAGAGTTGAGATAGAAGTGGGATAAGCCTTGGGCCACAAAAACCACCCTGACATCTTCCAGAACCAGCCCTGGTCCTAAACTTTATACCATCCAAGGTATTGGCTCCGCGTCTTACCGCTTCCATCACTTCACCAACAGTCACATACTCACACCTGCATATGATCTCTCCATAGTTTGGATCTTCTGCTATCAATTTACTCCTTTCTTCCCAGGAGAGATTGGCAAATCTTCGAATAGCCTTCCGCTCAGGGATAAATTTAGGGTTTTGAAGGAGTTTGACCCCCTTATCCTTCAATATCTCAGTTACATATATAGCTATACCTGGAGCAGAACTTAATCCAGGAGATTGGATACCACCTACGTTTATCAGATTTTCTACAAGAGGAGAAGGTTCAATAACAAAGTCGTTTCTTTTTAACTCCTTAGCTCTTAGACCGGCAAATACCGTAATAATCATATTCATTGGTAATGAGGGGATTTCTCTCTTTGCAAAGGATAGAATCTCCGTCAAACCTTCCTCTGTAACATTTGTATCTTCTTTTGTAGTTATATGCTCGTTTGGACCGACGAGAAGATTCCCATCTACTGTGGGTAACACGAGGATACCCTTACTCGTCTCTGTGGGTAATGGAAATATTACGTGATTTACTATATCTCCAACCTCCTTATCGAATAAGGCATATTCGCCCTTTACCGAAGTTATCGTAAATGAATCATCTCCAGCGAGTCTAGCTATCTCATCAGAATATATACCTGCAGAGTTTATCACCCACTTAGCTCTCAAATAACCTTTATCTGTCTTAATAAGCCTTATCTTTCTATCTTCTATCTCAAATCCTATCACTGTCGTATCAAGGATAAATCTTACCCCATTTTTTTCAGCATTTTCTCTAAATGCTATGGCAAGTTCGACAGGAGAAGTAATGGCAGTATCCCTTACAAAAAGGGCACCCTTTATATCCTTGGAGATATTAGGCTCTAATTCCAGGAGTCTATCCTGGGTAATTATCTCCAGATCTATGACTCCGTTTATCTTCCCTCGCTCTTTCAGTTGCTCTAAAGTTTTAAAGCCTTCCTCACTGGGGGTTAATACCAGGGAGCCTATCCTTTTATAAGGAACATCCAATTCTTCACAGATAGAAGGATAAAGACGAGCACCTTCTACATTAAGTTTTGCCATTAAAGTCCCGGGTTTTGGATCATATCCGGTATGAACGATTGCACTGTTAGCCTTTGTTGTACCCCACCCTACATCTGCCTCTTTTTCTACAAGAGCTACTTCTAATTTATACCTTGCAAGCTCTCTAGCTATTGCTGTTCCTATTATTCCACCACCAATAATGAGGACATCTAACTCTTTGTCCATCCCAGACTGCGTCTTACTGCCTCCTTCCATCTATTATATAGAAGATCCATCTCTCTTTTATCTCTTTCAGGTTCAAATATACGTTCTACCTTCCATATCTTACTTGCCTCTTCTAAGTTTTTGAAGATACCAACTCCAATAGAAGCTAATATAAATGCACCTAAAGATGTTGTCTCTATTATCTTTGGCCTTATAACAGGTATACCAAGAAGATCACTCTGAAACTGGAGCAGAAAATTGTTACTGGTAGCCCCACCGTCAACCCTCAATTCCTTTATACTTATCGCTGTTGTCTCTTCCATAGTAACTATCAGGTCTCTGATCTCATATGCTATTCCTTCCAAGGCAGCTCTAACAATATGTTCTCTTCTGGTTGCCCTACTTATACCGATTATCGTTCCTCTGGCATACATATCCCAGTATGGAGCACCTAGACCAGTGAGAGCTGGGACAAAATATACGTCTCCGGTATCATCTACTGCCCTCGCAAAGATCTCTGAACTTGCTGAATCAGGTATAATTCCAAGATTATCTCTAAGCCACTGAACTACAGAGCCCCCTGTAAATACACTCCCCTCTATAGCATATTTTAGTTCTCCATCTATACTCCAGGCAACAGTGGTAAGCATCCCATTCTGGGCGAGAATCAGATTTTCCATTGGTTCCAAGAGGAAACATCCGGTACCATAGGTGACCTTCAATGTACCAGGAGAAAAACAGCACTGCCCAACTAGAGCCCCCTGCTGGTCTCCTACTATACCAGCTATAGGGATACCACCTCTTGGAAAGTCTACCGTATATCCAACTATACCAGAGGAATCCACCACATCAGGGAGTATTGATCTGGGTATATCAAATGTCTCTAAAAGTTCATCATCCCATTTACCACTTTTTATATTGAATAACATTGTTCTGGAGGCATTGGTAGCATCTGTGGCATGGACCTTGCCTCCGGTAAGATTCCAGAGGAGCCAGCTATCTACAGTGCCAAAACATACCCTGCCCTCTTCTGCCAGCGACTTTATCTCCGGGACATTTCTCAATAGCCAGATGATCTTTGTACTCGAAAAATAAGCGTCGCAGAGGAGACCTGTCTTCTCCCTTATAATGGGTTCATAGCCACTATTTTTTAGTTCTTCGCATATATCTGCACTTCTCCTGCACTGCCATACTATGGCGTTATATAAAGGTTTACCGGTAGCTTTATCCCAGAGTATCGTAGTTTCTCGCTGGTTGGTTATACCTATCGCAGAGATATCTTTTATATCTATACCTGATTTATCTATAGCTATAGAAACCGCTTCCTGAACAGTTAACCAGATATCTTCTGGATTCTGCTCAACCCATCCAGGTTTCGGAAAGATCTGAGGTAACTCTTTTTTCCCTTCACCCTTTTGATTACCGAACTCATCGAAGATTATTGCCCTACTATTTGTAGTTCCCTGATCAATAACCAGTATATATCCCATAAGCCTTCTCCTGTAATTATAATAAAAAGCTACGCGTATCAAGCGTAGCTTCCATATTTTTCCTAATGGTGGGCGAAACAGGACTTGAACCTGTGACCCCCTGCGTGTGAAGCAGGTGCTCTAACCGCTGAGCTAACAAACCCAGTCTACAAGCCAATTTTTTATTTTTAAACCACAAAAAAGAGCACCTGCCTACCCTTTTTTGGTCTTTTGGGACTGAATAATCTAGACAGGAAGACATTTTCTTAAAAACGCAGTGTTTATGAGCCTTCATCTTGACCTCCTTTTAACTCTTCTAAATACCTTGCTAACTCCTCGTCTGTTTTACCTTTTGCTATTTTCTGAGCTTGCCTTATACCTACATTTTTAGCTTTTGCAAGCTCTTTAATTAACTCGGCTCTTCTCTCTTTTTGCGCAAACTGTTCTTCTTGCTGTTCATATAGTTTTATTGCCCTTTCTACTTCGTCAGGAGTCAGAAAATAATGTTTAGCTACATAAGAAACATTGTCGGAAAGTTTATATTCCTTCTCTAGCTGAACTGCCTGCAATCTTCCAGCGCTGATTTGTCTATACAACCAAGCTCGCCACACCTCTCTGCTTTTCATTCTACCTGGGAACGTGTCCCACAACTCATCTGCTACTTCAAGCAGTGAAGCATATTCGTTTCTAGGTAGTCTTCTCTTTTTGCGAGGTTTTCTGTAGAGATTTTTCGGTTTTGGAACACCAAATTGTTCTTCTTCCACCCATTCCACCCCCTCTGTTTCCTCCTCCTCTGGTAACCTCACCCACTCTACCATAGGCAGGAGTTGTTTTACGTTTTTGTTTTTTGCCACCTTGCGAATATACGCTAGAATTCCCCGTGGGGTAGCGCTACCCCTAAACCCAACGACCTTTGTTTTGTCACCTTTTAGTGCTGTGACAAGAGAAAGACCATCAATTCTCCCGCCAAACGCTTGGTGGGCTAAGTGCGTTAATTCGTTCTTTTCCTCTTCTGTAAGTTTACCTCTCTGGTAAAGAATAGCGCCCATTTGAAGCTGAAATAGAGTAGGTTCTTCTTGTTCCCAATTTTCTGGCAAAAAAATAACTAGGTCAATTAGAATGTCCTCCTCCTCGGGGTCTAAGCTACCCACTTTTAGCGGAGTATACCTGAACCTGGGATTAATAACGTGCAAACTGTCATTAATTTTTTTAAGTTCGTCTGGGAAGTCTTTTAGGAGGAGGTTTTCGAGAGTAGAAAAGAGTTGGTCATATTCGTCAGGTATACGTAGAATTCGTAAAGCTTTTGGATTAAAAACGTCACCACCCAATTGATTAATTATATGGAAATTCAGCCGTAAATTTAGGTCAGCGTCTGGTCCCCACCCCGAATAAATGTCTTTTTCTTCAGTTAAGATTTCCGTAAGGTAGTCTGAGAAATTCCCTTCCAAAAATCTAGTTATTGCAACCTGTGCTTCTCTGCGAAATTCTTTTCTTTTTAAAGTAACCTTTTTAAGAGCTAAAAATCGAGTAAGCAAATAGAGCTCCCAGCGTTGGCGTGCGTTTGGTAATTCATCTCTAAAGAGTGGCGTATTCCAAGCATTCCCTACCATAAAGGAAAAATTTAAGCCTCTATACTTTAAATCAAAATTGTCTCTCGGGTGTAGAGCTCTGGGGTCAAGAAGTGGTATGTATTCGCAGGAAAATACGTCGTCTGTAAAAGATTTCATCTCTTTTGCCCTCTTTAAAACCTCTATTATTCTGTCAGTTTCCTCTTTAAAAGTCCCCATAGTTCGCTTCTGTTAATCATAACACATAGAGGGAACAAAATCAAGAACTTTTACTTTACCCCTAATAATAAGGTATAGGGGGAGTTCGCAGTTGCTAGTCATAATATGTTGAGGAACAAAATCAAGAACAAGGAGGTGTGAAAATATGAACAAGTTGCAACTCAAAAGACGAGTTCTAGGTTTGAAGGCGATGGAGATTGCTAATAAACTTGGCATTTCACAAACATACTATACCAGCATCGAGACTGGCTTTATAAGACCAAAAAACTCTGAGATTTACCAGCGTATAGCAAAAATAGTTGGGCTAAAACCAGAAGAGCTTTTTGAAGAAGTAAAAGACATAGGCTAGGCTTAATGCCTAGCCTTTTTTATTTCCAAATTTCAAGTTAAAAAAAAGGAGGTGTTTCAAATTGTCCACCTATATTATAGCACGAGGAAACAAAAAAATCTTGTTAAGAAAAGTTAAGCCCGAACATAAACTACAGAAACCAGCTGGTTGGGCGTGGAATGTAGAGCTTGTGGAGGAGTATAAGAGACAAGGTGTTACCGACATTATGGTCATAGCACCCTGGGAGAACAGACGTTATAGCGTTACCTTCGACCTGTTTCTACAAAAAGCCTTCGAAACAGACAGAGGCTACGGAAAACAACTTGTCCTTCCAGAGAGGTATTGGACTATTGAGCTAATTGACCCTAACAAAGAACAGGAACAAACGACAAACAGTGTAGAAGAGACTTAAACTGGTTTAAGGAGGTGCAAAAGAGTTGCTGAAAGAAGTCAAGGCATACCCTGACTCTTTTCTAGCTATTTATTCTCTATACTTAGATTTGGAGCCAGCGGGGGCTGAGTATAGAACGATTTGTCCGTTCCATAACGACAATAACCCTTCTTTCTTCATAAACCCCGAAACGGGACTGTTCCACTGCTTTGGCTGTGGCGAATCGGGAAACGTCTGGCAGTTTCTGCAGAGGTATTTGGGCATCGATTTTAAAGAAGCGGTAAAAATAACTAGTCGTTACGGGATTGTCCCCGAGGGTTATTCCCCCAACGGTCATTCCTCCAGGTCTGCCAAGTTAGACAAGGTAACAAGAAACGAAATAATCGACATCATAGCGAAAGTCGAAGGTGAGGAGGTGGTAGCTGGACTAAGAGAAGAACAGAAACCAAAACGCTCATTAGTGGTAGTAGACAAGTTCTACCCAAGACCCTTTACCCAGGAGATTACGTCTGAATATTCTTTCTGGTGGGAAGGCGGTAATAACGACTTCTACTATTTCGACAAGCAAGCTGGAGTCTGGAGGGACAATGCAGAAGACTTTATTCGCAATTATTTTAGGACCGCAACAGACACAATACAGGACACGCAGAAAAGAACCTACATTCTGAACGAGATTGTTAACGATGTGAGAGACTGTTCCTGGAAGGGACAGAGACTACCAGAACCGAAGACGAGTTTAATCCCCTTTAAAAACGGGGTATTTGATGTGGACAGCGGAGAGTTCAGAAATTTTAAGGAGGACGATTACTTTACGTGGACATTACCACACCGTTACAACCCTGATGCACAATGCCCCTTCCTGTATGAGCTAATTAACTCGCTGTTGCCAGAGGAACAGGTGATTTCTCTCTGGGAGCTAATGGGTTACTGTCTGTGGCGTGAATACAACTACCAGAAAATGTTCTTTTTATTTGGTAGAGGTAGCAATGGTAAGTCTACTTTTGCGAAGGTTTTAGAGCTAATGTTGGGTAAAGACAATGTAAGTCACGTGTCCCTGCGTGAAATACAAGACAACAGATTTGCTAAAGCGCAGTTGTATAGAAAGCTTGCTAACATTTCAGGGGAGCTAGAATATACAGAGCTAAAAAACACCAGCATTTTAAAGCAACTTTCAGGGGAAGACACCATAACAATGGACAGGAAATACAAAGAACCGTTTACTTATAGAAACTATGCCAAACTTATTTTCCTTACTAACGAAATAAACAAGAGTAGAGACACAACCGAAGCATTTTATAGGAGACTTTACCTTATTGAATTCCCCAAAAAATTTAAACAGAACCCTCAACTGCTCCATAGAATTGACACATTGCCAGAAGAAGAATGGGAAGGTTTACTAGTCTTAGCGTTAGACAACTTAAGAAAATTATTAGTCAACGGATTACACTTTACAATCGACCCTGAAGAAGAAGAAATAGAAAAAATTTATAATAAACTTGCGTCACCGCTGACACAGTTTATTGAAGAGAATTGCGTGGTTACTTATGACAGAGATGATTTTATTTTCAAATTTGAGTTCCTGCAACGGTTTAAGGACTGGCTTGCCGAGAAGGGGAGAACAGCTTATACAGAAACCAGATTAAAGCAAGAGCTAAAAGAGTTGGGAATAGACGAGGGACAGCGTCAAGCTGGTGAGAAAAAGTGGTGGTGTTGGCTAGGGATTAGGTGGAAAAGAGACACCGCTAATACACACACCGAAGAAACACTAGAAGTGGTCGAGTTACAAGAGGAGTAAAATTTGGTCACGCAAATCACGCAAATCACGAGGTTTTTGAAACAATTTCTATATAAGCCAAAAAAATTGTTTAAAAAAGTGCGTGATTTGCGTGATTTGAGTGATTTGCTCTCTACGACTTACTTTGTTAAGGGTACACTATTCGCATAACTTTTTACGAACTGTTCTTTTAGGGTCTCGTTGGTGCATTTGTGCACCAACGAGACTATTTCCCTCGTTCCGAAACTTTTTTCGGAACGAGAAACGTTCAAAATTGGCGTTTTAAGGACTTTTTTGGTGTGTGGGGGGTGTTAAAAATGATTAAGAATTCAACACTTACGAGTAAGCAAGAGAAAGCTATTATTCTGCTACTTCAAAACAAGAACGTTGACGAAATAGCAGAAACGTTGCGAGTTAGCAGGTCCACCATTTATAAGTGGCTAGAGAGACAAGATTTCAAACAGCGGTTTGCAGAGGTAAGGCAAGAACTCTTTGCTGAAGCTCTAGAACAACTTAAAGTTTTAACGAGAGAGGCAATAGCGACCTTGGAAGACATACTCAAGAATGGAACAAAAGAGACCTCGAGGGTAACAGCAAGCAAGACTGTTTTAGAATTAGCATTAAGACTAAAAGAAGTTGAGGAGCTAGAAAAGCGGGTAGAAGAGCTAGAAAAAATTGTGGAAAGCAGGAGGTGAACAAAATGAATCTGAAAACCAGACTAGAAAAACTAGAAAACAAGGTCAAGTCACCAGTTTATAGTGACTACATAACAAATGTTTTTGGACACACTACAGAGGAACTAACCCAGAATGCTTTAGACACAATCAAGGAGGCAGAGAAAACTGGTTGTGGTTGGACCAATTTGGCTTTTTGGTGTTCAGAGAACGTAGACACCGACAGCGTTATTTTGTCCATTGAGCGTGAGTTTGGAAGAAAACCAGAGCGAGTTTGGGTTATTCCACTAGAGGCAGTTTCGGAGGGTTGGTGAACACAATGAATTTAGCAAGCAGAATTAAAAGAATTGCGCAGAAGTTGAGGGTAAACGAGGTAAACGAGGAGAATGGAGACGAAGAAATAACGCTTAAGATTACCGGTAACACAACTGAGGAAACAATTCAGAATGCACTAAACGCAATCAGAGACGCAAAAGAAAAGAATCGAAAGTGGCACTGGGTAAACATTGAGTGTCCTGAAGGGGTTAGAATTTCGGCTGTAGTAAGAGCTATAGCAGAAGAGCTTGCTAGGGACAGGTGGGGTGACTAGCAAGTCTCTCTCAAAGAAGGTAGGGGCAAACGGGTTTTACCCTGTCCCTACCTTTCTTTTTTTAATTTCCTACCTGTTCCTCTCTTAGATGTTTAGCTGAGCTAAACTCTACCTCTTTTTTTTATACCTTTTGCAACCGTTTGCATTAACTAAAAAACAGGTAGCATAAATAAACAGGAAGTTTAAACTTACAAAAAACGTTTGCAAACGCAATAAAATATAGAACTTATGCTGTCTAGCTAAACACATACTACAGGAACAGGGTATAGAGGGAGGGGCAGGTTACCCCGTCCCTCATAAGTAAAGAGGTTAAACGAAAATATTTCGTTTAGCCAAAATACTACGCCTCTTGAGTTTCCTTCAGGTAGTCCCTCAATTCTTCAAGATTTTCAAAAGGACTGGTTGCCCCAGGGACCACCCTAAATTCGTATTCCCCGACCTGTTCAACCAGTAACCATCCCACTGGCTCGGCTGTTTCTTCATTTTTTATTACTGCCACGTCTAGATGAAAATTGTCCCAACTCACCGCCAAACAATGGTTTGGTAATTCGACCACTGAGACTTCTGGGTCGTCGTAAATGTCCCTAGCATAGACAGGAATAGCAAAAAGATTGTCGCCGAGTTCCATTATTCCCCTGTCTTCCCAGGGGACACAATTTACCCAATGCCAGCTAGACAGGTCTAAGTTCATAGCATACTCCTTCCAGGTCAGAACTTCACCCACATAATGGTCTGTAAATTCACCCCAAAACTTCATTTTAAAAACCTCCTTTTTGAACATATTCTTTTAATGCCTTTTTAACTGTGCCAACATTCTTACCACTTCCAAAAGGTAGGAATATTTTACCTACCTTTCTTTTGCCCTCTTCTAAATACCACACTGAAACAGTTCTTCCACCAACCC
>Ga0080004_1129202_pt1 | contig 23272 bp, 19 predicted proteins | sample WasSprMetagenome_FD_69207 | JGI IMG/M metagenome (GOLD analysis project Ga0080004, IMG submission 69207) | Sulfidic aquatic microbial communities from Washburn Spring, Yellowstone National Park, USA - WS (SPADES assembly) (version 2) | ecosystem: Environmental > Aquatic > Thermal springs > Hot...
CACGCCCTCGCTCATCGGCTTCACTGTGCCGAGTCATCCTCATCCGGGCGTGGGAGGTCTCGTTTCTGCGGCGTTGCCCGGGGTCTCCCCCGGTGCCTCGCGGCACCGCGCGCCTCCCGGAACGGGGGAGGAACTTCCTCGGGAGCCCCCCGTGGCCCGCCCCGCCGCTCGCCCCCCATTGAGACACATTACCGGCTCTCTTATTTCAGGTTTCCTTCCTAGGTTCTAGGTTAGGTCTCCGCACTCGCATAGAGCGTCGTTTATCAGGTTGTATAGGTCTTGCATGCCCTGCCCAGTCTTTGCCGAGGTTTTCACAATTCTCATGGCCTTCGAGTACTCCCTTACTAGGTTCATGAATTTTGCTGAGAGTTCTGCGGCGAGCCCATGCTCTTCTAACGCTATCCTCTCCACGAGCTTAGACTCGTCTAGCAGCATCCTCTCGAGCTCGATGGTGTTGAGCAGGTCCGCCTTGTTTATCACGGAGACAACTGGGATCCTGAGCCTAAGCCTCGTTATAATGGACATCGAGATTCCGACCGCAAAGCCCGAGAGGCTCGAGGCGAGAAACGGGTCGAGTATGTAGACGGCGACGGCTCTCGATCCCTCGGATAACCTTTCGACTATCCTAGGCCCCATCTCCCTGAAGAGGAAAAGCTCCATCTGTCCTGGTGTATCGATGAGCCTGAATCCGGTACCATTAATAGATCGTATTCTCACAACAACATCATTCAGCCTCTCCTCGATTATTTCTGCTGCCTTAATCATCGCACCATTCGGCCCGAGGCCAGTATCCCTCATCAAGTCATCAACCCTCACAAGAGACCTGATATCATAGCTAGGCTTATATGGGAGCTTTAGAACGCCGGGATCCAAGTTGACATATATGGGTCTCTCGCCGAGCTCCTTCTCAAGCCACCTGCCAAATGAAGCAACCATCGAGGTCTTACCACACCCAGCCGGCCCGATCATCACAACATTCATCCAAGCATCCATCCAAGACAAAATCTACACAACCCGAAATTTAAATAATGATGAAGGGAACCCTCAAAACAGAACTCACCATCATCTCGGAAAGATAATATAATCGTCCTAGTTGATGTTCCTTGAATGATGTATGCGGCCGTATCTGACCGCGGTGGATGATGATGACGTGCTTAGCTGATTTATCCGTGAGAAGCTTTTACTTCATTATTCTTATTCTTCTCCGGTCTATCGTCAGGATAGCCATTGTTATGGCTATAGCTCCGAAAATTATCATCCTGACGTTGAGGTCTATTGCGAGCATGCTAAGCCCCGAGTCAAGCCACCTGATTATCAAAACCCCGAGCAGAGTTCTATGGACCCCACCCACGCCTCCGGTTAGCGCGGTTCCCCCAACCACGACGCTCGCGAACAATGGTATCATGTCAAGAACTCCTACCTGCATATGTGCGCCCTGAATCTGCGATGCATAGAGTATTCCAGCTATGCTGGCGAGCAGGGAGCAGATCATGAAGACCAGAGTTCTCACCATCTTAACATTTACCCCGGCCAGCCGCGCTCCAACGATATTGCTGCCCACCGCGTAAATCATTCTGCCGAAGGGCGTCATAAATGTCATGAAGATGCATATTACCCAGACTACTATAGCCCAGTAGAATATTGAAGGTAGTCCGAGTATCATGGTCGTGGAAACGGCCCTGAAAGCGGGATCGGTGATCATCCTCGTATATCCCCCGGAGATTACCTGCGCCAGTCCCTCAGCCACCATCGATGTCGCAAGTGTCGCCATGAATGATGGTATATTGAATCTGGCTAGCAGGATGCCGTTAATGAATCCGAAGATGAGCCCGACCACGATTGCCACGATTATCGAGGAGAATCCCATTGAAGGATAGAGTACGGCGAATATCATCGCCGAAAGCTTTAGGACGCTGGGTACCGAGAAATCGAATGATCCCATTAGTATCACGAGCGTTAAGCCACATGCAGCGATAAGGAACCAAGACATCCCATAGACTAACGTTATAACGCTATCCCAGCTTGTCAGGAAGTAGGGGTTCGCCATCCTAAGAGCGATTACTAGCGCGATGAAGCCCATGATAGGTATTATCGTGTTAATATTCCTCTGAAGCCATTCTCGGGAAAGCCAAGCTTGAGCCATTTTTAACCCCTCCTCACGCTATCAAGGCCCCCTTAAGAGCTCTGGATGCGGCGATCACAGCTCCCAGCAGTAGTGTTCCAACATACAGTTTGAGATGGTTTGGATCCACTCCTGGCAGGAGAAATAGCCCGTTGAATATGAGAACGTAAACCAGTGCCCCGAGTAGTGTTCTATGCGGTCCTCCCATGCCACCCGCGAGAGGAGTTCCTCCGAGAACTATAGCCGCGAGCCCCCTTACAAGCTCACTGGGGTCAAAGTCCACCCTCGTTTGGCATCCGAGGTGGACGAAGATGGCTATTGAGCCAAGCCCTGTCAGCAATCCGCTGAGCGTGAAGGCTAGTATCTTGTATTTTTCCACATTTATTCCAGCGAGCTTCGCTCCCTCCTCATTTGACCCTATTGCGCAGAAGTACGTGCCCAGCTTCGTGAAGAACATTATGAATAGGGCGAGTACTATTACGGGGAGAGCTAGCAGGAAGGGCGATGGAATATATGGTATCGGCGACTCTCGCAGGAAGTTATATGCTGGGACAATTAATGTGAGAACTCCAGAGATATTCCTAACGTAGGTTGTTAAAAAGGCGAGCACCGCGGTCACAGCGATCGTTAATATAAATGATGGCACCTTAGCCTTTACATGGACTACGCCATTGAAGAGCCCTACTAGTAGGCCGAAAATCGGATATATCGCTATTGATGCCAGCCCTAGATAGGGATACAGCAGCCAGACGAGAGCTCCGCCAAACATCCATATACCCATGTATGATACATCCATGGAGCCAAGCAGTATTACGAAGGTCGGCCCTACAGCTAGCATCGAAGTAACGGCAAAGTTCTTCAGTATAGCCACCAAGTTGCTTGTTGACAGGAATTTGTCGGGCACTAGCGCCGAGAATATTACGACTAGCGCAACTATCGCCCATACAGCTGGATTAACCTTAACAAGCCTCCATATTGATGCCGCGATTACCGAGCCAATCTTTAATCGCTCCACTTCGCTTTTCATAGTCCCATTAACCTCCTGAACTCCTCATTAGTATAGGTTGCCTGTATAACTCCACCCCTTATAGAGATTATCTTGTCGCATAAGATGGCATACTCCTTAGGATCATCGCTCACGAGGATCATTGCTATGCCGTTCTTCTTCATCTCGAGTAGGACTTCGTATATCTCCTCTCTTGCCCCAACATCTATGCCTATTGTCGGATCCTCAAGTACGAGTATCTTTGGGCTCTTCTCAAGCCACTTACCAACCGATACCTTCTGCTTATTTCCACCGCTCAGTGAATAGCATTCAGTCTCCACATTCGGTGCCCTTATCCTGAGCTTCTTCATTATCTTCTCAGCCAGCGATCTCTCAGCATTGAAGCTTATCACTGATATAATTTTCAGCGGCCTCTTTGTGACTTTATCAAAATTCACTATCGACACATTCTTCCTTATAGGCCAGAAAAGGAAGAGCTCTTTCCCCGTCTCGCCTGAGAAATACCCTATGCCCAGCTTAACCCTCGCATATGGCTCGCTCTTCAGCTTAACTTTCCTGTTATCTACGAGGATCTCACCAGCGTCGGCGGCTATCTCTCCATATAACGCCTTGGCTATCTCGCTTTTACCACATCCAGCCGGCCCAAATAGCCCTATGCATTCCCCTTCATGGAGATCAAAAGAAATATTCTCAAAGTAGCCCTTCTTCGTCAGGTTTCGCACAGATAAGACTACGCGCCTCCCTTCCACAGCACCCACGCCATATACATATCTCGCCCATAAGTCGTAGTAGGATTCCCTTCCAACAATCTCCCTGAAGATTTGATCTTCAGTAACTTTCTCTGATGAAAGATCATGATGAGCAACCACTCGCCCATCCCTCAACACATAGATGCGATCACTGAACTTCATCACCTCTGGGATTATATGAGAGACGAAGATGAATGAGTTTGATTTCTTCAGGTTGAGGAGGTAGTTGAATAGCTCGTCCCTTTCTTCAATCGAGAGAGGCGCTGTCGGCTCGTCAAGGATTATGACAGGTATTATCTCAGCCTCACCATCCATCCCAACCATCAACCTTACGCTTAATATTGCTCGAGCTATCTCAACCATTTTCTGAGTTGATGGTGGGAGCTCATACATGCTGCTTGCTAGATCGCATTTTAGCCCAAGCTCCTCGAAAACGGATTTTGCTAAGCCAATGATCTTCCCGAGCTGCAACCTCCCAAGCCTCGTAAACTTCTCCTCGAGGCCAAGGAATAGGAACTGATAGACCTTCAGATGCGGTATGACCCCCCTTTCCTGATATACTATCGAGATTCCTCTACTAAGAGCATCCAAGGGATCCCTCGGGAATGGGACTTTTCTGCCCATTTGATACATTTCTCCACTGTCCGGCTGGTATACCCCAACTAAGATCTTCATCAACGTGGATTTTCCGGCCCCATTCTCGCCGACAACACTCACTATCTCATTTCTTCGAACCATTACGCTAACATTATCAAGCGCTCTAACAACTCTATCGAAGGTCTTAGAAACATCCCTGACCTCAAGAATAGGGTCTAAGGTACCCATTATGCTCGCATTCACCTAGAATATAAAAGAAATGAGAATTAAAAAATATTTAGTGTATTTACTGTCTGTATCCTCATAGAAATTGTTAATCCCCAATCTTGCCCCAGAGTGGTTCCAGCTTTAGTCCCTCGGCTTCAGCAGCTTTAATCTTCGCCTCGTTGTCGTTCCAAGTGTCCCAGCTAAGGTCAAGGAAATATTTCATCGTTAATGCGAACTGTTTCCTGAAGGACTCGAGGTTCTCTCCCTTCGTCCTGTCATCAGTAACCTTCATCCTGCTCATTAGTGGCACATAATAGAAGTCATTTGCTGTTAAGTAGTTCTTCGCATGCCTGTCATATGTTAGGTTAAGCTCCTTGCACTTGCCAACAGACAGCGTCCTGAAGTCATATGGGTATGTCTTGGACGGATATACTTCGCTGATCTTCAGGAAGTCTAGGAGCTTTGCTGCATCAACAGCGATGAAGTTCGGGTGCCACCATAGGCCCGAGGCCTTAATAAGCTCCTCGTTCTCCTCCTTGATGCCTGGTGTCGATAGATTTAGAACTGTTGTGACCCATGGTGATTGCACCATCTCATCTCTCAGTGGATAGGAGGCCCCGGTGACCGCATCATATGTATCAGCAACACGCTTTCCGCCGAAGTACTGGAACTCGGTCAGCGATGTAACGAACCAAGCCCCTTTGATCACCTCATCGACACAGGCGACGATAGCGTCCCTAGCGGCTGCGAAGGGCCCTATGTCGATCCCTCGCTCCTTGAACACCGAGACCGTGCCCATGGCCTGGTCGTCGTTGTGACCCCAGACGGCATCATAATCTGTTCTAACGGCCAGTGCATCCTCTCCAGCCTTCCTACCTCCTGGATAAGCCCACTCACCCCAATAGTGCCCGAGTAGCAGTATGAATGGATACCTTCTCCAAGCAATTGAGATACCCTGATTAATGAGTGCTGTTGAGTCTGGGGCGATTGTCTTCGAGGACTGCACATGCAAGACCTTGCTCTTGCCATACTTCCTCATTTTCTCGAAGAGCAGTGTCATGCAGTGGAAGCTCATCTCATCAGACATTGTACTGAATTCTAGGAACCAGTACGGGCCCTTGTCGCCGGGCAATAACGCTGGATCCCTGCACCATGCAGTTGCAGCGAACACCTTGTTATCCTCACAGAGCCTGACTATCTCCTGCATAGCAGCGAGAGCTGGAGCCCAGTAAACAACACCCTTAGCTCCAGCCGCGATCAGGGAATCCGTGGCCTCCACGGCCTTCAGAGCCTCAGCGCCAATTTCAATTCCCTTAAAGTCTAGCCCAAGCTGCTTGCATGCCTGATCGGCGCCCTGATAATCATATTTCGGCGCCTCCTGAGCTAGGGTCCAGGTGACATATCCTACGAGGAACTTCTCGCCCGGCTTGCCAGTGGCATATCTCTGAGCCAGCTCCCTCCTCATCTCCGCGAGACCGGTGACCGGAGGAGCTCCCGTCACTGTAGTGGTAACGGTCTCCCTTACAGTTGTAGTTGCAGTGACCGTCCGCTCTGCGGCCGCCACCGTGGTAGTGACAGTTGTTGGCACAGTCCTTGTTACTGTTGAAGTTACAGTCTCAGCAGGGGCCGCTGGCTTCGCGAAATAGCCGACAATTCCTCCTACCACGAGACCCGCAACTGCAGCTCCAGCCACCTTAGCGGCAGTTCCAACGGCCCTCCTACGCGTCATCCTAGCCTTTAGCACATCTAACCCCTCAAAATTCTTCTTCTCTGACATACCTATTTTTCACGTATAGTGCGGGATCAGCCAAGAATTAAAGTTTTCTAATGCATAGTGTCATGCCAGCGTTATTTAACACGTCTATAAGAGCTGTGAGTTTTTATAAACTTTAAAAGTTTAAAAATTAAAAACTAGTAACTTTCGGTATCAGTTACTAACATGGGCCCTTTCAGCTGATATAGAGGAAGGGGGATACACATTTAGGGTGGCTTCCTTAGTATTTTGTGGATGACTGTGAATGTCTGAAAGAAGTTACATAATTCGCGATCCATTCCTGTTGCATCGTGAGGGTGTTCTTAGATCTCGAGGTGAGAAGGCTAGGGAGGGGAATATTGAGGTGGCTAAAACTATGGCCGAGTTCTTGAGGAGCTCCTTGGGGCCGATGGGTATGAGCAAGCTTATGATAAACAAGTTCGGCGATACCGCTGTTACAAGAGACGGCGCAGTTATACTCGACATGATGGATGTATATCACCCAATTGCCAAGTTTTTAAAAGAGGCTGCCAAGAGCGTTGAAAGCACCGTCGGAGACGGTACGAAAACGACGATAATATTAGTTGGGGAGCTTGTAAAGCGGGCTGAAAGATTATTGCAGAGCAGGATCCAGCCGGGGGTTATAGTTAGTGGATACAAGAAAGCGTGTGAAATAGCCTTGGGACATTTGAAAAAGCTTTCCAAACCATTTAGCATAAATGATCCAGAGTTGATGAGGAGGATTATAAAGAATATGATTGGTACGAGGGGGATTGAAGGTGCCATTGATCATCTCACTAACCTCATTATCAAGGCCATAAATGTCGTGATCGAGTTCAGGAATGGTAAGGCTATCATAGATAGGGGCCTAGTTCATATAGTTAAGAAGCCTGGGAAAGATATCTTGGAGAGTGAGCTCATCAAGGGGGTTGTCATTGATAAGAGGCTAGCGTATCCGATGATGCCTAAAAAGGTTGTCAACGCGAGGATTGCTGTGCTGGATATGGCCTTGAAGGTTGATCCGTTCAAGCATCTCCAACCATATAAGAGGGAGATACATGTTAGCGGGAGTGAATTGGTTAAGAGATTCATTGATGAGGAGGATGAGATTGAGAAGGATTTTGTTAGGCTGATAGTCTCCACTGGGGCAAATGTCGTCGTTTGTAGGAAACGCATCGGGAGGGTTGCGAAGCATGAGTTTGCGAAGGCCGGGGTTATGGCTGTTGAGAGGCTTCTTAAGGATGAGCGGATAGAGCCTGTCGTAAGGGCTACAGGCGCAATGAGGGTTGCAAATCTTCAAGATCTCAGGGAGGGGGATTTAGGACATGCAGACTTGGTAGAGGAGCGGAAGTTTGGGAAAGATCGCATGGTGGTTATTGAGGGGGGCAAGGCTTCCAAAGTGGCCACGATACTTTTGAGGGGCGACCCGCACCAGGCAGATGAGGCGGAGCGCGCAATAAAAGATGCTGTGGCCATGATCTCCAACCTTGTTAATGAGCCAGCATATGTCCCCGGTGGAGGAGCTGTTGAGGAGGCTCTTTCAATAGCCGTTAGGAATGAGTCGCTCAAATATCCGGGAAAAGAGCAGATCGCGATGCAGGCGTTCGCCAATTCCCTAGAAGTTATACCAATTCTGCTGGCCCGTAATTCCGGGCTCGATCCAACAGATATAATAACGGAACTGAGGGCAAAGCATGTCGGGGGTATGTACGAGTATGGGATAGACGTTTTCTCCAAGGATATTGTGAATGTTATTGAAGCCGGCTTAATAGAACCCCTAGTGGTCAAAGAACAGGTCTTGAAAACCTGCACTGAGGTGGCCTCCACGATAATCAGGATAGATGATGTGATTGATAGAAGATATGCCAAAAGACATCGCGGGGAGATGCCCTAAGCTTACTAAGGGATTAAATTCCGCGCATGCGCAACATTTATCTCTCATCACGACATCTAAAATCCCTACGGTGGAATATTATGTCGTCCCAGTATTTTATCGGGGTCGATATAGGGACTACAGGAACAAAGGCGACGATAACCGATGAAAAAGGGAGACAGCTTGCAATAGCCTATGAGGAGTCCAAGCTCTATTATCCAAGAGTTGGCTGGGTTGAGCAGAAACCTGAGGACTTCTACTCCTCGGTCGTGAATACTGTGAGGGAGATATTGAGGAAGTCGCAGGTGAATCCAAAGGATGTTGCCTCCATAGCCTTTAGCGGTCAAATGGCTGGTATACTTGGCATAGATAAAAACTGGAGCCCCGTAATTCCATATGACTCATGGCTCGATATAAGATGTAAAAAGTATATTGACATGCTCATGGAAAAGTATGCTGATCTATTGATAGAGATTACCGGTGCTCCACCTACAGTCGACCATCTACCAAAGATGATGTGGTGGAAGAATGAGAGACCCGAAATATTCGAGAAGATCTATAAGTTTACTGTGCCAGCGGTGTATGTTGCGGGCAGGCTTGCTGGGCTCAAGGGAGATGACGCCTTCTACGATTATACCTATGTCACCTTCACAGGCTTATTTGATATCAAGCGAATGGAATGGTCTGAGGAACTCAGTAAAACATTTGATCTTCCACTCGATAAGCTTCCGAGAGTAGTGAAACCTTGGGACATTGTTGGAGAACTGACATCGGAGGAGGCGGAGAGGCTGGGTCTCGTCAAAGGCATACCTGTAGCTGCTGGGGCGGGTGACGCCATGGCATGCTCCCTCGGAGCGGGACTTACGGAGCCTGGAATATGCCTCGACATAGCTGGAACAGCATCGGCATTTTACGTGTCAGTTAACACGATAGTACCCGACATGAGGTATAAGACCTTGCTCCATCTCAAGTCCGTTGTCCCAGAGTTATGGAATATAGGTGCATACATTAATGGCGGAGGTCTCTGCCTTAGATGGTTTAGAGATGAAATCGCAAAAGATATCAAAGTTGAGGCTGAGAAAAGAGGCATAGACCCGTATAAACTGCTAGATGAGATGGCCTCAAAGGTCCCCGAGGGATCAGAAGGTCTATTCTTCATACCGCATCTCGGAGGAAGGGCCTACCCGTATAACCCAAAGTTACGTGGCCTGTGGATGGGATATACTTGGAAACATACTATGGCACATTTCTACAGGTCGATTCTCGAAGGGATAGCCTACGAATATTACCACTATCTGAGTATACTGAGAGAACTCTTGAAAGGCGTGAAGATCACGGAGGTTAGGGGTATAGGTGGCGGGAGCAAAAGCCCGATCTGGAGCCAGATTAAAGCCGATATACTTGGAGTACCATATGTGCTGCTGAACCAAGAAGAGTTCGCTGCATTGGCCCTCGCGGTCATTGGTGGATACGCAGTTAAGGCCTTTAAGGACTATAAGAAGACAATAAACGAATGGGTGAGGCCCGTTAAGAGAATAGAGCCGAGAATGAGCATTCATGAGAAGTATCTACAATACGCGGAGTTCTATGAAAAGCTGATCACAAAATCGGATATTCTCTTCGAAGGGCATGAGCGACTGGTTGAGGAATAGTTTTTCATCATAGCAATACTGGAGCCACCAAAAATAATTATTGTTTTGCGGGGCCTTAATAATGTATCTCTAAGCTTATGACTTTGGATATAGAAGGAATATTTATCACTTAGGAGATTGGCGATCATTTTGCGGTGAAAAATTATGACGCCCGCGAGCACTCAGAGGTGGAAAGGGATCGCGGGGAGACTTCTGAGGATAAACCTCTCGACTAGGAAGATTGCGGCCGAGGATATTCCCTTTCCTTGGATTCAGAAGTACTTGGGTGGCAGGGGGCTTGCGGCGAGATATTATTACGAGGAAATTGACCCGGGTGTTGATCCATTGTCCCCGGAGAATAAGCTGATATTCATGAACGGGATAATGACGGGCGTCCCGGCTTTCGGCTCGACGAAATCATACATTGTCGCAAAGTCTCCTCTTACTGGACACTATTCGGTGACGAATGCCGGTGGATATTTTGGCGCTCACTTAAAATGGGCTGGATATGATGGCATAATTATCGAGGGCAGGGCTAACAGCCCCGTGTACATCTCGATAATGGATGGAAATGTCGAGATAAGAGATGCGAGTAGCTTTTGGGGAATGAAGACTGCTGAGGCGCAGGATGCGATTAGAGAGGAAGTTGGTGATAGGCGGGCCTCCGTAGCCTGTATCGGCCCGGCTGGTGAGAAGCTCTCGAGAATCGCGTCGGTCATGGTTGATCATTCGAGCCGCAGGGGAGGGGCTTTTGGGAGGGGTGGATTCGGCGCCATCATGGGTTCAAAGAACCTAAAGGGGATCGCTGTCCTCGGGACAAAGGGTGTGGAGCTCGCGGATCCGGATGGTTTGCGAAGCTACCTGAAGGAGCATATTAAGGAGCTTAAGGAGACTACTGGAAACCACACTAAATATGGGACGCTCCAGTATGTTGGACCGCTCTATGAGCTTGGAGCATATCCGCTCATGAACTTTACTAGGACGAGGGTCGACGATGAATCTCTAATGAGGAACCTCTATGCAGAGGTTATGAGAAGCCGGTATCTCGCTAAGGATGTCGCATGTGTGAACTGTCCGGTTGCCTGTGGGAAGTTCCTAGAGGCAAGGGAGGGGCCTTGGAGCGGTGCAAGGTGCAAAGTGGAGTATGAGACGCTTTGGTCACTTGGTCCTCATTGCGGAGTATTTGATTACAACGTCATAATAGCTGCCCACCAGCTGGTTGACGAGTATGGCTTTGACGGGATATCGGCTGGTTATACTGTTGGATTCGCAATGGAGCTGTATGAACGCGGCATAATAGATAAGGGGTTCACGGGGGGCATTAATTTGAGATTCGGGGATGGCGAGGCCGAGATCCAGCTGCTTGAGCTCATGGGTGAGAGGAGAGGTGTTGGGGAGATCTTTGCAGATGGCTCTGTCGCCGCAGCCGAGAGAATTGGAAAGGACTCAATAAAGTATGTTATGCATGTGAAGAGGCAGGAGTTCGCTGCCTACGAGCCGAGAGCATTCTATGGTATCGGGCTGGCCTATGCTACCTCATCAAGGGGTGCCTGCCATAATGTTGGCGGCTGGACCATTAGAGACGAGCTCCTCAAGCCGAAGATCGATAGGTTTGCCATTAGGGGTAAGGGTCTGCTCGTTAAGACACTTCAAGATGTAAGAGCATACATAGACTCGATCGCGCTATGTACGATACCAAGGCGGTCGTTAAACCTTACAGATGACCCAAGCCCTGAGGTCGTAAACTATATCACGGGCGCTGGGCTTACCGGGAGGGATCTCGTGATCGCTGGTGAGAGAATTTACACGATTGAAAGGATACTCCTAAATCGTGAAGGCGTAACTAGGAAAGATGACATGCTGCCGCCGAGGATAATGTATGAGCCGGTGCCAGACGGGCCCGCTAAGGGGCACAGGATCTCGCCCGCGATGCTCAACTTCATGCTCGATGAATATTATGAGGCAAGGGGCTGGGACTCGAATGGTATTGTGAAGGAAGAGACTAAGAGGAGGCTCGAGATAATCTAGCGTGAGGTGGATGAGATGAGCTCCGAATCCTTCTCGAAGGTGATCAACCTAGATCTAAAGAATTTTACGATGACCCCGGCTACCCGCAAGAGGGAGGTTAGGCTCAGCGAGCTGAAAGACTACTTCAGCGATCCTGCCGCCGCTAACAAAATACTCTCATCCGGCAGGGATCCGGTAGTCTACGAATACTATGAGTATGTTGTCGATGAGTCCGCCGGCCATCTAAGCCTCGGGTTGACAATAATTTACCCAGGGAAAGTTGGGAAGGAGTATTTCATGACTAGGGGGCACTTCCATCTAAAGCCTGCCGCTGAATTCTATTATGGAATTCGCGGTAGGGGGATGCTCTTGATACAGAGTGAGGATGGCAGGGCGGAGTATGTCGAGCTAAGGCCTGGTGTCATCGGCTATGTTCCACCAGGCTGGGGTCATAGGACGATAAACACGGGCAGGGGCAAATTCGTATTCTTCTTCGCATATCCGTCAGACGCAGGTCATGACTATGGGATAGTGAAAGAAAAGGGATTCGCGAAGATAGTCATCGAGGAAAAAGGTAAGCCGAAGGTTGTGGATAACCCGAAATATGTCAGCTCGACGATCTAGACCTGCCCATTTTCCCTAAAAATCCAGCCCCGATTTTTATTCCTAGGGCTTTATCAAAACCCTAAGACCCTCGCCTCTTAGCACTGTTGAGAATGCTTCTAGCCCTTCTTTCAGCCCAAACATGTGTGTTATCAGGGATTTGACGTCGATCACTCCGGCCGCGACAAGCTCTAGGGTTTTCCTAAACTCGTATGGCGTCTGCATTGATGTCCCGAGGACGGTTATCTGCTTATAGTGTATGATGTTCGTGTTTATCGGGACTTCCTCTTTCCCGGCTGGTAATCCTGCAAAGAAGTTTATCCTCCCGCCCCTCGAGACTATTCTCAGAGCATCCTTTTGTGCGGCCCCAACGCCAACAGCTACTATGACTGCGTCAGCTCCCCTGCCTCCGGTTATTTCCATCACCCTTTTTTCAAGATCCTCCTTGGCCGAGTTTATTACATAGTCTGCCCCGAGCTTTACCGCAGCCTCAAGCCTTCTCTCATCGATCTCGCTCATGATGATCTTCGCTGCTCCAAATGCCTTCGCGAGCTTCAGGTGCATGAGGCCTATAGGGCCTGCACCTATTATCGCGACTATATCGCCCGGCCCTATCATGAGCTTTCTCTGGCCTCGGAAGCAGGCTGCGAGGGGCTCAACTAGTGAGGCCTCCTCATAGCTAAGGTGGCCCGGTATCTCGAGCACGCCTCCAACCTCGAATGCCTGGCCAGGAATGATCACGTACTCGGCAAATGACCCATCAATATCAATGCCTATCGCGTACCTATTTGGGCATAGGACATGCTCCCCTTTTAAGCAGTATTCGCATTTGCCGCAGAAGATGTTCGGATTAACGACAACCCGCTTGCCAACATATTCTTGATACTTCTCGCTCGCCTCGACGATCTCTCCAGCAAACTCATGGCCCAAGGTTATGGGGACCTTTGTCCTAGCACCTGTTGTATAAGCCTTTATGTCCGTCGCGCAGATTCCGGTAGCTCTAACCCTGAGTATGGCTCCATCACCCTCGAGCTTCGGAACATCAACATCCTCAAGCCTAAGATCCTCCTTGCCATAAAGCCTCAACGCCAGCATGCCGGCCTGCTCTCCTTACAAAGGATGTGCTTTAAAAGAATTTCGAGAACACAGAAATATCTTCAAAACCGCGCTCATAGGCCTCGAGGACACTTTCGCCTGGATAGTAAGCGCCCCTCGCGGACCCCTCGGGCGATTGGGAGTGGCGGGCTGAGGGCGTCCGGCGCAAAGGCCTCCGCCCTTACACCCCCACCCCATCAACCCCCTCTTCTAGGGGAGCCCTCGTCGAGGGCCGAGGCCCGTCGCCGGGCCCCATGGCCCTCGATTGGCCGCCTAGTCTCGGGAGCGGCTTCGGGCTTAGATGCTTTCAGCCCTTATCCGCTGGGGCGCGGGTGCCCGGCGTCCCCCTGTAGGAGGACCGGTACCCCGTTGGCCCCGGCGCTCCGTTCCTCTCGTACTAGGAGCACCTTCCCCTCAGGCGGCCACCGCCCCCGGCAGGTAGAATCCGACCTGCCTCACGGCGGTCTAAACCCAGCTCACGTTCCCCTTTAATCGCCGAACAGGCGCACCCTTGGCCGCTGCTGCACGGCCAGGGTGGGAAGAGCCGACATCGAGGTACCAAGCCGCGGGGTCGATGGGGACTCTCGCCCGCGACGAGCCTGTTATCCCTGGGGTAACTTTTCTGTCACCACCGCCCCCCACCGGTGGGAGGCGATGGATCGCTAGGCCCGGGTTTCCCCCCTGCGCCCCTTACGTTCAAGGGCGCAGTCAGGCCGGCTTTTGCCCTTGCACTCTACGGCGGGTTTCTGTCCCGCCTGAGCCGACCTTTGGGCCCCCTCGATACCTTTTCGAGGGGGTGCCGCCCCAGCCGAACTGCCCACCTGCCGTTGTCCCAGGGCACAGGCCCTGGTTAGCGGCGCAGCCGGAGGTGGCCGGTGTTACATCGGCGCCTCCCCCAGCCCCCGGAGAGGCTGGGATCGACGGCTCCCGGCTACGCTCTGCACCCCCAGCCGCACCGCAGCGACAGGCTGCAGTAAAGCTCCACAGGGACTTCTCTCCCCGCCGGGGGCCCCTGGACTGTGCATCCAGGTTACGTGGGTTCACGGGGTTCCGGGCGGGGACAGCGGGGCCCTCGTTGATCCATTCATGCACGTCGGAACTTACCCGACAAGGCATTTGGCTACCTTAAGAGAGTCAGAGTTACTCCCGGCGTTTAGGGGCCCTTATCCCGGTTGGACCCGGGGTTCAGGGACCCCCACTGGCCAGGATTGAGGAGCCGTTCACAACCTTTCGGTCTCGCGGCTCCCTATGTTTTTATTAAACAGTCGGGACCCCCTTGTCACTGCGACCTGCGATCCCAGGCTCGCGGCCCAAGATCGCAGGCACCCCTTCTACCGAGGGTACGGGGCTAATTTGCCGAGTTCCCTCGCCCGGAGTACCCCCAGACGCCTTAGGCTCCTCACCTAGGGGCACCAGTGTCGGTTCTTGGTACGGTCACGGGGGCTCGTTCCCGCCTCCCTTTTCACCGGCCCCAGGGCTCAGCCGAAGCCCCCATACGGGGGCCCCATCCCGCTTTCACCCGGTTCTCGCCATTACGGCACTCCCCGGGCTTATACGGTTGGACCGGGCTACGGCCCGGCTCGGCCTACCCCGAGGCGTCAGGAGGCGGGCTTGCGTTGCCGCACCTACCCCCGTGGCACCGGAATCTTAACCGGTTTCCCTTTCGGCCTACCCGGTTAAGGTCGGCCTTAGGACCGGCTTACCCCCGGCTGACGACCATTGCCGGGGAACCCTTGCCCCTACGGCGGAGGGGATATGAGGAGGGGGCTGAGGACCAAACTTTCCCAAAAGGCAAATAAATCTACGAGCAACACATTATAAACCCTAAATTGATAGAGTTCCAAGTTCTGAGCATGAGCCAGTAACTCCCTATCCTATAGAGGGTTTACGAAATTGCAAGAGAGATATTTTCAATAGAACTGACCTTTTTGTGTTCCAACCCTTTACCCTGAGATATTGATTCATTAAAGCGTAATCTCATCTGCAGCGACGGATTTCGGCACGCCTTTGCAACCATTACTGTATCGAAAAGCGAGGTAGCGCATTCTCCTCATCAATTGTCTTCTCGAAATTTTCGAGAATAAGGTATTGCACTACTTATGAATTCACTTGGTCCAAGCCCCCTCTTTCTCACCCCTCTAGCGCTGTTACTACCGCCGGGATCTGCATTAGGGGCCGGTCCACCGGACCTCACGGCCCGGCTTCTACCCAGCCCCTACGCCCCCCTACCGCCACCCGGCATCCGCCGGGTGACCCGGGGTTTCGGCGGCCCGCTTAGACCCGTCAATTTTCGGGGCCTCCCGCCTCGGCGGGTGCGCTGTTACGCGTTCCTTAGAGGATAGCTGCTTCTAAGCTTACCTCCCCGCTGTCTTCGGCGGGAGACGCCCTTCGGTTTGTTCACTTAGCGGGCACTTAGGGGCCTTAACCCCAGGTCCGGGTTGTTCCCCTCTCGGGGCAGGAGCTTACCCCCCGCCCCCCACTCCCGGGGTCTACGGCGCCCAGGGATTCGGAGTTCGAAAGGGAGGCGGGCCCTTTCGAGCCCTTACCCCCCTATCGGTGCTCTACCCCCTGGGCGGCCTCGCCCGGGGCTGTCCTGCGAGACACTTCGGGGGGAACTAGCTATCACCGGGCTTGATTGGTCTTTAGCCCCTACCCCCAGGTCAGGGGACCGAATTGCACGTCAGGACCCCTTACGGGCCTCCACCGGGGTTTCCCCCGGCTTCACCCTGCCCAGGGGTAGATCGCCCGGTTTCTAGCCGCACGGCCGTGACTTCAGGCCCTTATCAGACCCCGCCCCTCGGGGAGCATAGTGCTCCCCTGCGGGCTAGTCGGTTTCCCTACGCCTACGGGCCTTGGTGAGCCCTTAGGCTCGCCACGGCCGTGCACTCCCCGGCCCGTGTTTCAAGACGGAGCGGGCGACCCCGGTATCCCCCCTCGACCCCCATGGTGAGGGGTCTTCGGGGGGATTATCCTTGAGGGCCGCCCACGTCTGTTACCGGCCGGTTTCAGGCGCTTTTCACCCCCCTCCCGGGGTACTTTTCACCTTTCGCTCACGCTACTGGTGCGCTATCGGTCTCGGGACGTATTTAGCCTTGGAGGCCGATGACCCCCAACTTCCCGCACCCTATCCGGGGTGCGGTACTCGGGGACCCGGGCATCACCCCTCCCGCCTTCCCCTACGGGGCTATCACCCTCTATGGCGGCCCATTCCAGGGCACTTCGGGTCAGCGGGCTGGGGTGGGCCCCGGGCCCATCACCCCACATCCCCGCAGAGTTGTCCCCTGCGGGTTCGGTTTGGGCTCCTCCCCTTTCCCTCGCCGGTACTCGGGGAATCCCATTTTGGTTTCTTTTCCTCCCCCTACTTGGATGTTTCCGTTCGGGGGGTTCCCGATCCCAGGGGCCTCAACCCCCGGGATCGAGGGCTGGGAGCAAAGCCCCCAACCCTCAGGAGATCCCATTCGGAGATCCCCGGATCAACGCCCGCCTGCGGCTACCCGGGGCTTTTCGCAGCTTGCCACGTCCTTCCTCGGCGCCCGAGCCGAGGCATCCACCGGCCGGCGTACTCGGGTCCAGGGGCGCTTACTATCCAGTAGGCGGTGTCTCGAGGCCTATGAGCGCGGTCATCGAACTGAGCGTCCTCCCGCATCCGATTTCCAGCGCACCCGCGCTGGAAACCTTCATCGTGCCAACCATTTCTCTAATGTGGCTGCATATAAGTATTTTCAGGGCGGGGGCTGCGCAACCCCTATAATCAGCCGGTCACGGTTTTACGGCGTGATGCCGGGATGAGTAAGCTCGGTGTAAGCTCTAAGGTCCTTAATGAGGTTATGGAGGGCGTTTTAAGGGTCTCTCGAGCGCTGTTTGAAGAGGGCTTGGTGAAAAGTACTTTCGGCGTTGTGAGCGCGAGGATACCGGACACGGATTATGTCGTCATTACGCCAAGCGGGTTCAGGAAGGAGAGGGTTGCCAAAAGGAATCTCGTCATCGTAAACTTGGAGGGTGAAGTCGTTAGGGGTAATTTCAGGCCTTCAAGCGAAACGCCTATGCATGTCTATGTTCATAAAAGGATTCCCGAGGCTAGATGTGTTGTCCACACGCACTCGCCCATGGCCACGGTCTTCGCCATTCTGGAGATGGATATACCATGCTTGACGACTGAGCAGGCGCATGCTTTTGAGGGAAGAGTACCAGTTGTTAGAAACTATTCTTATCCTGGGACGACGAAGGTTGAGGAGCTGGAGAGCATAGTTGAGGCTCTTAGGAGGAGTAGGGTCGCCTTGCTGAGAAAGCATGGGGTAATAACTTATGGCACGAGCTATGAGGAGGCTTTGGACAATGCCGTGGTCGTTGAGGAGCTCGCTAAGTCGGCGATTTATGCGCTGCTTCTTGGAAAACCGGAGGAGCTTACAGAAGCTGATATAGAGTACATGAGGGAATTTAAGAAAAAAAGGTATGGTCAAAGGCCGGCTCAGCAGCCTTAGCCCATTCTCGCCAATTTTTGTTTTATTGAGTTTGATTTTTGGATTTGATCTTATGGTGTGTTCGAGGTCTGCGACTTATAGTTCTCCGCGGTCTCGGAGCCTATCTCGGGCAGCTCTGGGAATTGTTTGCTCATCCGCTGTGCAGCGATCTCAGCCGCCTCCTCTAAGATCTTCCTGGCCTCCCTATCGGCAACAGTTACCGAGGTCATCGCTCCCGTGAAGTTTCCAGCCTCAACCATCAAGCTCTCGAGCATCTCATCAATCACCTCGAGGTTATGCGCAACCTCTGGCACTATTCCCGATAGATCGGTCTGAATCTGCTTAATTATCCTCGTGGCAGGTGCTAGAACGTTCATAACGTCTCCAAAGTCCTTTATCGTCTCCAGCCTCAGGATCACCTTCTCGAGGGATATCTGGCTTCTCAAGATGGTCCTACTCATCCTCCGGAGCTGGGCTATCTCATTCGCGTATATCGTCGCCCTATCCCTATCCAGCTCTTGCTCAGCCGTTACACATGCCTCGAAGAGTTCTCTATCCCTCGCCACCAGCCTCTGATAAGCCCTCTTCAGCTTCTCCGACTGGACTCTAAGCTGGATTATGACATCGTTTATCCTAGGGCTCAGCGTTAGGCTTCTCTGTTGCTGGGGTTGAGGGCTTTCACGTCTAAACAGTTCCCAAAACCTCATTTATGACCACTCAACCGCCCCTCATACATCACTACCTATTTAGAGATTTGTGGAAAAGCCTTTTAGGATAAGACGCGGAGAATTCCAGAAGAATTCCAAGGATACTATGATAGGGCAACAAAAATGAAAAGAGAAGTACTGGGGATAGATTTCATGGGGTGGATGGCACCTTAAGACTGTGTAGAGGACAATATTTCCGAGGCAAGCTCATAGCACTCCATTAGACTTTCATGCAGCTTCTTGTAGAGCTGGTAATACTTGTCATATATCCTGACATTCTCGGGATTCGGCTTCACCACATTCTCAACGGAAACCCATTCATATATCGTCTCATACTTTAGATATCCCGTCCCCACGCCAGCTATCAGCGCGTCGCCAAGCGGGGCTCCTGGAGCCGGCTCAACATACCTCAGCTCTTGCCCGGTTACATCGGCCATTATCTGCCTCCAGACCGGGGACTTCGCACCTCCATTCACCAAGATTATCCTCTTAATCGGTATTCCAGCCTCATGGGCAACCTCTATGCTGTGTCTAAGCGCGTATGCAACCGCTTCTAGGAATGCTCTATAAATATGGGCCTTGGTATGAGATAGCCTCAGGCCGAAGAGACAGCTCCGCATGTTCGGACTCCAGAAAGGCGCTCGTTCCCCAACCATCATGTGCGGCGTGAAGATGAGCCCATCAGCCCCTGGCGGGATCTTCTCAGCCATCCTATCTAATAACATGTATGCCGATATGCCCGAGCTTTCCGCAACCAGCTTCTCATGCTGTGATAACATGTCCCTGAACCATCGGACTATCGCGCCGGCCGTCGCTATCCCGGAGTGCGAGTAAACCTTCTGCAAGTCATATGCTACATGTGGAAGGGTTACGATCTTCTTCGACAGCCGGAGCTCATCCTGGATGACCCCATTACACATCGATGTCCCGATCATGGATGTTAAGTCTCCATCATTTAGTGCCGTGACGCTGAGCGCCGACATGGGGGCGTCTATTCCGCCGGCAACCACTTGGGTCCCCTTCTTGAGGCCTGTCGCCTTAGCCCCCTCATCCGTGATCTCGCCAACAACATCCTTCGAGCAGTTTATCTCCTCGGGGAAGAAGTCCCTCGGGATCCCCATCTCCTCCATCAAGTCCTCAGCCCAATCCCTCTTGTGGATATCATATATCCCGCCGATGTTGCCGGCGCTCGAGTGGTCTATGCAGTTAACGCCCGTGAGCTTGTAGATTATATAACCATATATCGTCATGAGCTTATGTATCCTTTCCCAGTTCTTCGGCTCATGCCTCTTTATCCAGAGGATCTTCGGGAAGCCGTAATATGGGTCGATAACGTTCCCGGTCTTATTAAAGATCTTATCCTCCCCTATCTCCTTCCTAATCCACTCACACTCTTCGATCGCCCTCCTATCCATCCAGATTATTGCAGGACGTATTGGCTTAAACTCCTTGTCAACGGGTACTCCAGCTCCGGAGAATAAGCCGCTTATCGAGATGCCTACTATGTCTGCAGGATCAATCTTAGCCGCGTGAAGAACTCCGCGTATACTCTCAACATAAGCGTTCCACCAGACATCAGGCCATTGCTCCGCCCAGCCCGGATTAGGGATCAGAATGTCTGACTCGACGAAAGATGTCGCTAAAATCTTCCCGGAGGCGTCAACGATGACGCTTTTCGTCCCAAAGGTCCCGACGTCGGTCCCGAGAAAGAGGGGCCCGCCCATAGACCATCAAAGAATAAACATTGTCACGCGGCATAAATATAAGCAGTTCTGCCGGGCCTTCGGGCATCACTCAAGCCTTCCAGAGGCGCGTAATAATTAATATCCCCCACTATTAGATGAGCCTCGCAACCTCCTCATCCACGTAGATCGCCCCATCCTCGGCAATTGTGCCCACGGCGAGCTCCGGATCCATTGGTGTCCCAATCTTCCTCGGGACTGTAACCTCTAATGGCGAGCCAAGCCTCATGTCCAGGGCGTATCCAACCTCAACCCGCCCCTCGGAATGGTGATTATGGCGAGCTTCTCGCCCCGATAATCGGATAAGAGCTCAGCCAACCTCTCTCCGGCATCGAGCCTATCCCTGAAGATCATTCCGCACTCAAGAGGGGGAACTGCTTATCAAGTTTCCGAGATCCTCCTAAACTTGACACTCTTGCCGCTCTTCAATTTTAGGAGAAAGCCTCTCGCCCTCTCCAAATCCGTGCTCGAGAAGAGTATCGAGTCCGGCTCAGGAGACCATGAGAACCCGCAGCTGAAACACTTCACGGATCTCGACGCCATAGTCAGCTGGAGGAAGCCGCATCTAGGGCATCTGACAACCTTAAATCTAATGGAGACCTTAGATTTCTTCACTTCATTATGTCGGGGGCCATAGACATGGTGAACCAGTAAGTATACGTGTAAAAGGGGGTAAATGGGAAAGGGGGTGGGTTAGTATTCCAGTTTTCCAGTTCTTATCAAGTAGTTTACTAGGCGTTCTTGTTTCCTCTTTATGGTGAATCCTATATGTTTGTAGAACATCATATTACAACGCTGTTTCACGTAAATATAGTATACATCACGTCGGCGAATATATTGTCTTCCGTTCATGTGTATTATTGATCCTCGTTGATGTAGAAGGTTCGGGTCCGTCGTTGCTATCTTAAATCTTCCAAGAAGGGACTGCACATACTTCAAGAGGCGATAATCGCTGTTCACTACATAAATTGACCCATCTTTCAATACGCCTCCTTCCGCGTCGAAGAACCCCCTAAGGAATGCGGCGATGCACTTATCACAGTGTTCAATGTATTTCCTCAACCTCTCGAGGTCAACCGGCTTTTTCAACAGTTCGTAGAGTGTCTTCGACCTAACCTGGGTGTAATAGTAGTAGCGACCTGCCGATCTCAGGATTTTCGGTTTGTGCGGTGACCTGTTCAGTACTCTGCCTATCCTTATAGCAAATTCCTCGACAAACTCTTTATCCTTCGCCCTGAGGTGTATTCTGGCTTGCCTGTAGCCTTTGCGGTCGCGCTTTGTAGTACCAACATATCCATCGCCGCAAACCGCGCCGATCACATATGCTAAATCCTCGGAAGGCTCCAACAGTTCCAGCGAAGGTATCCTCCTCCCGTTATACGGACTATGCAGTCCCCGCATCCATGCATGTATCTGACCCCTGGACAGCTCAATCCCGTATTCCTGTTTGATTACATCTCTGATCTTATTGTATGACAGTCCTAGTTGGCGAAGAGCCATAACCCTATCATACAGCTTTATCCTAAGCTCTCTGGGCCGATATTCTCCCCTCCTCCTACCATCACCTACAATCTGGGTCTCTTCTCTTCGGACCGAATCTGATTCACTTTGCCGCGACCCACTCTCCGTCTGCGCCATCTTCTCGGAGACTTCAGAGAAGGCTATGTTAGCATACCACTTCCCTCTATCGGCGTCATAGCATATCCTAAGTTCCCCTCGCTCGCCCCTCAGATATATTGGCCCCTTGTATCTTAGTTCTATCCAGCCAATCGCGCCAAGGCCCTGAAGAACAATCCTGTCAGCATTCATCTTATACTGATCCTTCCTAATAACGGTCCACAACGTCCTAGACCTATTCCTCTTGCCGAATCCCGGTGGACTAACCCTTGTTATGAATGGCGGCAGCCTCCCCTCCCTCCTCAGCTTTAGTAGCTTGAAGAAGGCCTTCCACGCATTGTTGTTCTTTCTTATGACCGTCTGCGCCGTCACTGCGCCTATCAGCAGCTTATATTTCTCGTAGAACTCCCTATACGTCGCCTCAAAATCAATGTGTTTCTTCTCCAGCCACGCCTTCAGCCTAGCGTAGTTGACCTCGTTCCACAGCTTGGATGAAAGATTGCATAATTGCTTCAGCTTCTTCTCAGCCTCCTCATCAACCACCAGCTCCACAACACACGTCCTCCTCACCTTCATTCACCTCCGAGGACCTCATGGAGTAGGCCATGAAGTTCCATGCAGATATGGTCCATCACCTTGCCAACGTATCCACGGTATTCCCTGGCAAAGTCATCGAGCATCTTGAGGCCATCATAGACAAGCGTCCTAATGATTGCCGGCGGCCTGTATCTCTCGGCGATAGCCAGCGTCGAGTTAACTCTATCCAAGACATTAATGAACTCCCTCAGGATGCCGACCTCTTCAAAGGCGCCCTTGTATTCCTCGTAAATCTCTCTAATCTCTCTCCTCCATGACCTAACGACGACGTCAGCATCAGGGATAAGGTGGGTTGGCGGCATCCTCTCACCACCTTTGATTATCGATGTGTTCAACGAATTCATCGAATTCGTTGAGCTCACATTCGCAGTCCTCGGAATCACCAATGATTCCGCGAATCCTTAGGAAATCATAGAAGTCGATGGGGTCGTCGAGGTCGGCGAAATCGGCTAAGTTGCCCCATAAGCGCCATCCCTGGAGCCGCCTGCGGGGCATGGTGACCCCAA
>Ga0080004_1203403_pt1 | contig 23256 bp, 49 predicted proteins | sample WasSprMetagenome_FD_69207 | JGI IMG/M metagenome (GOLD analysis project Ga0080004, IMG submission 69207) | Sulfidic aquatic microbial communities from Washburn Spring, Yellowstone National Park, USA - WS (SPADES assembly) (version 2) | ecosystem: Environmental > Aquatic > Thermal springs > Hot...
GCTGGGAAGAATATATGAAAGCTTTGTATTATCTTAGAAAATCTATGACGTATGAAAGATCTTACAGGCAAATGCAGAGAGAGCATTATCTTAAGCTGCATAAGAAAATAAAGAAAGAAGAAGTTGTTGGTCCTATTGAAATAGAGTTTGACGATTTAATCCAAATTTCCCCATCTTTAGTTTCTCTCTTCACTTTAGCTTCAGTTCTGGAGGCAATGTTTTTGATTTTGAGAAAAATTCAAAACAAAGACAGAAAGAGATTTAAGAGTTAAGTTTTAATGGGATTTATTGGTGGGAAGAGTGAGTGATGAGAGATTGTATGAAGAATTGGAGAAAATAAAAAAGATAACTAGCTTGTTTATTAAGGATTTCTTTTCTAGGGCAATGACTAAAGAGAGATCGATGAAAATAGTTAGTCAGATTAAAGAATGTGAACAAAAGTTTATTAGAAATTATGATGAGGAAAAGATAAAAGTTTACAATATAGGTAAGACGATTGGAAGAATTGAAGCTTTTCTGGCTTTGGAGAAAGTAAAGATAGAAGTTTTGGATGAATTGGAAAAAAAGAAAGCAGAAGAAAATGAAAAATAATTTTAGATATAAAAATGTCGATTTTTTTGCTTAAGTTTTTTAGCATATAAAAAGGCATTATAAAACTTTGAGCCTTTTAATATTTTTTCTACATATCTTTCGTATTTCCTATCTCTTATTAGCTCTCTAGCTAATTTAACTTCTTCTTGTAATATCCATGCGTTGTGTAATGCTCTTAATTCAAAACTTTTGGCTAAAGCATCGATAGAAAATTTTTTACAGACAGGACAAGAACATTTTTCTAGTTTTTTCATCTCCTCTTTGGTTAAGTTTTTGTAATTCCTATTTTTTTTCTTTGGGGTAATATATCTATCACCAGTTCCGGGAAGTTGTATTGCCCCATAAGCAGCTTTTATCCTCCATGCTGAACTGTCAACAGAATCAGCTCCGATGTAAAACATTAAATGCATTGTTAATGAGCTTCCTATACCAAAAACATGAATCTTCTTATCTGGTAAAAAGTTTCTTACAAGATTTACAACTTCTATAACATTATATATACCTCCTGCGCCTCTTGTAGTAAAAACAGAAGGAACCAAACTTCCTATTCCGTATATATCGAATTCACCAATTTTAAATAGTTTCCTAAGAAACCAAACAATATCATTAGGACGGTGGCCATGGATTACAGGAATCAACATAGGGTTTGATGTTATATGTGAGGAACTCATGTATTTTATATTCTCTAAAGTCTTTATTTGTCTCTCTCTTATTTCTTTTCTTGATAATCCAGGAGAAATAGGATAGTCTAATATGACAGCAATATTTGGTTTACTTCTTTCGTAAATTTCGAGAAGAGCTTTTGCACTTATGTTTTTAGCTTCTTTACTTTTCATAATTTGAAATCCCCCGGAATCCATCATTACTATACCATTATAATTTAAGTATTTGTGAATTCCGCACAATTTAATGTGTTTATCACGATTTCTTTTAATAATTTCATACGCATTTATCATCAAACCCTCAATTTTAAAATAAGTCCAAGGTCGAGGTTTACTATCAACTGGTTGAGTAAACCAGAGCATTGGTGTTTTAATTTTATAACTCATTTAAAATCCCTCTTAAATATTTAAGTAAATAACTTTGAGCCATTGGATGAGCTACACCATACATGTCCCAAGCATACCTTCCATGGTTGACTATTATATTATATATCATTTTTTTGGTTGGTAGGATTTTTACATTTAAGCCAGAAACTCTTGCAGCTTTTTCAATTATTCTACGGTGTGTGTGGTCTTCGCTAACTTTAAAGCTTGAAGAATAGGATCGTATAAAGGCTACTACCTTAATTGAGTTTTCTTTCTTTTTTACTTTTTCAAAAAATTTAGCTACATAATAAGACAAAATATCTATACTTTTTTCAACATATTCCTTAGAATATGGTTGATTGTTTTTACGACACCACCATTTGAATAATCCTGGACAGTCGTACCATCTATTTTTCCAATCATGCCACTTTGATTTTTTTCCGTAAAACTCTTCTGGCACAATACCAAAAGGTTCCGATATGGTGAAGACATGAACTAATCTCCTTTTCTCCCCTAATTGCGAGAGAGTTCTAAATAATATTTTATAGGATCTAGATTCGTGATATGGTTTCTCTGCGGAACAGGGATAAATTAAATAGATTTTGGCTTTCGGCGGCTCATAACACGTAGAAACAAATTTGAGCCATCTTTTTACTTCATTATTATTTGTCAATGCATCATAAACCTCTTTAGGATTATAAAATCTAAGAGATGACACAATGGGCATTAATTATCTTTCTTCTGCATTAATAAATTTTTGATTGAAAATGAAGTAAGTAGTTTCCTTTTTCACCTCCTTTTTACAAAAACATAGTTTCCTACTCTTTTGATTTTCTGCTAGTTGTTGCTTGGATTCCGCTACAATGAGGGCAGCGAACTATTAATTTCATTTCAACACCACAACCTGTCTTACTTTATCATATTTTCCCAAACCTTGCTGTTCAATGCTTTGAACGAAAAATTTAAACCAGAGTTTAAAGTTGTGCATGTAAATTAAAGATCTTTTTCCCAAATGCAAAACTGCAACGCTTTGAACATCGCCTAATGTTGCTTCTTTTATCCCCTTCTCTTTCATTATCTCAACAGCTTTTTTTACCTCCTCTTCAAACGAGCTTGTCCTCATTTCCCCCACCTTTTTTACTCTTTAATGTATCTGCCAAGTCCTCAAAATAGCTATTAAGCAAACTTGGGTCTTTTACTTTCATTAAGTCCATTATTGGAAGTCTTTTAATCATCTCTATTCTTTCAACTTCGTTGGCTTTTAACCACTTTTTCCAAAACCTTTTTGCCTCATCCATTTTCTCACCAATATTTATTTGTGTTTTTGTACTTAAAAGCTTTTTGGTTAAACATTTAAATACTAAAACAAATATAAAATATGCTGGAAAATTTAGACCTTGCTGACTTAAAAATTTTGCAGATCATTAAAGACAGGGCAATGAGGGTAAGCGAGGTAGTAAATGCTCTGCATAAACAAAATATAGTGGGCTTTTCCCATTGGACCATAAGGAAGAAGCTAGAGAGAATGGTGGAAAAAGGAATTGTCGAAAAAGGGAAAGTTGAAATAAGAGTTGGGAAAAGGAGATTTTTGGCAGTTTGCTATAAGCTTAAGAAAGAATACGAGAAAGAGCTTGAGGAAACAATAATTCTATTGCTTGGCAACTAGACGATTGCCGTCTTTTCCAACTGTGTATATTATATATTATAGGTCTAAAGTCTCTATCTGTCTATTTCTTTTACTATTGTCTATTGTCTATTTTTCAAAAAGGTCATACATTATATATATTATATTACAAAAAAGGTCTAATCTCTCTATCTGTCTATATTATATATAATAGTCAGTTGGAAAAAACGGCAAACGTCAAACTTTCCAAATCCTCATAAAATCGTGTACTAGCGTAATAATACACTAAAAGGTTTTCGTGTATTACTATACTATGCTACAATTAAAAATAATAGAAATTATTTATAGTTTGTTAGAAATAAAACGTTCCTCACCCCTCACTCAATAAATCAATTATTGTGCTTGCCTCTCTTTTCGTCAAATTTTCCAGTTTCTTTAAAGCACCATTAGTGAGCTTTATGTTTTTCTTTTTCAATAGATCCTTAATATATTCGATTTGCTTATTACTGGCTTTTTCCTGGTTTTTTAGATAAATGGTAAAAAGCGTTATGAGTTCTGTCGGCGTTTCTGTTAATCCTAGCTCTCTTGCAATTTTCTTAAACTCTGCATAATCTTCCAAAAACTCTCTCATTGTTGTCGCCTCTTATAAACTAAACTTTCTACTCTCTCTGATTGTTGTCCGATATTACTCACTCTTAATAAGATAAAGTCATAGTCTTTCTTCTTCAAAGCTTCCCTTATCTTTAAGCCACTCTCGATTAGAAAATCAGCAAATTCTTCTATAAATTTTCTCTCATTTTTTGTCAATTCTTTCATTATACATCACCCACTTTTTCTGCTTAACGTCAAAATAATCTATTTTCTCTCTCTCAAACAAACTATTTAACTTATCCAAAAATTCTTCTCCTCGTCTAAAATATTCTGAGTATATAACAGATAGCGCGATAAGTTGCCCCTCCATTTTTGCTATATCTTCTACTGGACTGCTAACTATTAATATTCCTATATCGTCAATCAAAAAATCAATCAGGTCATTTAGACGTTCTTTTTGCTTTTTCGTCAAATCCATTCTCACTCACCTCCTTTAGTCCCACCATGCCCTAACTTTTGGAAATGTGCCTGGATCTTGAATATATATTTCGTCTGGGTTTAATTCGTTAAGCTTTGTTAATATCTCTTTAAACATTTCCTCTCTTTCTTTTTCTGTTATCTTTCTTGTATCTTCTGGGTTTCCTTGATAATTGCTTGCTTGGTGCGTCCAATATGGCGGTTTAACATAAACGACTGGCGAATCTTCTCTTCCAAATCGTAGTTCCATTATTAAGCCTTTGTTATGCAATTCTCTTAAAACTTTTACTAATTCCTTGCCTTTAAATTGGTTGTAGCTTTCAATTAGTTCTATTGCATCAATTAGCTTAACTACATCCTTGCCAAATGCCATAACTGTTGCGTTTGTTATTCTTATTGGTAAATCGAAAAAATCTCCATAAATAAGCTTAACTGAAAATTCGTATGCATTCTTGCTATTTGTTGTCTCTAAAAGTTTTTTCTCTATTTCTTGGTTTGCCAAGTCTTGAATTTCTATCATTCTCACCACCCCCTTAATCGTTTATTTCAACATCATTCAAACCTATTATTTTTGACCTTATCATTGCGTGTATTAAGGCAAGAATAATTGGATGTTTTCTAAAAGCTTTCTCGTTTCCTTCTTTATCAATGAATATAACTTTTTGTTTTTTAACTATAACTTTTCTCACATCTTTAACTTCCATTCTCACCACCATTTTTTAATTTTTTATAATACCTTATGGTCTCATTCTTACCTCAACCATATATATGTATGCATATTTACATTTAAAAACATTTCGGTAATGGAAAATATTCTTTGTAAAATATAAGTTTTAGTGGCTAAATTAAGCAAATTTTGCGTATTTTTTTAAGCAAAAATCATTATGTAGTCCTATATATAGGCGTGTAAAACGAATATTTTTTATTCGTTTTTTAAGCACTTTTTTGCACTTTTTTTACATTTTTATTTAATTAGCAAAAATGATTGTATTGTATAAAGCATATTTTTTAAAATATAAATAACAAAGTATATTTTCTTTCATCGAAATGTATTTAAATAGGTAAATACATTAAAAAATATGGTTGATAAAAAAATGAGACCATAAGGCAAATAAAAATTTTTACCTTAAGGTGGTGAAAGTGGAAATAAAAACAATAGTGGTTTATGAATATAACGAATTCACAAACCAAGTTTATAAAGATACTCCAATTTGGGCTAGCTATGTAGTGATAACAAAATATGGCAAGAAATACATTCATTACAAACATGTTAAAGAAAACTTTGAACCAGACGGTCAAGAATTCAAAATCTCGAAAGAAAGAATTCAAGTTTTCGATGGAATAAGAAAAGACATAGTCGAAAAAGTTGAGAAATGGAAAAGAGACGTGCAGGAATGGCACGAGAGAAAGAAACAAGCAATATACGAGTTCCAAGAAGAGGCTAGAAAAATAATAGATCAAAAAATTTCGGAATGGGAAAAGAATAACCCATTCCCAGAGTTTAAAATTTTTTAAATGGTGGTGGTTAAGTGTGGAAGATGGGTGAGAGTATGAAAAGGAAAATAGGAAAATGGAAAGTAAAGAAGAACAATAAAATAGAATTTGACATATGGAACGAAGAACTTAAAATTGGTTATTACGCAGAATTAAAGGTAGATATGGATTCTCCAACTCTTAACAAATATTGGATCGTAAGAGAATATTCAGATAAATCTTTTTCTGCTATTGATTTAGCAACTTTTGATTGTAAAGAGGAAGCAGTAAAATTTATTCTTAACAAAATAGGTGTTAAAAATGAAGTTAGAAATTTATAAAGACGTTGATTATTTAGAGCTTTACGATAATACATTAAAAGAATTAGAATATAAATGCGAGGAAGAAATTTAAATTGGTGGTATCGTGCCACTAACTCCAGAGCAAGAGAGATTTGTTAGAAAACTTTATGAAAAATACAAACCACCACATATGACTTATTTAGAAGTCGCTAACCTTTACGAATGGTTTTTGAAGAGATGTTCAGAGGTTGGAATAGATCCAGCAACTATTGATTTTGAGGCAGAAGTGGATTGGAGTTTAAGCTATTGGGAAAATCAAGCAAACCTCGAAACAAAAATACTTAAGTTCATACCCACGCCTATTCCAGAATTAGAAGAGCTAGAATACTATAAAAAGAGAGTTGAAGAGTTGGAGAAAACAATAAAAGAGTTAGAGAAACAAGTAAGACCAGAAACTATTGAGAAGCTAAAGTCAGAGATAGAGAATTGGAAAAAGAAATATGAAGAAGCAAAAAAGGAAATAGAAAAGATAAAGGCAACTCCAGGCTTGACAGAGGAAGACGTTAGAATAATAGTAAAAGAAACGATTAAGGAAGTTACTTTACCGCTTGGGGAAATTTTAAGAGCAATGGCAAAAAGGATAAGAGAAATTGAGGAAAAAATAGCAGAAATTCCGCCCCCAGTTGTAGAAAGAGCAGTGGTAACAGTTCCTACTTATCCACCAAGGACACCAACAATAGTTAAAAAAAGAGACGTATTGACTAAAGAAGAATATGAAACAGATATAGATTTTGAGTTTAGAGTTAATCAATTAGCTAGGATAGGGGGATTTAGAATTCCAAAAATTTTCTTCGAGACGAGCGATAAAACTAGGAAGACTATAGGATATCCAACTTGGTGGGAACTTGCAAAAACATTTTACAAACAAGCATCTGAAAAAGGAATTTTATCTCCAGCACACTTACACGCATTGGGATTTACAGACGATGAAATTAAAAAATTGATGGATGATTAATATGTATGTTTGCCCCGAATGTGGAGCAAAATTTGATAGACGATTAGAATATCTTAAGCATCTAATGAGTGCCCATCAAGAGAAATACTCATTTGTAGAAGGAAGGTGGCTTATGGGAATGTATAAAGAGGATATGCCGGGTTGTTAAAATATTTATATTTAGTGGATAAATTAAGATATGTGGGGAACTGAAAGCCTTATAGAAAGTCTTGTAAAAGAGATAAGAAATATTAAGATAGATCCAGATTACACAACATATCTCATAGAGAAAAAAAGCATGATTAAAGGTTCGATACCTGGCACGTGGATAACAGAAAAGTTTATATTCTCAAGGGGTTTCGGTCCTGGTGGTGTTGGTATATCTGGTGCAAGAATAACAGACTTTGCGATAGATATGATAACAAGATACAAGATACCGATATATGTAAGCCTTTACGAGGATTTCCCTTCAGCAGTATTGAAGTTATTTGGGAGCACGAATGAAGCGGAATTCATAGAAAACTTAAGGAATTATGTAGTGTGGGTAAAGAAAACTGTTGAAGTAAAGTAAAGCTTATTTATAATTTTCTTTCCACTTTTTAATAAGCTTGGCTATGAAAGCCTTTTCCTTTAGTTTTTCCTCAGTTTCTTTTTCCATATTATCACTTTTAAAAAGAAAAATTATGGCCTCATCCTTTTCAATCAGCCATATTATATGTTCACACCTTTATAGAGGTTTTTAAACTTTTCTTGGCTCACATCAAACTTGTGGTGCCTATCAAACGCTTGGCTCACACCAAACCAACGGACTCTAACAAGGAAGTGGCTCACATCCTCATCATGGATTCTAAAGTTAGGGTGGCTCACAGCAAATCTGTGGTGCCTATCTAACCATTGGCTCACATCTTTTTCACGGATTCTAATTTCAAAATGGCTCACATCCTCATCATGGATTCTAGGACGAAATTGGCTCGCATACTAACTATGGTTCCTATGTGTTTCATGGCTCACATCTCTTTCATGGATTCTAGAATGGAGCTGGCTCACATACTAATCATGGTTCCTAAATGACTTGTGGCTACTATTTTTTTGTTTTTTTCCTTTTAATAGCTTTATCGACTAGAAAATTTAGATACTCTGGCTTTCCATCCTCTCCATCTACAAACGGTGGTTCAACTGCATGTCCAAGTACTTCTACTGGATATGGTAAGTAATATGGCTGACCTTTTAGATATTTATACATCATGTATAAGCTGGCAAGCAAATGCCTTGCAATTTTCTTCCTTGCAGTTGCGTCCGCTAGCCCTTTAATTCCATATTTTTCTAAATACTTTGCCTTTTCGCTATCGTATATTACACAATAGTAGCTTTTTCCATTCTTTAAAAATTGCTGTACTATTTTCCAGAACTGTGATTTTAACTTAGGATTGTAATCAATTTGCTTACCTCTTTCTCTCTTTGCTCCTGGGATTACACCACAGTACTTGTAAACGTCGGAAGGGTATTCTGCAATATCAAGGACTGGGGGCATTATCACTATGCTAACCTTTTCATTTATCTTTTCAATTTTAGCATAAGGTTTCTGCTTTATACTTTCCATAGCCGGGTGAGAGTTTGCAATAGTAAAGTCTCTTTCTTTACAAAGCCAAGCTATTAGGCTACCACCTAAAACAGGCCCAAGTCCTTTTATCCTTTTTATGAATTTTGTGTATATTTCCTCTTTCTTAACCTCAGCTTCTATTGCCTTTACTATACTTTTCTCCAAATTTTCAATGCTCATTGCGATTTCCTTGAACAGAGTTTCATTTTCTATTTGCTTTCTCACTTCCTCTGGAAGCCTATTCAATCTATTATAATAAGCTATCCTACCCTTCTGATAGTCATAATATGTTTCAATTAGCAACCTTAACCTGTCCAGAATAACCACCCCCTTTATTATCAACTTTCAGATTTTGGAAAAAGTCGTTAACTTTTTTAACAAGCTTGGCAATATGCATTCCCTCTTCAGTGAGTGAAACGAATATCGCTCTTCCTTTCTGACTTTCCTCAACAATTCCTAGCTCAATAAAATCGTTTATTAGCTTAAGCAAGTGAGAATATGTAATTCCTGTTTTCTTCCATAATTTAGTTTTTGTTGTTCCCCCCTCTAGCAAAGTAATCAAAAGTTTTGTTGGTGCTTCTCTTAAAAAAATGCTAATACTCATTTAACCACCTAGCAGTTCCTTTACAGCCTTTAAGTGTGTTGCAATTTCTCTCCCCTTTTCTGTTAATCTGATTTCTTTTGCCCTTCCTTTTACCTCAACGTTGATTATTCCTGCCTTTTTGAATATGTCTAAAGAATGCAATAGGTTTGGTGGAGACATTCCTGTGAACCTGATTATCTGATACACTGTTTTTGGAGATTCTAGCAAGAGCATTAAGATCTTAAGCCTTTGTTTTCTTATCAAAAAGTCTACGTCCATTCACTCACCCCCTATTCGACATAATCGTCATATATCATAACCTCAAAATCATGCTCTCCTATATCCTTTTTCTTCCAGCAATCTTTAGGGCAAAAATCGATTATGAAAGAATAGTAAGTTTTTTTCATCCACTCGAACAACTCCTTATAACTTTTGAACTTCTTTATTTTATGATATTCCAAATCAGACGCCTTTTTTACCAATACTTTCATTTTGCTCACCTATATAGAAATAGATATTTTAGAATATAAATTTTTCGGTGATAGAAACTATAATTTCTGAAATATATATTACACTACAGCTTTCCTATTTTTTTAAGTCCCTCTCTAACTAGGTACTCAACTGCCTCTGAAGTAGTTAAAAAGCTCTTTTCCTTTCTAACCTGCTCTATTTTCAACCAAAGCTCCGAATCCAAGCTTATTGATTTACCAGTCCTCATAACTTTATTAGGAATGAAAGTATTTAAATATTTAATACAATATTATGTTATGGCAGGGCGTGCTGATAGTAAAGGCAAGAAAGGCGGTAAAGACCTAAGGTCAAAAGCAAAGCAAGCACAAATAAAAAAAGTTATGGATATGATTGCAGACGAGAGTTTGGAAACTCTGGCAAACTTGATTGGATATGGTGTTATTGTAAGGAAAACTTACAGGAACATCGAGAAAAAGAAAATGAAAAATTTGATAGAGAGTTTGAAAAAAGAAAAGCTGAAAAAGCACGCCCTATTAATCCTCATTTATAAATACTTGAATAATGAATTGTCAAAGGAGGAATTTTTGAAAAGGGTGTTGGCGATCTATTATGCCTGAGGAAAAAATAAAAAAAGAGGATATTCCGAAGCTAATAGAAGAGTTAGTAGATAAAAGTGAGAAAGGAGTAGAGATAGATAGAGAACTTTTAAGGCTAGCACTTGAACCAAAACAGCAAGAGGATCCATTAATATACCTAATGAGAGTTAGCATGATAAGAGATATGCTAGAAAGACAAAAGAAAGGGGAAGACATAGACATGAATAAAATTCTAACTTTCATGGCAATAAGGACAGCAATGCAGCCTCAACCACAAAGCATAGACCCAAACTTACTATTAGCATTAACAAAAGCTCCAAGCGGAGATTCTCAATTCTCTCAGTTTATGCAAGCCTATTTACAGCAATTGGCACAACAACAACAGCAAGCAATGCAATTCAACCAGCAGCTTTTAACTATATTGTTCGGTCAAAAGTTGCAACAAACAGAGCAACAAGTTCAATCAATACAACAAAGCCTGCAAGATTATTTAAAACAAGTTGAGCAAAAAATTGAAAGTCTAAAGACTCAAGTTCACTCATCTCCAAATCCACAGCCAGACTTACTAGAACAGCTTGAATATGAGATAAAGAAAAAAGAGCTTTTAGAAAAGTTTGCAGAGCAATTCAAACCAAAAGAAATTGTAACAGAAAGTGGAAAAATAAATTGGGGTAAGCTTTTAGATAGAATAATAGGAGTTGGGGAGAAAGTTGTTGAAAAATTGCCAGCAAGAACTCCAGAAATGAGGCCTGTACAACAAATTCCATTACAAGAAATAGCACAGCCTCAGCCTGTAGCCCAACCTACACCTCAACCACAACAAATAGAGATGTCTGAAGTAGAAGAAATGCCAACAGTTGAGCAAATATTAAAAGAACAAGAGTTGCAGACACAAACACAAGCCAAACAAACTCAATAACTTAAAAACAGGAGAAAAATATAGATATGAGTACAGTGGATACTCTTAAAAAAATTATATCAGACGAGAAATTTGCAAGGAAATTGATAGAGACAGCAATAAAACAAATAAAGGCAAAAGATTTTATTGATGCAATGAACAAAAAGCTAGACCCTTCAAAACTTATACTTAATCACTTTCATTCGATAATAGAGCAACCCCAGATAAAACCATTAGTACAGCTGGCATTACGTATATACTGGAAAGATATAGAGAGTTATCTAACTGATGCAAACAAAGTATACAATCTGCTTTGCGAAAACCCAGAGCTTAGGGAATTATTGAAAAGAGACGATGCAAAAAGATATTTAAATTATGCAGTAGCTACAACTTATAAAAGGCTTTACGAATGGGTATGGTTTGGCAAGAACCCTTACGCATAGGTGGTGATATGCCGTCTAGAAAAACCCACAACACAATTGCAAAACTTTTCTTTCCATACATTTCTTACAAAAAAATAGACGAGATAAACAGAGTGATAGATTCTGCCTATTTCATAAACCCTAGAAAACACAGGGAAATGTTTGGACATTCAAAAGAAGCAGGCCTTGCACTAACAAACATAACAAAAGATCCTAATACCTTATTGCTATGGGCATTACACGTTTGGTTGGATAAAAACTTTAAAACCAAAAAAAATAAATAGAAATTAGGTGAGAGAATGCCGATAGAAATAGGTGGAACAGACGTTGGGACTATAATGAAAGATGCGTTTTTAACTGGAACAGTATTAGCTTTGGCAGGACAGCTGCCATCACCAGGATTACCAGCAACTGAAAATATGAGGAGAGTTGGACTGCTATTCTTTGGAACTCTAGCAACAATAGCTTTGCATTCGATACTTTACAAGTAGATAAATAACAAATAAGCGGGGGAATGAAAAATGATTAGTTGGATAACTAAACTGGAGGCTTGGAACTATCCAAAAGCAAGCGAATTAGCACCAAAATTAGAAGAAATAGGGCTAGATCCAAGCAGATATACTTATCCTTGGGAGCTTGGAAGAGACTTACATTCTCTAATTGACCAAAGAACAAAGACAATTTATGTTAGAGGAGAGTGGAGGCCTTTAGCTTGGTACGACCCAATTTTAGATTTCTTTAAGTGGCTATGGGAACAAATATACAACTTATTCAAACCTTATATTATCCCAATAGTGCTAGTAGCTATAGGTGGTTTAATAACTTACATTGCATCTGGCTATTACAAAGCTTTAGGAGCAGTGCCTATTGGAGTAGCAATTTATATATTACTTAAAAACTTTGGCGTGATATAAATGATTCAAATACTGGCAGGAAATCCTGAAATAACTCCAGGCTCAATTAGGGTTCCTTTGGATCCAAGAAATACAGTAATGCAGCCAGGGTGGACTTACGAATTTCTTTACCACATTCCCTCTTGGGCCCCAGATTTTATTGCTGACGTAATAGCAAAAATTATAGAGTGGTGGAAAAAGAACGTTGAGGGAATAGATATAATTGGTTATTACAGAGAGGGAGATGCACTAGTTTTTCAAGCAAGAGCAAGAACGGGAGTACAAAGAATTAGAGCTGCAGGAAAAATATATCCTTTAGCTTTGCCTATAGCGATAATTGTTGGTTTGGCTGCAATTTTGATAGTAATAGGTGTTATATTTTTAATGTTTGGAATGAGGCTTGCAGGTGCAGGAATAGTTCTATTAGGACTATCTCCAATAATATTTATGGTAACAAGTGGATGGTACAAGCTATTGGCACTAATTCCATTCTCTGCAGGTTTATACTTAATTGCAAAGCAGGCAGGAGCTGTTTAACTTTAAAAACAAAATAATATATGGTGGTTAAATGAAAATTGAGGATATATTAAAAGTTGTTGTCCCAATAGCAGTAGTTGGAGGAATGGCATTATTTCTATTGGGTAGGATAACTCCACCAGCAGGAGGAGCACCGCCAGAAGGAACTAAGGCAGAAATAGCAAGAATTGAAATTGCTTAAAGTTTTAAATCTGAAAATAAAATTGAAAAATAGGTGAAAAAATGGCAGTAGGAGAAAGACTATATCCAATCATAATTGCAGGAGTTCCTCTTGCAGGATTGTTTATATCAAAAGTAATTCCAATTCAAGTTAAAGTAACAGCAATAGCAGGGCAGAAAAAGAGAGGAATAGATAGCTTTAAAGTCAGGGTAACTTTAAAGAACACTGGCGATTTAGACATAACAGATTGGAGTTTGGACGTATATGCCGTAACGGTAGTAGGCGGTACATCTTACACTCATGCCATAGCTTACCAGAACATTTCTATTCCAAAAGGTCAGCAGGTAGACCTTCCGAGCAGCACTACATATTTTGAAAAACAAGTGGCATCAACTACACCTTTAGGAACTTATGATTGCGTTGTTAACATTATAAACGCTCCTGTTGGTCAGAGTGGTAAAATAGTTGCAACTAAAACTGTAACCGGAGCTTGGGAAGTTGTAGAACCAACTAAAGCTGCTGAAATAGTATCAGTATCTGTAGCCTAAATTTAGAGAGGTGGAAAAAATGGAAATAAAGGAAATTTTGGCAGTAATTCCTTTTGCAGCGTCAAAAACGAAAGTTAGGGGAACAGATTATTGGAATGCAGGATGTGTTGTAAAGAATACAGGAAATATGCCAGTAACAATATCTAATGTTAAGATATATGCGTGGAGCGTTTCTGGAAATAGGTCAGTTACTACATGGGAGTGGGGCAATTTATCTATAACTCTGAACCCAGGTGAATCGAGAACTTTCTGGGACGATTCAAAAAACACTTTAGTCCCTTCAAACGCAGACCTAGGAGATTATGACGCAATTGTAGAAGTGAGTTTTAATGGAAAAACAGTAAGAAAAAGTTACAGTCAGCTATATGGAACTTATGCCTGGACTGTATCAGGCATAATAGTAAAGCTAGAATCGGTGAGTGCCAGCAAAACAACTTTAAGCCCAGGAGAGAGCTATACTTTGACTATTTACTATACAGTCGACCAAGGAACTTATTATGTATACTTAGGTTCGATGCAAATAGGCAGCTTTACTACTAATGGAGAGAGTGGATGGAGAAGCTATAATTTAACTGCCCCAAGTAGCCCTGGAACATATACATTTACTGTTAAGCTACAAAGAGCATACACTGGTGAAACTGATTCAAAAAGTTATACGATAACTGTTAAAACTACAGCTGAGTATAGAATAACGATAACTAAATTAAACCCAGATAGTGATTACAACTTTAGCCTGTATATTGAAAGAACGGATGGGAAATCTGAAGTAGTAAATGTGAATTGGAGTGCTACTTGCGGCCCTTATGTCTGGAATGGTTCAAGCACTCAACAGACTAATACAAGTCAAGTTTATGCACTTGGTTTATTCTGTTCACTATGTCCAAATGGTACAACTATGACTGTAACTGTTAGTGGAGAATTAGGCTCTAAAAGTGCGAGCGTATTTGCAAAATGCTAGTAGCAACAGACTTACAATATGCGATATCTGACGCAGCAAGAATCTATCCGAAAAACGTTAAGTGGCATATTTATTGGGTTCCTACAGTACCTCCAGCACCATCAATTCCTTGGTGGATAATAGCAATTCCAGTAGTAGGAGTAATTGCTTGGTTTATATATAAGAAAATTAAAAAATAATATGGCGACAATACTTGAAGCTTTCAACGAAGCAAGGAGAATATTGTCAGGGAGGCCAAATGTTCAAGGAATATCTTATACGTCAGATAGAATAATTGTTTATGCAATCTCTGCAGAGGGAATTCCAACAAGCATTCTAGGCTTTCCAGTAGAGATAATAATAACAGGGCCTTTTAGAATATATTGAGGTGATTTAATGCCAGTTCCCCCTGAATTAAAGAAAAAATTAGAGCAAGAAGGAATAGTTGGGGTTAGCGATCCAGAATTTGGTGGAGAGAGAGTTATAAGGGTTTATGTAGAGACTGAGGAAGATGCAAAAAGAGTTTTAATGGAAATGCCAGAGGTTAAAGTTGCAGGGGTAAGCGTAAAAACTGAACCAATAGTCTCTGGAAGGTTCTATGCTTTAGCAAGAACAGAAAAAATAAGGCCAATAGTTGGTGGAATATCTACAGGAAATTATAGAATTACAGCAGGTACTTTAGGTTTAATAGTTAGAGATAAAACAACAAAGAAACCTTTGATTTTAAGCAACAACCACGTTTTAACGCAAGTTATTAATGGAATTGAGGGGGAAATTGGAGACCCTATATTACAGCCAGGGCCTTATGATGGTGGAACAGAAAACGATATTGTAGCTAAATTGTTGAGGTTTGTTACAATAAAATTGCCACCTGAAACTAATTTAGTTGATGCTGCAGTTGCTGAAATTGTTGAAGGCCTAGACTTTAAAGAATTTGAGATAATGGACATAGGGAAAGTTACAGGAATAGCTGAGGCAAGGGAAGGGGAAAGAGTTTTTAAATCTGGTAGAACAACAGGTTTAACTCAATCAACAATTTTCGATACAAGAGCAACAATTAAAGTCTATGGTTATTATTCTCCAGATAGCTATGCAATTTTTGAAGACCAGTTAATAAGCTCAACTCCATTTATGGCTGGTGGGGATTCAGGATCAGTATGGGTTAATGAAAGAAAAGAAGTAGTTGGGTTGGGATTTGCGGGAAGCGATAGGTTTAGCTGTGCTAATAGAATTCAAAATGTAATTAATTTATTGGATATAGAAATACCAACAGTGAGAGTTGTAACGATGTCAGCTTTGCCTTTATTGGCTCTTGCAATAATCCCAAACATTTATCTAATGTTTAAGAAATCATAAAACTCTTGTAAGAATTGTTATAAGAATGCTGATCACAATACCAGTAATAATGTACCATATCTTTTGGTCTATTTCCTTAATTTTATCTTTTATTTCTTTAACATCGCTTTTAAGCCAGCTAACATCAGTCTCTAAGCTTGCTATTCTTTCAAAAAATCCTGGGTTATGGTTATTTTTTCTATTTTTCCTCTTCATAATTTCACCATAAATGCCTTAGCCTCAGGGTATTGGTTTTTTATATCATTCCAAGTGAATATTTCATCGTTTTGTGGCTCTACTAGCACTATATCTTTTGTATCTAAAATGGCAAAATTAATGGCATGGCCAAATGTATTTGTAATGAACCATAATTGGCCAAATGCATACCCTTTAGGATAAGTTAGCTCGTCTATATTTCCATCAAGCACTTCAGCAAAATTATCGCAATCCCAGTCTTCTTCAACCCACTTGTACTGGTCTGTCTTATCTTTTTTAAGTAAATCTATAAGCATGTCTTTTTTCATTAGACTGTACCTTTCGTCTGATAAAAGCAAGTGGTATTGGTAATCTGAGCCAAAAGTGTTTAAAATTATACTTTCTGCTTCATCCACGCTAATGATAACATCTTCTTCCTTTGGGAATATTCTAAAAAAATTTCTTATATTAAGAAAACTCCTTCTTATACAAGGTTTTTGCCTTACTCTATACTCCTTCTTTCTAAGTCTTATAATAACAACACTACCGACCTTTTTAACTTCCATAATAATTATTCTACTCTCTATTTAAAAAAATGAAAAAAGGGGGTGGCGAGAGTTTACAGCTATTTTACTCTCCAACAAACTTTTCTCCAAACAAGCATGCAATTCCTAAAACTATTAGAAATACTCCTAAAACAACGTCTCCTGCCAACGCTGCATTAACTCCTGCTGTAAGGAAAACTATTCCTAGGCTTTCGCTACCAGTCTTTATTGCAGCATTTTTTATACTAACTTTTGCCATATTCTCACCTAAAGATAAATTGATTTCTGGGTTTAAAAGCTATTTGATTCCATAAAGTACAATTTTTCCTGCAAAAGTATCTGAATTTGTTGCGTTGAATAAAGTTATTTTTGTAATGTTAGCACTTATATTCCACCACCTACCATATACTGTATAAAGGTTGTAAGTAGAGCTATAAGAATTTGCATGACTTCCAATAACTTGTTTATGGGAATAAGCTGAATAATTTAGTATTCTTAAACTCATTTGCCCATATTGGTTAAAGCTACCGCCAGCTATATATGTAGCACTGGTTGATAAGCTGGAAGATGTAGTAGTGCCAGAAGACTTTATTTGCTGGTAGTCATAGTTTGTGCCAGTATCGTCGTTAAACCTAATTCCAATTATATGCTCTGCATAATTACCGCTAACTAATTCTAAGTGCCCTTCTAGTATAAGACAAAAGTAGTTTGATGGTATGCCTGTAATGCTTACAGTTGATACGTTGCTCGGGCTTATTGTAGCTATTTTTTCTATAGTTTCAAAAGTCAAATTTCCCTGAGATATTAAAAATTTAGGATATGTTGGCATTCAACCACCTATATATGAAATATCATAACTTTCTTTAAACCAGTCCCGCTTTCTAAAGCCATTCCAACAACTTGCCCATAGTAACTAACTCCGCTTGCAGTTATTGCCACTCCTGGAGTTGCACTTGCCATTAATAAATCTCCTGCAGAAACAATGTTAGACCCAACATTAACTACTCCCTCTCCAAATATTCTAATTTGCCCAGTTCGTCCGCTTGCTATTGCTATTTGGGAAATTCCAATAATATTAGTTTGACCGCTTACTGCCTTTCTTATTCCCCTTGCATAAGTTGTTGTATCCAAAACTACAACGTCTCCTGTAGCTATTGCTTCAACAGCTTGCCAAACGCTATCAATTCCATAAGCTGCCATTTATCACACCTCTATATTACCTATGGCTGTTGAATTTAAACCTGTTAATTGAATAGTTCCAGTTAAGTTTGGTGTTACTATGTTTCCTTCTATTATATTGTAATCGCATCCAACAGTTTCTCTTATTCCATATTGTTGTTGTTTCGTAGTTCTGTCGTCGTAGCACATGTTTCCTTTAACTATGCAGTAGGTTGAATGGTCTAACCTTATACCATCCCCCCAAGTATAATTACCAGTGTTGTTGTTTTTACATATGTTATCTGCGACAATATTTCTTGTTACATAATATAGGAGTATCCCACAAGTAGAAGCATTCATAACAATATTTCCGGTAATTGTATTTACATTACCATAAACAACAATTCCTTTCGCTCCGGATCCAGTAGTATTTATATAATTACCTGTTACTACTGTTCCATTACTAGCTATGACTATTCCGTCTGATGTAGAATTGTATATATAATTATTTGCAATCATATGATTATTGCCAACCGCATCAATACCATAAGATGGGCTGTTAATAACTTGATTATCTATAATCGAATGGTTGTTTCCTTGTACATAAATAGATCCTTTATAAATTATGTTGCCTTTAATGGTGCAATTAGAGCTGCTTGAATTTAAAACATCACAATGTGCAGAAGTTTGACCTACTGCAGGAAAAACAATATTGTTGCTTATTTCCGAGTAATAGTTCGCAGCCTCGCTGCCAAAAAGCACATTCCCATAGATTATGTTACCGGTAAAAATACTACCATTAGCACTAACCATATCTAAGCCTATAGGATGAGTTCCAAATCCTTTTGTTGTGTCCTGCATGATAAAATTATTAGCAATAATTGCATTTCCTCCTCCACCACCAATTACATCGTTAGTACCAACTCCAATGCAAACATTCCCAACAACATAGTATGGTTTGTTGTTAGTATCGGCAAATATCTGGAAACCAATTATGTCATGAACGTAATTGTATCTAAAAATAACGTTTTCACCGTAAGCGTTATAGAGTCCCATTACGTGTATAGATGGTGTGGTCATCTCTGAACCATCAATTTCCAACCCCTCTATTATGCAATTTTTTGCCGGGGAATGAACAAGAATTACACCTAACCTTCCACTAGATGGATATGATGTATATTTAACTTTAAGTATAGCACCTTTTTCCCCGACTATTTTTATATTATTTACAGTTATGTATATTGAACCATAGTTGTCTATCCATGTACGTCCAACATATTTGTAATTGTTAATGATATAAATTCCTTTTTTTATCACAATAGTTCCTCCACTTGTTAAAGCGTTTATTGCACTTTGTATTACCGTTGTTGCATCTGTTCCACTAAAATCTATATCTCCTGTCTTTCCATTCTTTGCGTAAATAATTGAGCCTTCTTGGAAAATTATATAACTGGCTACTTCTTCCGGATTAGGTATATCTATAAAACTCCCACTTGACATATCAAAATGGGCCATTAAATCACCTTTATTTCTTTAAAAACGGCATAGCACTCATCCGGATACTTTGCTACAAGCTTTCCGTCAAAATAGTATTCTTTTGTATAACCCCCTTTTGCCGTTATATGAATTGATTTTAGTTTTCCATTGACAAGCTCGATTCTAACTATGCTATCTATGTAATCGTCAGCAATTTCCATTCTTTCCAAATCCTCCTGCGAAGCTACTGCATACTCGTAATTCCCTCTTTTAACATAAACCAATGCTTTTGTGTGCCACTGGCTGAAATCAAAATGCCTGTCGTAAACTTTATCTCCTGCATGAATTCTCACAACAAACCTCTTGAATATGTTATTTATATGTTCTGGAAACCTTACCGGCTTTGGGCTTATCAAATATGCAATTATTCCACCTATTCCTACTCCTAAAATAAACTTTTTCATTGCACCACCTACAACCTTGAAACCATTAATGTATAGCCAGCATCAGTTACTCCTAAAACGTCAACTCTCATATTTGCAAATACCTCTGTAAAACTTATAGTTTTACTCGTTCCGCTTGTTACTGTTGTATTGTAATAAGATTTGAAATTAGTTCCATCGTTTGAAACTAAAACTGTAACTCTAACGTCTCCGGTATTTGACCATATTCCTACAGTTTTTATTTTTCTTTTTGAAATGTTGAATGGGCCATAAACAGTTGTTGCCCCTGAAGTTATTGATACGTCAGTAAACTGGCTAAATTCTCCTGGTGTAAACACGTCAACAGTTCCTGATGCTACATTATTTATTACGTCTACTACAGCGACCACTTCTGGCGGAATAGAGACGTCCATTCTAGGGTGTATTTCAACTACCATTTTTCTCTCCCTTTATATCCTCATTTTTTAATGGTTCAGCTTGATAGGTCTCATCGCCAATTATCACTCCTCCTATTAAACTTTTTGCGTCCGGTCCTAAAACTTTTATTTTTTTATCTTCATTCATCAATACCACCACGGATAGCTTGAAGTCATACCACTATTCCAATATCCTATGTCGCAAGTTATATTTTCTCCAGGGTTTCCGTACAAATCAAAGTATATCCCTACTGTATATTTAGTGTATTGAGGTATATATTTGCATGCTGGTGCATTTTCCTCAAAATTTAAAACTGCAGGTACGTTTATCCCTCTATTTATAGTAACAACTCCCCAACTTCCTGCTTTCCCCCAATCCTCTACCAATATATCATTTTTTGTCCAAGGAACACCGAAAAAAGCAGCCTCTATATATTTATCTAAATCAATTTTACCTACGTGAATTTCAACTCTTCTGTTTACAGATAAACTCAAACCAAACCACATAATGTATAAAGACTTTCCCCTTAAGCTTATTGGTAATGTAGTAACTACAACGTCTTCATATACTCCGTTTTGATCCATAACCATATTTACGTCTCTGAAAATTGCAGCAGATAAGTATCTAGCTTGCGTTCTACCCATTGTTGGAGTAGTTGAAATGAAACTTTGCACTGTGAAATCAGGCCTCCCAAATTTTTTCCCAACAACTTTTCTCATATTATCACCCAGGTGGTGCAACCGTAAGCCTCGTTATTTTTTCCACTCCTAGCAATGCATAATGGCAATAAATAAAATTAACTGGAATATCTGATCTATTTGTTATTTTTAAATGGAAATCTGAAAATGGATGGCTTGCTGGCAATGGAATGTTTATTCTGCCCCAACCTGTAAATCCCATTTCTACTTTATCTATTATCCAAGCAAACTCAAAATATATATTTGCACTGGCTGAAACGTCTACAAGGAAAACCCAATGACTAGGGCTAAAAATTTCGTCAACGGTAACGCTTTGTCCTGGACCAACATTAATAAATTCTTTTCTGTATATAGTAGTTGAAAGTGGCCCTCTTATCTGTGGAATAGGCTGTATGAAAATGTCTGAGCTATAATCCTCCCTACCAACCTTTTTTCCAACTATTGTTTTCATACTATCACCATTCTAACCAAAAACATTGATATGAAAATTAAAAACACCCACTTTATCAAGTATTCAACTATTTTCATATTCTCACCGTAGCTGTAAGAGGAGATAATATAAACTCAATAGTTGGTGTGTGCTCGTATGTTGTATCAAGATTTTGTATTTCTGCCCATATTATAGTTCCTCTTGCTACTGGTTTATTTATAGGTATGCTCAAATTCTTTCCATCTCCACTTAGTATCCAATCTGTTAAAGCAGAGTCTCCAATACCTATTCTTACTTGAACTAAATCTTGGCATCCTGGAGGAAAGAAAATGTTGCAGCTTAGAACGTTTGCTGCAAAAGGTGCTAATTTATAGTTATCGCTTTTTTCTAGCCAAGTTGACGCAGGGACTGTTTTCGTAAGACTCAAGACGTAAGGAACAGAGGTAATTGCTGCTTTTATCGCATTGTCATAACTGCCATAACTATTTCTTAAACTTTCAAGCAATTCTTTTGTATCGCTCCTCACTTTTATCGTCTCCCACTCCATGTGTAATATTTTACACCTGTATTTAAATAGTTTAAATATAGTAAATATCTTGTTCTTTGTTGCTTTTTTCCTGCTTTTTATACTCTACCGCATAGTCTATTATTATCTGCCTTCTTATACTCTCAGAACCCTCATCATAATAAAGACTCTCTACAATGTTTATGTTAATGCTCGCCTCTATCTCCTTTTTATAACTTTTCAAAATTTTCTCCAAAAGCTCTACTAAGGTCTTTACTTTCATACAATTTCTTATATTTCTTAGAATTTATTTTTATTCCTCAACTATCCAACCTTCGCAAGTAACTTCCGTTCCTTCGTTACAGTAAGCTGTTATGTATCCAAGCTCAACTTTTTTGTTTATTATTTCGTTAGGCACAAAAGTTTGGTTTGCCCCAATAATTACTCTTGAAATTTTATTTACTCCAGTTGTTGCTGAGCTTGAATCAAAAATATGAACTGTTCTTGCCGCATTTGCTGAATTAGTGAAAATTAATTGTTTTATTGTTGCTGTTCTGCCAGGAGTTACAGAATAAATTAATGTTATTCCAGTTCCAACGCTTGCTACAGGAATAGTTTTCTCTATCATTCTCCACTCACCTCAACAACAGTATACCTTGGAGGAATAGATTTTAATTCCTCAAGCTCGTATTGAAAGCCGTAAAACATTATTCTTGTGTGAGCTAAATCTTGGTTGCCTGGATTATTCCTAACTATTCCTGCACTCCTATCCTCAAATTGGAACCATTCAGTTAAATTTTCATAAGGAGTGTGCATGTCAAAGAAAAATTCCCTATGAACAGTTGTCCATTTTGCTGTTGACTTTGGCTGTCTGAAATAAACTTCAAAATCGTCCAAGACTTTCATTCTGAATTGAGCTAAAACATTTTTTGGCATTTCAAGCTTTGCTGTGTTTTTTACTATATCTATTGGCTCTGTATCTTTAGTTGCTGCTTTTAAAGTTCCAAAGTCGTGAATCAGAGTTGGCAGTGCTTTTATTCTTTTTACTCTATATGCTTTGTTGTCTGGCAAAACTAGAATGTTCTCTCCAACTTGTGCTATCGGAACCAATTCTTTTTCAAAGGCCATCTTTTCACCTCTTTCTATCTATTTAGAATTAGAATTGAGTATTTAAATATTTAAACCCACAAGTCCATCATTTCCCGCTTTTGAAAAGCATTATATACTCATGCTTAAATATGTAAAATCCGCCAACTAAAGCTCTATATCTCCATAATTCTTTTTGATTTCTTTTTCCTCTAGTTTCCTCAAAATTTTTTACAATTATAC
>Ga0080004_1098152_pt1 | contig 23247 bp, 23 predicted proteins | sample WasSprMetagenome_FD_69207 | JGI IMG/M metagenome (GOLD analysis project Ga0080004, IMG submission 69207) | Sulfidic aquatic microbial communities from Washburn Spring, Yellowstone National Park, USA - WS (SPADES assembly) (version 2) | ecosystem: Environmental > Aquatic > Thermal springs > Hot...
TTGCCACCCCTGTGACTCACTCTTGCAATCGCACCATAGTGGGATTGAAATCCTGCTGGTTTTTTGCGCCATACCTAATACATGCACCTTGCAATCGCACCATAGTGGGATTGAAACTTAATCCTATTAGCGTTGGCAGGTGGTTTGTAATGCTTGCAATCGCACCATAGTGGGATTGAAACGATTAATTACGCTTAGTGTTGTTGTAATATTGCCAGTCTTGCAATCGCACCATAGTGGGATTGAAACACAAACCGTCTGACAGCCCCCTCAGCGTCACTACACTCAATCTTGCAATCGCACCATAGTGGGATTGAAACTTAAAATATTGCACATTGTAACAATTACTTATTAAACTTGCAATCGCACCATAGTGGGATTGAAACACTACTCAGGTGTGCTGAAGAAAGCCCCTATGCTTCTTGCAATCGCACCATAGTGGGATTGAAACTTTGCAAGGCTTGAGGTCAAATATGAGGGGCGCACGTTGCAATCGCACCATAGTGGGATTGAAACTTGCTTTGTGCATCTATAGCGTGTTTCAGTATACTCCTTGCAATCGCACCATAGTGGGATTGAAACAGGCGACTGGAAACGAATGCTCCGCACCTTTGCAGGCTTGCAATCGCACCATAGTGGGATTGAAACGCTGCTGAAGCATGCCGACCGTCGCTCCGCCAGAGAGCTTGCAATCGCACCATAGTGGGATTGAAACGCCGCCCGCCTCTCAGGGTAAAAAATTTCGGTCGGGCTTGCAATCGCACCATAGTGGGATTGAAACCGTTGTGCTGAGGCGGTATCAGCCCTTTGAGTTTTGGCTTGCAATCGCACCATAGTGGGATTGAAACACTATCCCGGCAATATACATCAGCATCCCGACAAACTTGCAATCGCACCATAGTGGGATTGAAACCGACGACGGGGATGACGGTGGATGGATTGATTTCTGGCTTGCAATCGCACCATAGTGGGATTGAAACTAGTAGTAGCGACTGGGAAGCTGGAGTTGCCCTGTCTTGCAATCGCACCATAGTGGGATTGAAACCTTGCAGTCATGATGAGCGGGGCACGCACTTGCCCTCTTGCAATCGCACCATAGTGGGATTGAAACTCTTTTATTATGTTGTAGACACAAGCTTCGCATAGCTTGCAATCGCACCATAGTGGGATTGAAACATGAACCCCAAGGACTTTCTTTTTCTTTGCCTCAGTCTTGCAATCGCACCATAGTGGGATTGAAACCTTTAGCGGCAGCAGTGCGTCATGGTGGTATGACTACTTGCAATCGCACCATAGTGGGATTGAAACCTTGTTCTTGTAAGGATGAGGGATGTCAAGTTGTTCCTTGCAATCGCACCATAGTGGGATTGAAACAACGCTTGCATGCTCTCTTGCGCATTGAGAGTGCAACTTGCAATCGCACCATAGTGGGATTGAAACCCTATAACTCGGTCCTCATCGTAGCACTCTTGCTCACTTGCAATCGCACCATAGTGGGATTGAAACTCAAAATGCCAATCCACCCACGTCCAATCCCACACTCTTGCAATCGCACCATAGTGGGATTGAAACGCGGTGAGGAGAATTTGTGTAAACGAGGGCAGGATTCTTGCAATCGCACCATAGTGGGATTGAAACCTTTCACCCCCTACGCTGTTAAGCTCTATGAGCAATCTTGCAATCGCACCATAGTGGGATTGAAACCCCGCCGACATCTACCTTGAGCCTCAGGTTTACCTCCTTGCAATCGCACCATAGTGGGATTGAAACTACCTTTTGAGATTTCGTTATCTCCGCCCCGAGCGGGCTTGCAATCGCACCATAGTGGGATTGAAACTACAGTAGCCACTAAGCCACTAAGCCACCAAAAAGCTTGCAATCGCACCATAGTGGGATTGAAACTTCATCCCCCAGAGGCGGTTTTTATCGTCTCGGCAACTTGCAATCGCACCATAGTGGGATTGAAACTTGAGCTCGGTATAAAAGATGTTTTTGGGGAAGCGCCTTGCAATCGCACCATAGTGGGATTGAAACTGCTTACTTCAATCCAGCGGTCGCTTCCCTTTGCATACTTGCAATCGCACCATAGTGGGATTGAAACCTGCATTTGCTGCGTGGCAACCCGGTAGAGTGGACAACTTGCAATCGCACCATAGTGGGATTGAAACCCACAAATATGGCTCACTGCCAACCCTGCATCACCACTTGCAATCGCACCATAGTGGGATTGAAACCGCCAACCCCGCCAAGCGAAGGTGGGGACGGAGATGCTTGCAATCGCACCATAGTGGGATTGAAACATAATGACTAATGAAGTGTCCTGAGGGATTGCGCCCTCTTGCAATCGCACCATAGTGGGATTGAAACCCGATAGCTCAACTGGTATCTCCCTAAACGATGAGCTTGCAATCGCACCATAGTGGGATTGAAACGCACTGAGTGAAGTCGAGCTCGTTAGGGAAGAAACCTTGCAATCGCACCATAGTGGGATTGAAACTCAAGATGCAGTCAGGATGGTGTGAGCTTACAGGGCTTGCAATCGCACCATAGTGGGATTGAAACTCTGGATAGAAAAATCTGCCTCGTTGGTGGTAAATCCTTGCAATCGCACCATAGTGGGATTGAAACCTGTTATGTGCGCCAGTGTTACAATGAGGCAGACCTCTTGCAATCGCACCATAGTGGGATTGAAACTTTTTGATACCACCGTCTACTTTGTTGACAATTTTGATCTTGCAATCGCACCATAGTGGGATTGAAACTAGAGACTTAGTCAATCTGCTACTGCGAATTAAAGGCTTGCAATCGCACCATAGTGGGATTGAAACTTTCAGTGCTGAGGGGTGCATGACAAGGATGGGGCTCTTGCAATCGCACCATAGTGGGATTGAAACGATTTTTTTGAGGGCGTAAGGTGAGGTTTCCATGGTCCTTGCAATCGCACCATAGTGGGATTGAAACTCCCTCCACTCTTTTCTTTGCTCTTCAACAAGCAACTTGCAATCGCACCATAGTGGGATTGAAACGTCAAGTTGCCCAAGACGGTTTGACACACTCTCCCGCCTTGCAATCGCACCATAGTGGGATTGAAACGCTGTGCGCTTTGTAGCGCTTAAACATACTCGCTCACTTGCAATCGCACCATAGTGGGATTGAAACGATTTGAAACCTTGCCTTTTCTGGAGTATACCAGTCTTGCAATCGCACCATAGTGGGATTGAAACCTGCCACTGCCACTAACTCAAAGTAAGGTAGCGTTGCTTGCAATCGCACCATAGTGGGATTGAAACGTGTGTCATTGATGTCATTGCAGGGCTATTGAGCATCTTGCAATCGCACCATAGTGGGATTGAAACCTTTCACACGGTGAAGTTAGGTTGGAGCTTTGGGAAACTTGCAATCGCACCATAGTGGGATTGAAACTCGCCGTAGTGTTGTGAGCGATTATTTGAGTGAAGCTTGCAATCGCACCATAGTGGGATTGAAACATGTTGAACTGCAACTGAAACAGATGCCACTTAAGTCTTGCAATCGCACCATAGTGGGATTGAAACTGCAAAGCCCGCAAAACACCCCTATCGCAACCTCCTTGCAATCGCACCATAGTGGGATTGAAACCATGTCGCTCCGTCAGTGAAAGTGATTGCATCACCCCTTGCAATCGCACCATAGTGGGATTGAAACTTTGAATTCTCAATCACGAGCTTCGCCAGCACATCTGCTTGCAATCGCACCATAGTGGGATTGAAACCGTTTCGGGGTCTTCTTCTAACACATCATAGCTATGCTTGCAATCGCACCATAGTGGGATTGAAACGAATGCCGTCAACGCTCTCACAAACTCATTCACTGGCTTGCAATCGCACCATAGTGGGATTGAAACCAGGCAACCGTTACAGGCGGCAGGCTCATCTTAACCCTTGCAATCGCACCATAGTGGGATTGAAACCCAGTAGTTTAAATAGCCTGCCGAAAGGTCGGTTGACTTGCAATCGCACCATAGTGGGATTGAAACCATAAAAAAGCGCTGGCAAGGTAGCTCAAACTCCAAAACTTGCAATCGCACCATAGTGGGATTGAAACGCTGGTTTGAAGCGGTGGGCAGAGAGCCTCTTGAAGCCTTGCAATCGCACCATAGTGGGATTGAAACTTGTGCCAGAGCGTGGCGAAAAGGTATATCGTAGCGCTTGCAATCGCACCATAGTGGGATTGAAACCCTTCCCTGCTTTCATCTTGCACACCTCCTCATTTGCTTGCAATCGCACCATAGTGGGATTGAAACCTTGTGCTATGTGCTATGTGCTATATGCGAGTTAGCGACTTGCAATCGCACCATAGTGGGATTGAAACTGCAGCTGGTAGGACACGATACACGAAAATTCTGGGCTTGCAATCGCACCATAGTGGGATTGAAACGTCGCTCATACACCATCTGGGGCGTGACCCCTTCAACTTGCAATCGCACCATAGTGGGATTGAAACTCTTCGTTTCTTATTGCGCTACCTCCTGTGTCGGGCTTGCAATCGCACCATAGTGGGATTGAAACCTTTAGCGGCAGCAGTGCGTCATGGTGGTATGACTACATCTTGCAATCGCACCATAGTGGGATTGAAACGAGCTCAATATCTCTCTGCGCTCTATGAGATGCTGGGCTTGCAATCGCACCATAGTGGGATTGAAACCAAAGATATCAAATTGCGGGAGTTGCGAAAAAAGCTACTTGCAATCGCACCATAGTGGGATTGAAACTAATCGAAAGCTCGCAATATCAAGAAGCTCACGTATAAACTTGCAATCGCACCATAGTGGGATTGAAACAGACCGCAACCCCGTCGGGAAGACGGTGGGCGTGTAGCTTGCAATCGCACCATAGTGGGATTGAAACGCGAAAGCAGTCGTAAGCGTCTCCGGTCCCATAGCCATACTTGCAATCGCACCATAGTGGGATTGAAACAACTTTGACATGAGCGTCCATGTTGCCCGCCAGCCACCTTGCAATCGCACCATAGTGGGATTGAAACGTATCCTCCGTCTCAGTCACTGGCTTAGTCACTGGTAGACTTGCAATCGCACCATAGTGGGATTGAAACTGCTACCGCTACTTTGTGACAGTGTGGCGCTGAAGGGCTTGCAATCGCACCATAGTGGGATTGAAACGCACATAACGCCCCGAAAGCGTGAGGTGCTCAAAGAGCCTTGCAATCGCACCATAGTGGGATTGAAACTAGGCATAAAGCGTCACCCCCTTCGGGGGTCAGCAAACCTTGCAATCGCACCATAGTGGGATTGAAACCTAAGCTGCCAACGCAAAGTATGTCAACTTTGTCATCTTGCAATCGCACCATAGTGGGATTGAAACCAAGCCTTGCAGGTGAGCACATGGTAGCCCCCTGACTTGCAATCGCACCATAGTGGGATTGAAACTGTGTCAACTTTCAATTCTCCAGTATCGGTGGGCTTCCTTGCAATCGCACCATAGTGGGATTGAAACCTTGCAACGCCATCAACGCGGGGAGGCTTATTATATAGCTTGCAATCGCACCATAGTGGGATTGAAACCCATTTCTACTCATTACTCATTATTCATTTTCAGGCTTGCAATCGCACCATAGTGGGATTGAAACGACCTTGGGTTGGGACATACGACCCAAGGCTCGGGGCTTGCAATCGCACCATAGTGGGATTGAAACTCAAAGTAGCCCCACAAATCGTTAAGGTCTACCTTCCTTGCAATCGCACCATAGTGGGATTGAAACCTTTGACCGCACGGACTTCATCTGCCTTTTTCATCTTGCAATCGCACCATAGTGGGATTGAAACCACGCACCATGCCATGGTCAAAGTCAAATTCGCAGCTTGCAATCGCACCATAGTGGGATTGAAACGAGGCTGCAGCACGATGGCTTATGAGGCAACAAGACTTGCAATCGCACCATAGTGGGATTGAAACTTCTGTGTATTTACGAACTCTGTTGATTAGTTTCTCCTTGCAATCGCACCATAGTGGGATTGAAACCATAGCGTGTAATATCAAAGCCTGAGGGAAAGCCCCTTGCAATCGCACCATAGTGGGATTGAAACCTGCATGAATGCCACTGCCGCCTCCCGCCCCACCGCCCTTGCAATCGCACCATAGTGGGATTGAAACTATGGAGGTGAGTGAGCATGACAAAAGAGGAGCGATCTTGCAATCGCACCATAGTGGGATTGAAACTACTTCTTGCATCTTCATCACCCCCTGTTTTTACACCTTGCAATCGCACCATAGTGGGATTGAAACCTGTGGGATGCGGGCATGTTAGCCCGCAAAAATCCGCCTTGCAATCGCACCATAGTGGGATTGAAAGAGGCGGGATTGAAATCAGCGATTTGGTTTAGCGTCTCTGTCTTGCAGTCGCACCATGGTGGGATTGAAAGTAGTGGGATTGAAAGTCAAGCTAAGTGGTGTTTCGAGCCCGTGAGCTTCCATGAGTTTTGTGTCGCTAAGGATAGTGATGACATCGCCATCAGCTACGACTGTGCCACCGTCAATGACGATAACCCTTGTGCACAACTCAACGACGCAATCAAGGTCATGTGTTGCTATCACTTTCGTGACATTCAAACTCCGAAGCAAGGTGATAAGGGAGCGTCTTGAGCGTGGGTCAAGATTGCTCGTTGGCTCATCAAGCACCAATATGTCTGGGTGCATCGCAAGCACAGTCGCTATAGCAACTCTTTTCCTCTCACCGAGGCTGAGTTGGTGAGGCGGACGATGCGCTACGCCCTCCATGCCGACTTGTTTAAGCGCGTTCATCGCCCTTTCTAATGCTTCGTCTTGCGAACAGCCGATATTGAGGGGACCAAACGCAACATCCTCAATAACCGTCGGCATAAAAAGTTGGTCATCTGGGTCTTGGAAGACAAGCCCAACTCGTCTCCTTATGCTTGGCAAGTTATTGCGGTTTACCTCCTCACCGAATATAAGCACTTTCCCGTCACCATGCAGTATGCCATTCAAGTGGAGTAGTAGGGTTGTTTTGCCAGCGCCGTTTGGACCGATGATGCCGACTGATTCACCGACGCCTATCCGAAACGAAACATTAACGAGCGCTTGAGTGCCATCTGGGTATCGGTAGCTCAACCCTTCAACAACTATCGCATCCACAGTCACATCAACCCTTCACCTTCCAAGTGAATGCTCATGTTGAAGGCACAAGCGATGTTGCTCACTAAGATTCCACATCACGCCTACGCCTTAAAACGAGCTTTGCAACGACATAACTTGCAAGTGCCACTACAGCCACACCAACGAACGCCGATAACACTCTACCGATGATGCCTCTGGCGAACGGCAGGGTGTAATCGTGGAGCGGTGCTTTAAACAATGTTTTTTCGAGCCCTTCAAGCCCTGTCCTCGTCATAACCCACTCAAGCCCATCTGGTAGCTCCGAGGAAAACAGCGACAGCACCGCTGCTATGGAAGCAATCAAAATGAGAGCGCACAAAAGCTTTAGGCGAGTCATCGCTTATCACCCTCTCAAGGCGATTTCGGGGCGAACGCGCCTGACGAACGATATTGCGACAACTGTCACGATAGCCTCACCGATGCCGATGATAGCGTGTATGCCCGCCATGAGTGGCAAGGCAACGCTGAGCGCCACAGTGCCAGAGAGCGAAAGTTCAATAGCACACGCTGAAGCTGGAAGCACAACTGATAGCCATGAAGCGATGCCCAGCGCCACCACATCATTTCGCAGTAGCTTTTTGAGCGCTCTGAAGATGAGGAAACCTCCCCACGCACCGATTAGAGCCATGTTGAGTATGTTTGCGCCGAGTGACAGCAACCCACCATCACCAAAGAGCAGTGCTTGCACGATGAGCACGACGCTCATGATGAGCACCCCTGCTTCGGGTCCGACAAGGACTGCCGAGAGCACCCCTCCAAGGACATGCCCAGATGTGCCACCAGCTATCGGGAAATTGATCATTTGGGCTGCGAAGATAAATGCAGCGATGATGCCCATCGCTGGAACTTGCGCTTGATCAACACTGCCACCCATCTTGCGCCCCGCAATGAAAAGAGCGCAAATTGAAACAGCCCCACAGCCGATTAACACAGGAGCGCTCAAGTAGCCATCTGGGATGTGCATGACAACCACCTGTGCGCTTATGGATGCCTTTCACACTCATCCCGCAAGTGTAACACGAGAGGCGGATGGATGCCACATGGCATGCCCACAGCGATGCTTGGCATCAGTTCAACGGGGCGCTCGCTTCAAGCTCATCCTTTTAGCGCGAGGACAAGTGTGATCGTGGCGACGAGGAAACAGTAGAGTGCGAAGCACCAAAGCTTCCTCAAGCCTACGGCTTTCATGACGATGCCGATTGCAACATATCCAACTACGGTAGCTATTGCACAACCGATGAGGATTTGAACGACGCTCACATTAGCGCCAAGGGGCATCTCCTTCAGCTCATAGAGCCCTGCAGCGATGACAGCTGGGATTGAGACAAGGAATGCAAACTTCACAGCTTCATCCCTTTGCAAGCCAACTGCTAAGCCAGCGAAAATCGTCACACCAGAGCGTGATAGCCCGGGCATGACGCCAAACCCTTGAGCACAGCCAATCAAGAGAGCCCTAAGCGGTGTCAACCTTCCGCCGTCTTGCGCTATCCGTTCACCAACCAACAACAACACACCAGTCAACGCCAGCATGGCACTAACGGCATAGGCTGACATAGTAGCCATCTCGGCAGGTTTGTGCAATAGCAGTGCGATTATGCCCGTTGGAACATTGGCAAGAAGGATCAAAAGAAGCAGGGAGCGATTTTTGTCATGGCTTACACCTTGGCGCATCATTGCTCTGCTTTTGCTCTCTTCGCTGTCGCCAACTTCCCTCACCGCGCCTGCCTTCGGAAGTAGCATGACTGCGATGTCGCTACGGAAGTATGCCATGATTGAGATGAGCGTCCCGAAGTGCAGGATGGCATTGAAGGGCAACATGGCATTCTTTAAGGCTTCGTTTTTAGCCCAGCCAAACAGCTGTTCAAGGAGGGCAAGATGCCCAGAACTGCTAATTGGTAGGAACTCCGTCAGCCCTTGGACAACAGCCAACAAAACCACATGCAAAATAGACACTTCCCTTCACTGCTCCCTTGCACTTGAGCTGTCTTGAAGTCCTACAGGCTTTCACTTAAGCCCCTCGCGATACATCCTGAACAAATCTTCGGCGTCCGTTCCATCTGGTGTTGAGAGGATGAGCACCCTCACCTTGCGCATCCCCCACCTTATCGCCTCCTCGTAAGTGTCAAAACATAGGTCAATCCTGTTGCCCTTGATTGCGCCACCAGTGTCTGCAGCTATGGCATACCCGTATCCTTCCACATACAGCCTTGTGCCAAGCTTTATGACCCTCGGGTCAACTGCCACAACTCCTCTCCTTGCCCTGACACCAGTTGCGGTCAAGCCGTTTGCATACCTGCCACAACTTCTTGGACCTGGGTCGTATCCAGTGGCTATCATCGTCAAGACTTTGAAGCCAACTGGCATACCACGAGATGGCAATGTGCCCCTGTAGGCAAGTTGTGTTGGAGTGCGTCCGACGCCGACAGCGACTAAGCTTGGCTTTGGTTGGGCGATGATGTTGCGCGAGAGCACCTTCCGAAGGGTCACCTTACCATCCTTCCTATAGACCCTGACGAGAAGCTCGGCTAAGCCGAATCTGCCAACATCAAGCACCTTCGTTGTGCCCTTCGGCAACGAGCTGTCAAACTTGAAGAGAGTTGTTGGCTTCAGCCACTCCCAACACCTCTCTTCGGTTATCTGCACACGCTCAACAACAATTTCCATCCCGTCTTTGAGCTTTGTTTTTGTTGGTGGTTTGACCCTATCGTGTGGCGCCAAGACCACACCGCATGCCTCAAGGGCATCCATGACGGTCTCGCCCGAAAGATGGACTGCCCGCCGCTCCCCGTCAACTGTGATGTAGACCAACACGCCTTTACTTGCTGAGTCCGTTGGAGTGATGTTTTCTGCTTTTGTGGCTGGCGCTTCGGCTGTGTTTGGGGCGGTTGCACCTGCACTTAAGGTAGGCTGTGGCGCTTCATTTGTGTCATAGCAACTGTTGCTTGTGTTCTTTGCGGCGAGCATTAGGGAACACCACAACACAACCACAAAACACATCCTGCTCGCCGCCTTCAAATGTATCACCTCCACATTCCCGCGCCAGCTTAACCACTTTCCTCACCAACCTGAAAAGAAGTCACTTACATGGTAACGCGCTTTCAAGGCAATGTCTAATGCGAAACTGAATTGACAAAGTGTGTAGAATTGGCATGAAAAAGCATGAGCGCTACACGAGGGCGCTCAACGACTGAGTAACATGGTAGCAAGGTGAAGCATACTTCAACAAGTGGGTGAGCAGGCTATGATGAAGCTCTCGAGGGACAAGATGAGAGTGGCTTCGCTAATCCTTTTGAGTGGGCTCTTGATTTTCACATACAGCGTCCTAAGCCACCATGTGGAGACGGACAAGCTTGTAGCACTCACCTTCGATGACGGACCAGATCCAAGATGGACACCGTTAGTGCTTGAGACGCTGAAACGATACAAAGTTCGTGCCACCTTCTTCGTCATCGGTGAGCAGGCTGAGCTATACCCAGAGCTTGTCCAACGCATACACTCTGAAGGGCACGAGCTTGGGAACCACACTTACTCGCACCCAAGTCGCATGCAAAAGGAAAGCTTTGAAGAGCTCAGGGAAGAAGTGAGGCGATGCAACGAGGTTATAGAGCGCATAACTGGTGTCCGCCCGAAATTATTTCGCCCACCGATGGGCTTGATGAATTACTTCATACACACTGCAGCGCAGGTTGAAGGGCTCACAGTCGTCTACTGGACTGTCTCAGCAGACCACCACGATGCTCCAACGCCTCAGGCAATGGCAAATAGGGTCATGCGCCTCATCCACCCATACGGAATAATCCTAATGCACGACGGGCGCACAAAGGAGAGGTGGAAAGATGTCAAAGCGCTCCCCCTAATCATTGAGGGCTTGAAAAAGCGCGGATACCACTTCGTCACTGTCTCAGAACTGCTCCACACAACTGGCGCAATCAGCTACTAACCAAAGTCAAGCCAAGCGTAGCTTCTCGCCCTTGCTCTCAAGGAATTCATTCAACTCGGCTTTTGTCGGCAATGCGGGTATTACACCCATGCGCGTGCAAGTCAGCGCCCCTGAAGCGTTTGCTATGCGTATGATTTGGTAGATTTCATCGCAAGAGAGTTCCTCAATGCGTTTCCCTATCAGTTGAGCGAGCATCGCAGCCATGAAGCCGTCACCAGCGCCGAGCGGGTCAACCACATCAACATCAAATGGCTCAACATCCCTTGAGACGGTGCCATTTGTGAACCATGCGCCCCTTTCGCCCATAGTCACGACAACGAGTTTCGCACCCGCATCCAGTATCTTCTTTGCGCCCTCGCTTAAATCAGCTGTTGAAGTGACAAACTCCCACTCCTCTTCCGCAAGCTTGACTATATCGGCGAAGCGCATCGCATGCCATATCATGCGCCTGCCCTCTTCATGGTCGTCCCAAAGCGGTGGACGCCAGTTTGGGTCGTATGAGACAAGCAAGCCAAAACTTTTCGCCAACTCAGCTGCGTAGAGCGTAGCTTCACGGCTGGGCGAGTGGCTGAGACTGACAGAACCAAAATGGAAGAGCTTAGCACCTTTGATGTAATCCTCATCGATGTCTTGTGGCGAAAGCATCTGGTCTGCACCGGGGTTGCGGTAGAAGGAGATCTCCTTTCTCCCATCACTCCTGTTGGCAACGAAGGCGAGCGTAGTCCTTGCGCTTTTGTCAAACTTAAGGTGCGTCACATCAACGCCCTCTCGTTCCACCACACCCCTTAGGAAATGACCAAACGGGTCATCCCCAACCTTCCCTATGAAGCCGACGCTCACCCCAAGCTTTGCTAACCCAACTGCAACATTAGCTGGTGCACCACCCGGGGCTTTCACAAACGATGGACACTCGCTGAGTGGCACATCAACGGTTAGAGAAACGAAGTCAATGAGCAACTCGCCAAGCGTCACAGCATCTGGCATACCTTCTCACCCCCACACCTCATAAGCTATCGCTTTTGACACTGAACCTACAAAGCCATCGTAGCAAGCTCACAGCAAACGCACCATTGAGCGCATGAACACCGAAAGACGACAGGTAGAAATAGTGCGGACTCCACAGCCTAACAGGTATGAGCGGGAGCGATGCCACGACCATCCACAGGAAAGAAAGCAGTAACACAGCCTTCGCATAGCGCCACGATAACACAAGCAACACCATAAAAAGGCACATCTTCAACAGGAGGCGAACTGTGTGCACAGTCAAGAGCGAATACGGAAGAGCTATGAGCCATCCGGGCAGGTCGGATACATGCGGTAGCATGCGGATCGAAAGGATGTAGAGCTGTGTGGCAAGCCTTTCGGACTTCATAGCGAGTGTCTTATGCCTTTGTATTGCATCGGGCAAGAAAGAACGGTAAGCGACGAACCAGATGAGGACAACCACCGACATTAAGAAGACTGCCATAGCCGACCTTGATATGTCAGGCTTATGTTCACTGCATCCACCCGCAAGGGCACAGATGAACATGAGCAACGGCAAGACGCACGCTATCTCTTTTGCCCATAGCGACATAACTGCCATGACACACGCCAACACAAGCCACTTTGGATCTCCACAATGAGACCACTTCAATCCAAGCAGTAGCGTAGCCAGAGCAAGTGGGGCACACAAAGCATCAGGACGAGTTGACATGAAAGTTAGGGTTACAACCGATGGCGCATACCAAATGAGTGCAAACGAAGCCACCCCAGCTACCGCAGTATCACCGTCACCAGTCACAGCCTCAATAAGCAAGGCAAACAGGAATGTAGCGAGCACATGCAACAGCCACGCTGTCAGAATGTATCCAAAGCGCCTCTCACCCCAAAGCTTGCAATCGGCAAGGAGTGAGATGCTGGCTAAAGGTCTGTAGAAACCGTTCTTGCCAACCCAATCCCCATAGAACCACCTTGCAATATCACTCAAGCTGTGCACACCGCATAAGTTGGAGAACAGAAGCCACTCATCACCATAGTGCCACTGCGGTATCCCAACCCAAACAAAGCTGAAGCTATGGCTAACCTTCGGTGAGGGCGTGAACTGCCTCGGCTGTGAAGTGATGACGAAGTAAAGCTTTGGCATGCTGAGGAGAAATGAGGCGAGCAAAACCCTGAGCGGAAACTTTGAGGGGCAAAGTGATGCCGTGAGCTTCGAAGTGGCGAGAGCGAGTTTGACGGCGGACTTAATGAGCACCCCTTTGATGTGAGCCAAGTTAAGTGGCACATTGCTCTTCATTTTGTCTCCCGATGCTAACTTTTGTTGGTGGGAAAGAACTCAGTTGCGGTGCTTAAGTTTCGGGCTTCTTGAGCAGTTCCCTCGCCTTAGGTGGCGTTATGATGTCAACGCCAGTGTCAACGACCCTCGGTATCTTCTTGCCTTCAATTGCATCCTTAAGGAGCTTGACAGCGAGATAACCCATCTTGTATGGGCGTTGCTCAATTATCGCTTGAACGACGCCCTCAGCGCAGAACCTTATCGTATCGGGCATCGCATCAAAGCCTACTATCTTCACCTTTGAAGCCAACCCCCTCGATTCAACTGCTTGCGCAGCCCCCGGAGCACCAAAGGCATTGACCCCGAATATGCCAGCAAGATCGCTGTCAGCAGTGAGAGCATTCTCTGCAATGCTCAACGCAAGGACCTGATCGCTCTGGCAAGCCTGCTCAGAGACGATCTTTATCTTCGGATACTTGCTTATCACTTCCTTGAACCCGGCAACCCTTTCCATCAGGTTCTGCGCCCCGGGAACACCAGTTATGATGAGCACCTTCCCTTTCCCTCCAAGCAACTTAGCCATCTGCTCGCCAGCTATCCTGCCAGCCTTCCTGTTGTCAGTGCCGACATAGCAGAGCCTCTTGTCAGTGTTTGCGTCGGAGTCAACGGTTATGACTGGGATGCCTTTTTGAACTGCCTTCTCAATCACTGGGACAAGCGCATCTCCATCACACGGTGATATCCCGATCCCGTCGACGCCCCTGCTGATGAGGTTCTCAACTATCTCAACTTGCTTATCAACATCCACCTCGCTCGGAGGACCGATGAAGTCAACCTGTATGCCGAGTTCCTTTTGCGCTTGCATCACGCCCTTCTCACACTTAGCCCAATACTCACCAGTGCGAGCCTTCGGGACAATGGCGATCGATATGCTCTTGCTTCCTTTCGAGGTTTCACCGACCTTGCCACCTTCCCTTCGGCAACCCGAAAGGAAGACAACCACACCTACGAAGAGAACCATGAGGAGTTTGCGAATGGACTGCTTTCGCGTCATCTTCACCGCCTCCCTTCTTGCATCTTGCGTCAGGTGCTCTCTCATCTCCTCCTTACGAGTCTATCAAACATCACCGCAAGAATGATGACACAACCGACTATGACCTGTTGCCAGAATGCCGAGACACGCAACAGCACCAACCCGTTGCGCAAAATGGCTATCAACGCTGCGCCGAAGAATGTCCCAATGACTGACCCTCTGCCTCCTATCAAGCTCGTCCCACCTATGACAGCAGCAGCTATCGCATCAAGCTCCCACATCTGCCCATCGGTTGGGCGGACCGAGCGGACACGCCCACCAAGCAACACCCCAGAAAGACCAGCAAGAAAACCACACATGCAATAGACTGAGAGCTTCACCAATGCAACATTGACTCCACAGAGCCTCGCTGCTTCTTCATTGCCACCGATTGCATAAACATATCGCCCAAAACGAGTATACGAAAGGATGACATGACCAACGAGGACTACAAAACCGGCTATCAAGACTGGCATCGGCAAGCCACCGATTATGGGCAGAGCCAGCTTTTCGCTGAGCAAGCCATCGCCGAGCCAGTGAAACAAGTCGATGCCATGAGCCTGCAAGAGCGATATGCTGAAGCCACCTGTGAACACGAGTGCCAAGCCCCTCGCTATGCTCATCATGCCCAGTGTAGCTATGAACGGTGGCAAACGCACGAACGCAACGAGTGCACCATTGATGAAACCACATAGAATCGCCACCAGCAACCCAACTGGCACGCCTACCGCAAGCCCAAGCCCGTATGTGACTGCGATGTATGCGAAAATGCATTCGCAAAGCGCCATCACAGAACCGACTGATAAGTCAATTCCGCTCGTTATGATGACCATAGTCATCCCGACGCTCACGATGATGTTGAACGACATCTGCCTAAGGAGGTTCTGCCAGTTCTCAGTGGTGGCGAAGTTGGGTGCTATAGCAGCAAGGACTATGCATATCAAACCTGTAGCAGCGCCGGGACCAAACTGAGCCCACAGCTTCCACAGCCATTCTCGCCACTTTTCAACCCGCACAACCGCGTCAGCCCTTCCCTATTCGCTAAAGAGCTGGCTCAAGTATCTCAACTTGCGTTATCTCTCCAGCAAGCTCCTTGAACTGAAGCGCATCGTGTTTGCTACCAACTATGTCACCGTAATGCATCGGTATCGCTATGCGTGGTTTGATGGCTTTGACTGAATCTGAGGCTTCCTTAGCGTCCATGACATAAATCCCGCTAACTGGCAAGAGCGCAACATCAATCTCCTTGAGCTTCGACATCTCGCTTATGTGGTCGGTGTCTCCAGCATGATAAATCCTGACCCCTCCAATCGTGAGGACATAGCCAACGCCACCTGCGTCTATCGGATGAAATGACTTGAGGACATTGTAGGCTGGAATGACTTCGACAGTGATTGAGCCAAGTTCATACCTCTGCCCCGCGGTCACTTCAAGCTTCCCACCGGGCAACCCTGCAACCTTCTTCATGACTGCCTTCGGTCCAACTATAGTAGTGCGTTCAGATGCGAGCACCCTCAGGGAGGGCATATCGCAGTGGTCATAATGCTCATGCGTGACGAAGACGAAATCAACCACATCTTTTTCCTTAACGCCATAAGGGTCAATGTAAACGGTAACGCCACCACCGACGATTTTGAAGCCCGCATGCTTAAGCCATGTTATCTCAACCTCACCGACCCTTAAGCTTTTCATGCCTCTCACCCCCAAAAGGATTGCATACAGCACCATTTGCAAATTCTGCAACGCTTCATGATAGCGCGCAAGGGACTATACCTCAAATGCGCTAAAATGATTGATGTGAGAATGGAGGTGCTCAAGGATGCAACGACCGATCTTCTGCAGTAAATGTGGCAAGCTGATTACACTCAGAGATGTGAAGCAGATTGGGATATGGGTTCACACTAAGGGAGATGTGGGCTTGGTAATAAACTATGTGTGCTCAAGCTGTAAGCATGTCGAGAGGAAAGCCATCGAGACCGACATATGGCTTCCGATGCATGCTGACACGCTTAGCGAGATGACACCACAGGAGAGACAAAAGTTTGCCCAGATGAAGCCAATAACATCGGATGAGCTAATTGAGTTTTACCGCTACTTGCGCAACTTGCGCCGCCTGCCTAAAACGAAACTCGGAGCGAAACCTAAGAGGGCAAACAAAGGTTGCAATCACATCCACTCACAACGCTATTCATCGTCAGGCTAAGTAGCCTTCCACTTCGCTTTGTGCTCGCAAACACTTGCTCGGTGTAGGCTGATGATAGCTTGCTTTACTCGTATATCTTAGTGACTACCCCTGCACCTACTGTCTTTCCGCCCTCTCGTATCGCGAAGCGCAGTCCTTCCTCAATAGCTATTGGTGCTATCAGCTCAACATCGAATTCGGCATTATCTCCGGGCATGACCATTTCAACGCCCTCTGGGAGGATGATTGTGCCAGTGACATCCGTCGTTCTGAAGTAGAACTGTGGGCGATAACCTGTGTGGAATGGGGTATGCCTTCCGCCTTCCTCTCGGCTGAGGACATAGACTTGTGCCCTGAACTTCCTATGCGGTTTGATTGAGCCGGGAGCAGCAACGACATGCCCGCGCCTCACTGCTTCCTTTTCAACACCGCGCAATAGCACACCTATGTTGTCGCCGGGGAGTGCTTGGTCGAGCGTCTTTCGGAACATCTCGATGCTCGTGCAGACCGTCTTTATAGGCTCGTAGCTGAAGCCAATTATCTCAACTTCGTCACCGGGACGAAGCGTTCCTCTTTCAACCCTTCCCGTTGCCACAGTCCCTCTTCCTGAGATGCTGAAGACATCTTCAACTGGCATCAAGAATGGCATATCAGCCGGACGAACTGGCTGTGGTATGTATTCGTCAACCGCCTTCATGAGCTCCCATATAGCACCACACCACTCGCAATCCTCCTTACCGCAACCGCATTCAAGCACCTTCAAAGCGCTACCAGCGATCACAGGAACCTCATCGCCGGGAAATCCATACTTAGTCAACAACTCCCTAACTTCAAGCTCTACGAGCTCGATGAGTTCTTTATCGGGCATCTGGTCAATCTTGTTCAAGAAGACGACGATATACGGAACGCCAACCTGTCTTGCGAGGAGGACATGTTCCCTTGTTTGTGGCATTGGTCCATCTGCAGCGCTGACAACCAAGATAGCTCCATCCATCTGTGCAGCGCCTGTAATCATGTTCTTGATGTAGTCTGCGTGCCCGGGGCAATCTATGTGCGCGTAGTGTCGCTTCTCTGTCTCAAACTCAATATGCGCTATCTGTATGGTCAAGCCACGAGCCTTCTCCTCTGGTGCTTTATCTATCTCCTCGTATTTTGTGAAGCGAGCCAAGCCTCGCTTTGATAGGACGAGTGTTATCGCTGATGTGAGTGTTGTTTTACCGTGGTCAACATGACCTATCGTGCCTATGTTAACATGAGGCTTTGTGCGCTCGAACTTCTGACGAGCCATCTTACATCATCCCCCTTGCCTTATGCTTTTTAGCTCTAACAGGTTGCGCAATCCATTATAGCAATGAAGCCATTCACCGTCAACCTGACACACTTAAATCTCGCCCCAGCACTATGACATGCCAGTTTACAAAATTGGCTCCGCGGGCAGGATTCGAACCTGCGACCTGCGGGTTAACAGCCCGCCGCTCTGCCTGTTGAGCTACCGCGGAGCCTCTTAAGCTGTTTAAGTGACCTAATCACACGACAACTATTGCGGGCGGTGGAGCCCTGGCACCGACCTACTCTCGCGGTCCGTCTCCAGACCACTACCATTGGCGCTGGTGGGCTTAACTTCCGTGTTCGGAATGGGAACGGGTGTTTCCCCACCGCTATTGGCACCAGAGCCCCACCATCATTCGCTCATCCCAAATGTTCATCTCACAATTATAACGCACTCCCACACTCAATCGCTACCTCTGGATGAAAGCCCAACCCCTGCTATGTGAGAACCACATCTTGGGCATTTGCTATCTGCGATTATGTTGCGAGCAACATAGTAGCCAACGCGCCTTATCAACAGCTCGCCACAGTTGTAACAGTATGTGTTCTCCTCCTGTGGCACATTGCCCAGGTAGACATACTGCAAGCCTTCTTCCTTGCCTATCTCATAGGCACGCAAAAGCTTCTCAATCGGCGTCGGTGGAAGTGAAGTCATCTTGTATGCTGGGAAGAAACGGCTTATGTGCCACGGTGTATCCTTGCCAAGTTCATCGGCTATGAACCTCGCTATGTCACGCAACTCAATTGGGTCGTCGTTTATCGTCGGGATGATGAGCGTTGTAACTTCAACCCATATCCCAAATCGCTTCATGAGCTTCAACGAGTTTAAGACTGGCTCAAGCCTCGCCCCCATATACCGACGATAAGTCTCATCCCTGAAAGCCTTCAGGTCAACATTGGCTGCGTCAAGCAGGTGATGATACTCATTCAGCATCTCCTCAGTCATGTAACCGTTCGTAACATAGACATTTGCGATGCCTCGCTCCCGTGCCAGCTTGGATGTGTCGTAAGTGTATTCGAAGAAGACGGTTGGCTCAGTGTATGTGTATGCAATGCTCTTGCAGTTGGTGCGCTGTGTAGCGCTCACAACTTTCTCTGGGGGCTTCTCCTCACCAATGATGATATGCCTCTCCCTCGGCATCTGAGATATCTCCCAGTTCTGACACCATGGGCATCTGAAGTTGCATCCAGCGGTGGCTATTGAGTATGCGCCAGAGCCCGGATAGAAGTGGAAGAGTGGCTTCTTCTCAATCGGGTCAACATGCTCCGCTATGAGCTGACCGTAAACGAGCGAGTAAAGCTTCCCACCTCTGTTCTCACGCACATGACATATCCCACGACTCCCCTCAGAGATAACACAGCGATGCGCACACAAGTTGCACCTCACCTTGCCGTTTGAAAGCTTCTCATAGAGCATAGCCTCTCGCATGCCATATCACCAACCGTTGAGTATGACTGCAACCTGCCCATTCTCAATTTTTGCATCAACCTGTAGCACCATATTCTCAAGCCATAGCTTCGCACGCTGGCTACAATTGAGCCTGAGAGGGTGGTGTAGTAAGGAGTATGCAACGCCTAAGGTTGCGATACACCAGCAAATGGATGTAGGACGACGATCGCAGTCGCACTTGACGAGCCTAAGGATATCCCCATGTTGCGAGACTTCCATCATCCAATTGTCGTTGTAGGAGGCTTCGTTCAGGACATCAAGATGTTTTGTCACCCACACGAGGTCACAGTAACACCTTTGCAAAAGTCGTAGCAACCACTTGTGGCTAAAGCCGTTCTTGCAATTCATGCTACAGCTTTCCTGAGAAAGCTCATGCCCAAAGCCATTCAAGTGGCAGGTGTTGACAGGTTGGTTTTTTTTGCTATACTCAATTGTGAGAGCGCAACCACTCATTAGGCAAAGGGCATTTAAAGGAGGTGATGGAAAAAGGTTGTGTGATTAGGCGATGTATTTGAGGGAGCACAAAAGAGAAAAACAAACTTCGCTCAAGGGGTGATGCGAAATGAAGAAGGTAAAATCCCTTCCGACTTCATACTATCCTACGGTTACATGGAAAGTGTTGTGAATGGCTGTGCTAACCAAGATAGGCTTACAACATGGACACAGCCAACACTCACCCCAATTATTGCAGACTACTCCGTTCTCCTCAACTCACCATGGAGGGTTGGATGGGCAAACACCTGCGCAGCTAAATGTAATCCAGATCGCCAAGTGGAGAGGAACACGCGTCACACTGGTGGTTCAAATGTGCTCTTCTTGGATGGGCATGTGAAGCATTATGAGGCTAATAAGTTCGTGAGCGATTGGTTGAATGGCGTATTGCTGACAGGGTGTGGTTGGGACGGCAATCGCTTGCGGTAGCGTAATGTGGCACAACGTGGCACAATGTAGATTGAGGTTTATTGGCTCCACGAAGCCTTAGCCTCAACAAGGAAGGATTTGATGCAAGGCATCAAATCCAAAATTCTCTCAAAGGGAGGGATGCATGATGGGTAAGGTGTATAGGCGTTCTGGCTTCACACTCATTGAGCTGTTGGTGGTGATTGCTATAATCGCCATCTTGGCAGCGATCCTGTTTCCAGTGTTTGCGAGGGCAAGGGAGAAGGCGAGACAAGCAAGTTGCCTGTCAAATGTGAAACAGCTGAACATGGGCATCCAGATGTATCTACAGGACTACGATGAGTTCTTCCCAATAAACACGCCCGTCCGTTGGTGGAACCTCGTTTATCCGTATGTCAAGAACTGGCAGATTTATGTTTGCCCTTCAATGCCCACTTATTCACGCGGCTATGGAACTAATGTCAACTACATTGGCTGGAGCTCTTCAATTCACATAACAAGGCTACAGTCACCCGCATCATCAGCTGTAATCTGTGATGCAGCGCAGTGTAGCTCTGCAGGTGTAACTGGGAACTACGACCCAGAGACATGGGGTCAATACCAAATTGGACCAACAGACTGGCAGTGGACTCCACCAGCGGGCTTGACTGGAAGCCCAAGCAATTACTATGGCTCAGATGATCAGTGGGGAAACTACAGCCGTCGTCCTATCGGCAGGCACTTCGATGGTTTGAATATTGGGTATGCAGATGGGCATGCGAGGTGGCGCAGGATTAGAGATTTCCTTGGACCACTTCCCGGTGGCTGGCCATACGGCGACCCAAGAAACGAGTGGGACGATAAATGACGAAAGCAAAAGTTGTTAGCGCAAATCAGCAACTGCACACTGGCAACCACAGGTTGAATCCAAAGGAAGGATACAAGCAACTTGCGTTGGGCAGTGGATGAGATAAAGCGTTAAAGCCACGCCCATCACCGCTATGGGCAAAGTGGTATGCTACGGCACACGAGGAGAATTGAGCCCCATCACAGGTGTCTATTGCAGTGGTCGCGGGTGTGTGAAATGCTAAGCTGTTCTACAAGCCAAAGTGAAGTGCGAATTAAGAGCGCATTTAGCGAACTCGTCATGTGCAGTGACTGTGAAGCCATTTCAAAACAGAGCCTCTTGAAACGATGCGTTGAATGAAAGGAGAGAGCTTATGTTCCTTTGCGTGCGTGAATTTCTTCAATGCACCCATTCACTTCCTTCATCCTTTGGGTCAGCAATTCCCATGCTTCGTCGGTCTCCTTCACGAGCCCGTAGTTGCTGTTCTCGCCGTCAAATCGTCCTTGAGCGGGTTGGTCGCTCCATTGAAACCAGTGATAGCCGACGCAGTAGGGCAGTTTCATCAGTGCCGTCACATAACGCTCAAAGTGGTCGGCTCGGTCTTTCTGAGTGGGAACGGGTTGACCTGCTCCCCTCGTGTTAGGCAACCCGCTGTCCATCGCCTTGAAGGAAAACTCGGTTATCATCACGGGCTTGCCAGTGATTCGGTGCAACTCTTCAAGGGTCTTGGTCGGTGGCTCAAACCCGTAATGGTTGAACGAGACCACATCTACGAACTCGCCCATCGCCTCAACGACTGGGCGTGGGGCGTAGCCTGCAAACCTGACGCCCAAGATCAGATGGTTGGGATCGTGCTTGCGGATGGCTTCATAGCAGGCTCGGAAATACTCACGAGCAATAATGCGCAAAAAGTCAAGGCGGTCGGCAAGCCGTTGCTTTTCAATTTCCCCTGACGGCGCTGGTGGCAAGTCTTTCAAGTTAGCCAACTCGTCCCAGTTAGGAACATTCAAGCCCCAAGCCTTGTTGAAGGCTTCAACGGTCTGATAACGCTTGCGAAGGAAATCAAGGAGCGCCTTCTTGCCCGGAGCATCTGCCGGCAGCGAAAGCAAGTAATCGTCAAGCAGGTGCCGCGTTGAGCGCCAATCTGGTCCCCAACGCAACTCGTTGTCTGTGAAGTATCCGACGAGTAACGGGTCATCTTTGCGGGGCGCACATTCTTTCGCAGCAATGTCTTCCAAAACTTGTCGGAACTTGGGAGAGAAGACATCCGGGAACGAGCCTTTGAGCCAATCTGCACCAGCCCTTGCCCCCATGTTCAGGATGACAGTGTAAGGCATCAACTTGAAAAGCGACGCCGATGACCAAGCGCCGATGGTGTTGAAGCCCCATTCCCTCAACCGCTTAGCGGTCGCTTCCGCCCACTTCTCTTCACTGCCATACTTCGCCTGAACATTGCGATTGTAGGGTGAATAGCCTAAGGCGGGGCAGTAGTCGCCGCCGAAACTGACATGGTTGACGCCTTTTGAGATGAACAGATGCCCGTCAGGGTCAACGAACCACCAAACGCCGTTCACTTGCTCCGTTCGGAAAAATCCCGTCGCCTTTCTTCTCATCGCTAACCATCCCCCGTAGCGGCAAGATTTTGCGCTCTTCTGACCTTCAGAGCGACAAGAAGCACCCGCAAACGCCACAGCGAAACCAACCAACTTCACGAACTTCCGCCTCGTCCAATTCATCTCCATCACCTCGCTTGCCTTGATGCCCTAAAGGAAAGCACGGTTCTTGCCGAACCGAAATGGTGACGAACTTAGACGAAATCAGCGGCGGGGCAATTTCAGAACACACTTGAACCCCTTTTGTCTCACTTCGAACCCCAAACATCCCCCACAAACCCAAGATCACGCCAACTTAAGACACCCAATAAAGAGACAAAAATTTGAGTGAGAGAAAAACTGTCTCCCTGATTGATGACCAAAACTGCCGACCCATTGGAGACCGGCGGATGATGAACTTATTCGTTCGGAGCACACTGAGCCTTGACAGAACCTCAACGACCAATCTTCATTGCTTCGGCGCAGAAAACGCTGAGAGCACCGTCAAGGGAAATGTTCCGCTGCTTAAC
>Ga0080004_1115063_pt1 | contig 23237 bp, 20 predicted proteins | sample WasSprMetagenome_FD_69207 | JGI IMG/M metagenome (GOLD analysis project Ga0080004, IMG submission 69207) | Sulfidic aquatic microbial communities from Washburn Spring, Yellowstone National Park, USA - WS (SPADES assembly) (version 2) | ecosystem: Environmental > Aquatic > Thermal springs > Hot...
AGATGTAGAAGATGGAGATGTGTTAAACGTGGATTGGCAGTTTAGAAAACTTAAATCTGAGGGAATGGGTGAAGGTGACTGTGTAGCACAATCAGCACTTACAGAGAGTATGTATAAATCTATTGGTATATCATCAAGTCACATCTGCTGGAGTTCGCCCCCAAATGGTATAGGTCATACTTTTAGTAATTGTTTCAATCCAGAAGATTTTAGGTGGATATCATATCCAGGGCATGTAGATCTTGCTGGAGTTATTGATGCAGAAGCCATTTTTGAATTCTACAGACCACTCATAGACCAGAGCGTAATGCGTGGATTCTATTATGAAGATATGAATTATGAAAAATTCAAGAAACTTGTTTTAGAAGGAATCCCAGCTTCTCAAGTGAGCTCTTGGGTATTAGGAGAATAGATTTGTATCGAGTATTAAAGAAGTTTTTAATATACTTTCATAATAGAAAGCTTACAATTTGACTGATCTAACTTATTTGTTCATGAATCATTCTAGGTGTCGAATGGTTTAATACTCTCTTTTTTAACCCGGCGAGATATAAAAAATAGGAGGTGGACCAAACTACAAAGACCTAGTTTAACCTGTGTTTAGGTTACTCCTTGCCCCTTCCTCTTTGTGGGCCATAACAATATAAACAGGAGGGTGACCTAGGCTACTATTATACTAGCGAGAACGACTATCGCTAAGAGCAAGTCCTTCATCAGACCCCAAAACATCCGGCCCCCCATGAATAAACCAATCATGAGCCATGGGACGATGCCCGACTAAAGATGATAAGAAAGAGGATGCGAGGAGGTCGTCTTCCCTCATTAAATCTCCCCAAGCCACCTAAATTGCCGTTTAAACCTATACGGTAATTATTTAAAGCTTTCCAAAAAATATATACCAGTTTGACCGAGTGTACCAGATGATAAAGACCTATAAAAACTATATCTATTTATTTCCTTTTTTCTCTACGCCCTTGACGCATACGTCTAGGCGGATCGTGTGGTATGCCCTGTATAATATAACATTGGGGTTCGTCCTCTTAGGTCCATCTAACCCAGAAAGGCGTAAGGATGATTCCATTTACCAATTGTGGTTAGAACCTTAATTTAACTATAGTTAATATAGCCAAGCACCCACCCTAGGCTGGACAAATCCTGATTCCTAATCCATAAACCCCGGGCTCAATACAAAGTAATACAGTGTAATACACTTAGTTCTCCATGAATGAAGCCGAAACCCTGCTCCAGGGCTTTCATCGTCTGGTCTTTCTTCGCTGCTTTTAGCCCTCATGAGGTTTGCTGCTCGCTTCACGCAGGATTGGGAAGGGGGTACCCCCCTAGGAGATCGTAGATGGATCCTATAGATACCATCTATGATGTATGAAATTTTTAATATTTCACATAATCTTGATAGAGTTTCAAATTATAGAGGGGAGTAGAAGACGCGCCTCCCCTTCAAGGCCCAGACTCATTCGTTTAATTTTGTTTAAACAATTTATTACAATTTAAACAATTTAAACAATTTATTACGTAAATACTACCGTGAAATAGGGGAAAGCGCGGAAAACATAGGAAAAATCCTCCAGTAGGGGTTCCATCAAAAAGGGCTAAAGATGAAAAAGAAAACGTAGCGGTTCAGGCCCATCCCCCTAGAAAAGCCACCTCTATCCTATCGGGACGAAGGCCTCCACCACTAGGGGACTTCCCCTCCCCATACTGTAGGAATCGATGACACTCCATAAGGTATTAGGGATTTTTTCTTAATTCGATTTGCGTCCACCTCACCTTTGGGAGATCATAGCCCCATAGGGATGCCCCTAGACCACGAAAAGTCCCATATTACGGCGTATTAGAATGTAATAAGCCATGGTAGGGGTCATGGCATGGCTTCATTCCATCCTAGGGGTAAAACTGGGGCCCAATAATTATCAACAATATAATATGTTGGGTAATATGTATTAATCGTGAAAAAGTGCTTCGTCTTACTAGTTAAGGGTAAAAGCCTTGAGCGGATGTTTATTTTATGAATAATTTTATATGGATAACGTGGCTACTTTTATTTGTTGTAGGATGAAGAGAATTATTACCCGTTATGAGGGAAAATGTATAGTCTGCGGTAAGAAAATTCCTGAGGGAGAAACTGTCTATTGGGAACCGGGTAGGGGCATCTGGCACCTCAGCTGTGAGCCTGATAGAAGACCGCATGAGAGAGGGAAATACCTGAAAATTTCTATAGTCATTATTATAATTTTAATAGTTATACTTGGCTTCTTAGTAGCCTCCCCAAATTTAATGGTGCCACGAGCTATCGTTACCACGGAAACGGTTACTCAAACTCAAACGTTCACCATAACTGAGATCGTCACGGCAAAGCCCACCATCGCGGAATCAACCGCGATGCCGCAGGGAACGGTTTCAGCCGGCAAATGGATCAGCGCCGATGAGAATGTCATATCCTACCTGGATGCGGGTAAGTATGTGGGTCAAAGGAAGACCGTGGAGGGGACTATCGTTAGAACCTATAAGTCGAGTGCGGCGATATTCCTAAATTTCCACGATCCTTATCAGGGATACTTCTACATCGTGATCTTCAAGGATGACTGGGGTAACTTCCCTTTCAAGCCCGAGGAATATTATAGGGGTAAGGAGGTAAGGGTCACGGGCATTATAAAGATGTATAAGGGGTCACCGGAGATTATCGTGGACTCTCCCTCCCAAATAGAGGTTGCATATAAAGGGTTCAATTACCCTTAAGGGTTATCCCTCTCTAATCGACGATGGATGTGGTTTACCGCATCTTTCGCAGGATTCAGCCGCCGAACTCAATTCATAGCCGCAATATGTGCAGGCCTTCTTCCCTCTGATCCTCTGCCAGAGAGATGTCTCATGGTAAAACTCGGGGCACCGCTCCCCCCTATAGGGCTTACCATACTTATCTTCCATCACCTCTTTAGTTACATTTGCATGACATCTGCTGCAGAAAGCCATCCATTTCCCATCTATGTTCAACCATATGGGTTTTATATATCCCGATATGGAAGGTTCCCTGATGAGTCGTCCACAGTTCCAGCAGACGGCGTTTGGATGTGGGTTGTAAGGGTACATCAAATGCCTTGATTCACTATAGGGCCTAGCCATTCCATACCATGTCTTCCACCTATGAAAAGATTCGCATTCAATCAGGGCAAGACGAATCGAGGCCGAGATAACTATAATGCCGATGATGAGGAATAGTATGGCAGCTCCCTTGAAAATGAATGAGGACGATGCTTTTCCGAATGCCATTCCCGCTGCTAAAATCGAGATGCCAACGATCGATGTCTTCAGTAAAGATTTATAACTTCTATTATGTTCTCTTCTCGCTTCAATAACCATCTCATCTACTTCAGCCCCACAATTAATGTGCCATATCCCTTTACCTTTCTCCCAGAAGGCCAATTCACCCTCATGGATAACACCCGCAATTTCTGCATCTCCCTTCGAACTTTACTCTAATCCTTCTCGCCTGCTTCATCCGGCTGATTGCCTCCATATCCTCTGAAATTCCATCTCGTATCTAGCTGCAATCCCTACGTCTCTTATCACCACTAGGTTCTCGTTGTTGGCGTGCTCCGCCGTCTTAGTCCAGTTGTAGCTTCCGGTCAAAACGATCTCCCCGTCGATTATGGCGATCTTGTCGTGCATGAAGCTTGGGTTCGTATCGTTCCTAACCTCTATGCCGGCATTCTTCAACTTCCAGTATATATCGCTTAGGATTTGTTCGGTTTCTAAGACGACCTTCACCTCGACACCTCTTCTATGCGAGGCGATCAGGGCGTCCACGATGCTGTCAAGGGTGAAGCTGAACATGAGAATATGAATGGAGGATCTCGCATGCGATATATAATGGGTGATTACCTGCTCGCATCCACCGTCGGGAGAGAAGTAAACCTGCACCATAGACCCCTTCGTCTTATAATATGCTACCGTTATGATTGCACCTGAGAGGATCCCGATGATAAAAACCGCTGCTAATAGACGCCTATCCATCCTTCATCAAGAAAAATTATCATGCTCTCGATTAATAAAATCCCTCTAACCTAGGTCTGAAGCTGGGGCGGATAAGGATAGATCTCAACGAGGCATCCGCCGGATCAGTAATGATCTCCTGTGGAGAGTGATGGAAAGTGGAAGTCTCTATCAATAAAGAGCTTGAGAGGACGAGTAGATGAAAAAGAGAAGTTTATTTTGTTCTCTAATAGTGGAATCAAAGCTTGGAGTTCCTTAAAGGCTGAGAATGGGCTCCTAATTAACTTATAACCGCAAATCTTGATACAAAATTCGATTACATGAGAATAGAGGGCAAGGTAAGGCGAAAATTTATTAGAATTCGCGATACCTTTTATGTAGGTGAGACCATGGCTTTAATAGGTCCATGGGAGTTATTGATCTGCACCATCTGGATTCTGATATGGATTATTCCATGGAGGCTAAGGGTTAAGAGAACCAGGGCCTTGACGATGCTACAAATCTCGTTGATGATCATGACGATGATCATCATCGGAATTATAGCTTATCATTTCCAGGCAGGTCGTAATTATTATGAGATAGGCTGGGGGGCTAGGTTAGGAGTAAGATTATACCCCTAGGCAGCCGGTCCACCATGCCCAGGTCAAACAACTTGGGCTAGGGAGGTCTTATGCCGGTCCCCAAGTAAAATTTTACTTCGCAAAAATTTGTGCGTGCCTTATGCCAGTAGGAAGGACGGCCATAATGAGAACCGTTGGATTGAGTCGATGTAAACCCTAAAAATAAAAAGCAGAATGCATAAGATAATACAATATTCAACTAGTATTAAGCCCATCCTTTATCATGACCTAAAGGAAGCTCTCCATGAATACACGAGCTTGGATTGAACGTTGTCCTACTCTAGGGGAAGGGCCCTCACATGAATGGAGCCAATGAAAGAGGCAAAGGCTGACCTGGCCTATCGTGGAGCTAGCGGAGGATAAGGATAGATGGAGAAAGGGTATATATGGACGAGAGTTTGCCCGGAATTTGAAGTCGTAGTCTAGCTGGTTCGAACGCTTTCTCCTAACAATATCCATTACTCTTATATGGGAAACGGAGAAAATATAATGTATATTAAGTAGACTTAAGCTGAAATGTTGTCTAATGCCTCCTCTTTCTTCCTCTACCTCTTCTATCCAGATTCCGCACAATCGGTTCCGGAGGGTTTTTTATCCTTTCGATGATTTCATTAAATATGTCGTCCATCGCTCTTCTCCTAATTTTTTTAAATTCACTCCTCGTTAACCCTTCATCCCTGATTCCATGTCTACCACTTTCAGCGAAGTAGAGTCCATCGCCCTTCCTCGCGTGCTCTAGAGCCTTAATCAGGAATTGCCTTATAGCCTCCTCCCTCCTTTCAGGTTTAGACTCTTCATTATGTGTGGTAGTGTAGGATATATTCCCGTCTTTCTCGATTATATCGATGATACATTTACCGTGGATCTCCTCATATAATTGCTGAAGCTCTTTCCCTTCTTTTTCGTCGAGTAACTTCCCTTCAACCATGGCTGGTATTATAAAATCGCATCCATGTATATAATAGAACGGTAAGTTGAGGAGTATCAGGCTCACCAGCCGTTCTTTGACCTCCTGATAAAGTTTGGGGTCCTTTGCTATCTTATCCATCATTTGTTTACCTTCGAATCTTATGGTAAGTCCCCAATCGAAGTTTAGGATGTTGGAGACGGTGAGTTGCGGTCTATCTTCTATACCCCTAAACTTATATTCACCATATAATTCGGCGATTCTAGCGCATTTATAGAAAATTATATCGATGAGATATGGTTTAAGAGGCCAAACATTCTCTTCAAGTACTAGCCTGGGGAATTCCCTTATATCCGCCCTATCATGATTCACATGGTGGGCTTCAGCAAACTCAAGCATTGCTTCTATGATTTTACCATCACCAAAGAAAGAAATTTGAACAGGAATTGGAATTGGAAAGTTTTCCCGCATATTTAGATGGATACGTGGATCATTATAGATGGCCCCCCCGTTTATTTTGAGAACGAGGTCTTTTGAATAATAAATTGGTTTACTCTCTATGCTGCGAATTAATTCGCTTCTTTGGAGACATTCTCTACCAGTAACCGTTATAGAGTATTTCCTTGAAGGCTGCCTCTGAATTAATTTAAGTTCCTGGAGCCTTCTAAGGGCTAATGAAAGCCCCCTATCGCTAACAGGCTTACCTACTCTATTCTTAACTACGTGTTTTAATTCGGTGAAAGAGAAGTCGCCACCTTCTAAGGCATTCAAAATATTTATTTCGGATGGCGAAAGTTTTTTGTTTATCGACGGCCTTCCCGACTTTTTAATGATCATTCTAGTTCACGACTTTAATAACCATTCTAGTTCAGAAGTATAGTTACTATACAGATAGTATATATTGTTTTGGCCTCATGTGACTTGAAGTGGGGGGAGGGCCCCCTATAATGTTGAGCGTCCTCCCCCCTAGTAGGGGTATAGAGAAGAGATGTGAAGGCCCCCCGAACCTAGGCGGCCTCAAGGAGCCTAAAGCCATCCGGGGCTGGAACTGTAGGTATTTCAAAGCTCCATCATTTGCATCACATCCTTGAGGTCTCCTAGAACTAGGGGGTCTTTAAGAAAGGGAAAGGGGAGGTGGATTGGATGAAAGTATGGGATAGGAGGAAATTGGAGGTTGAGAAAGGGGTTGACGAAGAGACCAAACGAGGCATAAGGGAGCTAAGCGACGAGGAGCTACGAATCCTCTTAGCGTCTGGAATTATCGGATCGGTCTATCAATATGCCTTGGTCGAATATCTAGAGAGGAAGTCGAGCAGGTTGAAGGGGAAGAAGACGGGATAGCTCTAGGGAAGGATTCTACCTGGACTGAGCAGATATGCATGGTAAACGGCCACGACAGCTTGCTCATCGAGGTGATGTAAAATTTAAAAATAAAAAATGGGGAAGAGGCACATTGAGTAATGTAATATCCGATCAATATTTAAGGCTTAATCCCTCGTCCATTCATGGCCTAAAGGAGGCAGCATATGAGTATTATAAGCAGGGTTTAAACATCGTCTTACTTCAAGGGAAAACCCCGCTCCACGAATGGAGCCGATGGAGGACGGAGAGGCAGAGTAGGGAGGACTTTGACAACCTACCGTGGGATAAAGCGGATGGCTTCGCCCTGATCGGTGGCTTACGGTTGGATAACGGCTTATACATCGCCATCATAGACTACGACGTGAAGAACGTGGGTGAGGAGGCCAAGGATAGGGGCCGGAGGATCCTAGAGAAGCTCCCGGCGACATATATGGAGGAGACCCCATCCGGCGGCCTACACCTGTTTTATCTCAGCCGAGTAAAGCCGAGGACTGTGAGCAGATATCACGATGGATGCGCCCTAGAGCTATTAGGGGATGGCAAGCTCTGCATAATGGCCCCCTCCCTTGGATATAGGCCGTTGAATGATGGGCAATGGCTTATCCTAGAAGACGTGGAGGGCGTATTCTACGAGGCTATAGGTGTGGAGGATGAGAGGGCCAGGGTAAACAAGGGTTTCTCCAATTTGGACAAGGGTTTGTTAGAGAAGTGGCGGGATCAAATCCTAGGCTCCGGGCGTCTAAAGCAGGCGGGCTCCGGCGATCGTTGGCTGCTCTTCCATTGCCCCTTCCATCCACCGGATATCCATCCAAGCTTCGGATTTAATACGGAGAAATTCTATTTCATCGACTTCCACGATGGAAAATGCTATAACCTGAAGGAGATGGCGGAAGCCCTAAGAATAGAATTGGAGGGGTCTAATCGAAGCCTTGAGCCGGAGGCTAGGCTTGGAGACTATAAACTAAAAGCTATAGGGGGAGACGTCTTCCTACTCGATAAGAACGAGAAACCGGTCAGTACCTGGAAACTCTACCAGTTAAACTTCAAGGCAACCAAGCAGAAGCTTATGAATGTCACGGGTCAGCGGATAGAGGAGGTAGGGAGGGCTGCAGCCGCCTTCCTCTATCAGGCTAGAGCCGGGCAATGGTTGAAGCCTGAAAAAGGTAAAGCCACTCCCAGCATAGAGGACAATTCAATTGATGAGGAAGTCGAGAAGCTTATAGATGAAGAGGTTCAACGCATCTTAGAGGCGGAGAACCAGCTGGAAGCATTAAAGCCCAATTTAGATAATATAATCGTTGGGGAGGACCCTGTTAAACGGGTGGTCCTAGTCTTATTGACGAGCTCGAAGTTTCCGGAGCCTGGGTATAAGCAGATCATATTATTGAAGGGTACGGAGGGGGGCGGTAAGTCGACGATAGCCTCCGCCTTGACTTCAGCCTTCAAGACTAAGGAGGTCGGTCGATTCACCGAACATGCCCTTGACTATAGCGACCTCTCAAGCCATGAGGTCCTCTACATCAAGGAGCTCGGATACATGGACGAGGATAGGCAGGGCGTGGGTTCCATCAGGTTTCTGAGCAGCGACGACAGAGGGTATACCGTGGAGTACACGGTCAGGGACCCGCCCCCTGGGAGGTTCCGGACGGAGCAGAGGCATATACCCGCCATAACTATGATAAGCACTACGACCCGCCTGGACGTGGATAGGCAGTTTGAGAGGCGGATATGGTTCTTCAACGTCGACGAGAGCGAGGTGCAGACTCGGAGGGTGTTGGAGTGGAAGGCCCGCCTGAGCCGTCAGAGGGACGAGATAAAGATGGGCCTGCGGAAAATTACGGACTATGACTTCAGCCTTAAAGTGGTTAGACGCTTCATCTCGGCTTTCAAGCCTGAGAGGGTGGTCATACCCTTTAGGGAGTCCCTGGCTAAGATCTTAAAGACTAAGCACCTGCGTGTTAGAGGGGATATAGACAAGCTCTACTGCTTCATCGAGCTATACGCCCACTTCAACCTGAAGCGGTTGTTGAAGACGGGGGATGGGGTCTATATAGTAACGCCCGAGGTCGCTGTGGAGGCATTGGAGATGATAGACGAGGCTATGGCTAACATGTTGGGTGGAGTAGATGAGAGGATCAAGCCGCTGCTCCAGCTCCTCGAGAAGATGGAGGTGGAGGGGAAGCTGGGCTTAGGGTCTACGATCGGTAAGGAGGAGAGGGAGAGGATGGCCGTGGATCTAGGGATCAGCGAGAGGACCGTCAGGCGCCTTCTCAACCACTTGGAGAGGCAGGGCTTCCTCTCCAGCGATGAGAAGAAGCCCAAGACCTATCGCCTGCTCTATCCGGTGGGGGAGATGGAGAGAAAAAGCTGGACGATATTGGACAATATTGGCTCGTCCAAAGATTTACGTATATTTTTGGAAAATGATTTCAAAAAGAGTCCATTTTATATATTGGACAGGGATCGTCGAGGCGATATAGGGGATGCTGAGGATACACCTCGGATACCCCTAGGGGGCACGGTGCCCAACCCTGAAATAACCCTAAAACAAGACGATTCTTATGAGAAAACCCTAGAAGATCGGACAGTCCAATCTTGTCCAAGCCGATCCAATAATTTGGGCGAAATAATTCCAGAAGAGCCGATTCCCGAAAACCTTCAAAAAGTGCCCGTTAATGAACCTTCGATCATCGAAGAAGCCATAGATGAAGACTGGACCGCTAAGAAACCCATCGAACCCTTAACCCCTAGAAAAGACCAAAGCCAAAGCCTAGCCTGGGATCCAGGGGGCCGAGATCCACATGCCTCTCTGAAGTTAGAGGATCCCACGGCGGGGACGACGTTACTCTCAGTTAGGGCAACTGCCCCCAGCTCCTCTGCCGAGCCTAAGGCTGAAGGCGAAACCGGTTTCAGCGACGAAAAGTTTAGGGGTGAGTGGGAGGCCAAGCTGAGGATGTTGAGGGCAGCCCCATGCGTGGATCAGGCCACCTTAGACCGCTTCACCATGAGGGCTGATGGACCTATGGAGGATGGTCGGCTTGGAGGTAGGGGTAGAGGGGGGGTCGGGAATGGATACCATTTCAAGCCCCCGGGGGGTGATTCGACTCGACGCTCAAGCTTAAGGAGGGCCTCCACATCCATCTCGGGCGGAGGAGGCGGTTCCTGCTCTACCTCAACCCCCTAATCTATGGGAGTTTCAGGGTGGCCTGCAGGGATTTAGGTGAGCGCCCTAACCGCGTCGTGGAGGCCTTCATGAAGGCGGCTACACATAACCCTGGATTGATCATATTCACCCTATACATGGCTGAGAAGGCATCCTCATCATCATCAACTGCATCGGCTTCAAAGCTCAGATCTACCTCGACATCCGGACCTACCCAAGGGGGTGATGACGAAAAATGAAGCCCAAAAAACGCGGAGGAGATGGGAGAGGTTGAAAGAACTATAGGAGGGTCTGGGGGGCTGAGGTAATGGCTAACCTTCCACAGGAACTGCCTTCTCGGCGAAGCGGCTTAAAAGCAGGAAGGTTAGGCAGTCAAACCCAAACACCCCAGCCCCCCATCCGTTGCCCTGAATGCGGCGGTGAGAGGCCTTGGCGTGATGGCCTCCGCCACCTTAAGGATGGCTTAACCGTCCAAAGATGGCTGTGTAGGGCGTGCGGCTACCGCTTCTCACAGCCTATGGTAGAGCTCGATGCCCACGATGAGCCTGTTGAAACGCCTCATCCTAGATCGGATGTATTTGATGCCGGGATCCATGGGGGAGACTTCCCCGGAGATGGCTCTACCTATAAGCCCCCTCTAATGGGCGGTGAATATGTAGGGTCGCGTAAAGACGCCATTACAGGGAAAAATATAAGTACTTTAAAGCGCTGTAGTGGTTGCCGCCGAGTAGGCGCGCCCTTAAGGGAAGGCGTGAAAAACTCGGCCCAGGCCGTGGTCTGCTTGGAGGAGAAGGCGATAGCCGGGAAGTGGGCTGCGGGAGCCACACCGATACTTGAAGAGGTCAAGGAGAAACTCATTGAATACGCGTGGCATGGGAAGAAGCGGGGGCTCGCCGAATCCACTATAAAGCACCGAGTTTACAGGCTTAAACGGTTGGTGAAACATGGCGCAGACCTCTACGATCCGGACAGCGTTTCAACCGTCCTAGCGAAGGCCGAGTGGAGTCCAGCCGACAAACAAATAATGGTAAACGCATACAAGTCTTTCGTCCGGTTTGCCGGCTTGTCATGGGAGCCTCCGAGGATCCAGGCGCCGCAGAAACTCCCCTTCACCCCAACCGAGAAGGAGATAGATGAATTGATCGCCGGTTGCGGTAGGAAGACGGCCACGTTCCTACAGGTCTTAAAGGACACAGGGGCTAGGGGGATAGAAGCCGCAAGGCTGAAATGGATCGACGTAGACTTGGATTCGGGGACGATAAGGATAAATCATCCGGTGAAGGGCAGCCTCCCAAGGATAGTCAAAGTGAGCGCTAAGACGATAGCCATGATAAACGCCCTGCCGAGAACCGGCGAATATATCTTCAACCAGAATATTCATACGATCCGCCAAAACTTCCAGAAACAAAGGAACAAAATCGCCAAGAAACTCCAGAACCCACGGATAAGGCAGATCCACCTACATACGTTTAGGCACTGGTTCGCAACCACGCAATACCATAAAAGCCGCGACATCCTATATGTGAAACATCTACTGGGCCACAAACAGATAAAAAACACCGAGGTCTATACGCATCTAATCGACTTTGAAAACGACGAGTTCCACGTGGCATACGCTAGGACGCTGGAGGAGGAGAAAAAGCTTATAGAGGCGGGCTTCGAACTCGTCAGGTATAGCGAGAAGGACGAAGTAGCCATATATAGAAAACGAAAATAAATATATCTGAGATTAGACAGTAGTATTACTCGAGCCCTGGTAGTATAGCCCGGTCTAGTATAGGCGGCTGTCGCCCGCTTGACCCGGGTTCAAATCCCGGCCAGGGCGCCAAAACCCAAATATATGAATGGTGGATTGGGCGATCATTATCCAGGGATATGGGGTCGTCCCCGGGGGCTTACCCTCAAGACTCACCATCACATCCAAAGTCTTAGGCGCCGCAACCCATCCCGTAGAGTTCGCTTCGATGATTCGAACATGGTAAACGTGGAAGGCATAAGGTAGAATCGGCTATTGTAGAGATGGTTTACCGGTGAACGGGTGGGCTCCGGAGGCTGGCCGCCCCCTTCAGCTCTTTAACATATGCTTTGATGGTTTCAGCGGTCCCATCCAGGTTTCCAAGGTTTCTCTCGACCAGCTTTATGATGGCGCTTCCGACTATGGCCGCGTCCGCTCCCGCGTCTATGACGGCCCTCACATGCTCGGGTTTCGATATGCCGAACCCCACCGCGACGGCCGGCCTATCCCGATTTCGCCGGCGTATCCTCTCTAAGGCTTCTATGGTTATGGGATCCAGCTTTTCTCGGGCGCCCGTTACGCCGTGTAGGGCGACTAGGTATAGGAAGCCGGAGGTTTGCCGGATTATCTCCTCCAGCCTCTCTCCACGCGTTGATGGTGTGGCCAGGAATATCGTGTCTAGGCCGTAGCTCTCAGCCGTTCTCTTATAAGGTGCGCTCTCCTCCACAGGTAGGTCTGGCACGATGAAGCCTTCAACCCCATGCCTTGAGGCGGACTTCATGAACCGGCCCAAACCTATACGGTAAATCGGATTATAATAGGTGAGTAGGGCTATGTGGGCGTCAACTCGCCTTTTAGCCTTTTCAGCCATCCTTAGGACCTTTAGCGGGTTCGTCCCAGCCTTTAAAGCCCTGATGTTCGCGGCTTGGATCGTTGGGCCGTCCGCTATGGGATCCGAGAAGGGTACGCCCAGCTCAACAATATCCGCCCCGCCCTCTACCGCCGCCTCTACGAGCCTGGGCGTGGCCTCAGGCGTGGGATCCCCGCCGGTGAGGAAGGCTATTACGCCACCCATCCCCCGAGCCTCTAACTCCTGGAAGACCTCTTCAAGGGGCATGTAAATCGACTCCTAGCGCTTCAGCCGCGACTTCAACGTCCTTATCTCCCCTACCGGAGAGGGTTACGACGATCAGGCTGTCCCTCCCCAGCCTCTTAGCCAGCCGTTTAGCGTAGGCCAGTGCATGGCAGGGCTCCAGGGCGGGGATTATCCCCTCAGCCCTTGAGAGCTCGACGAAGGCCCTGAGGGCTTCCCTATCGGTTACGGCCGTATAGGATGCCCTGCCCGTCTCCTTGAGGTATGCGTGTTCCGGCCCCACCCCTGGATAGTCGAGCCCGGCGGATATGCTGTGCGTAGCCTTGACTTGGCCGTACCTGTCCTGTAATATGTAGCTTAGGGCTCCATGGAAGATCCCTTCGGACCCGGCTGTGAGGGATGCTGCATGCCTCCCGGTCTTCAATCCGCTGCCGGCCGCCTCGACCCCGTAGAGGCCGACGCCCGCCTCGTCTATGAAGGGATGGAAGGTCCCTATGGCGTTGCTCCCGCCCCCCACGCATGCGACGAGGGCGTCGGGAAGCCTTCCCTCGAGGGATAGGATCTGCCCCTTGATCTCCCTTCCTATGATGCTCTGGAAGTCCCTCACCATGGTGGGGTATGGATGGGGTCCTACAGCCGATCCTAGGAGGTAGTAGGTGTCCTGGGGATGGGATACCCAGTCCCTGAGGGCCTCGTTTATGGCATCCTTCAACGTCTTAGACCCGGCCTCCACCGGGTGGACCTCAGCCCCCAGTAGCCTCATCCGGAGGACGTTGAGCCTCTGCCTATGCATATCCTCTACTCCCATATATATCTCGGCCTTCAAGCCTAGGGCTGCGCAGGCCATAGCCGTGGCGACGCCGTGCTGCCCCGCCCCGGTCTCAGCTATGACCCGGGTCTTACCCATCCTCTTCGCGAGCAACGCCTGGCCGAGCGTATTATTTATCTTATGGGCTCCCCCATGGATGAGGTCCTCCCTCTTCAGGTAGATCTTAGCCCCCCCGTATAGGCGGGTAAGGTTCTCCGCATAGTATAGGGGGGAGGGCCTCCCCGCGTAGTATTTCAGATACCTCTCCAAATCTGATTGGAAGCTGGGGTCGCCCCTAAGCCTGTAATAGGATTCCTCAAGCTCCTCCAGTACGGGTATAAGGGTTTCAGGGACGAACCTTCCACCATACTTTCCAAACCTTCCCTTCTGGGGTACCGTGGACAAGGCTTATCTCATCCTCCCTTCGCCCTGGATATGAAGGCTCTAATCTTCAGGGGATCCTTGACCCCGGGCCTCCCCTCTAAACCGCTGGATGCGTCTACGCAGTAGGGTCTCACGATCCTCACGGCTTCTCGGACGTTCCCAGGGTTTAATCCTCCCGCCAGGTAGACCCTGGCCGGGTGGATCATATCCCTTATATGCCGGCTTAAAAGCCAGTTATGGGTTTCACCGGTTCCACCCCTCCCGGTATCTAGGAGTATGTCATGGAAGAATTCCGCTGATGCCTCAGCCCTGCGGACGGCCTCCGGATCCGACATGGAGACGGCCCATATCAATCCGACCCCCTCAGGGATCTCCTCAGCCCTCCCCGCCGCCGGGATGCATCTCCCATGCACCTGGATGTAGTCGGGTTTCAAGGCTTCCACTATCCAATCCAGCTTACGCAGGGGAGCCCTCGTAACCGCTACCTTCAACGCCGCGTCCCCGACGAGTTCCATGAGCCTCCTAGCCTTATCCAAGGGGATGTCCCTAGGAGATTCAGGGGTATAGACTATGAACCCTAATAGGTCTGCTCCGGCCTCTAAGGAGGATTCCACGTCCTCCTCCCTGGTTAACCCGCATACCTTAACCTTGACTGTCTCCAATGTTAGGCCTCCACGAGCTCCCTGACCTTACCGGATACATCCCTTGACATCATGATGGAGGAGCCCACGAGGACGGCGTCGGCGCCCCAGCTCCTTAGGAGTCTCACGTGGCTCGGGTCCTCGATACCGCTCTCGGCTACGACGGGTGGACCCTCATAGCCTTCAAGCAGCCTCCTAGTCGTCTCTAAATCCACCTTCATGGTGGCGAGGTCCCTGTTATTCACCCCTAATAAGTCGGGGTTTACGGCCGCCGCCTCCCGGACCTCATCCCTTTCATGAACCTCCAGGAGGACCTGGAGCCCCTTCGAGCGGGCAAGCTGGATCATCTCCGCGAGGCCGGCCTCGGTTAACCCCCTGCGGAAGAGGGCGTGGATGAGGAGTATCCCGTCGGCTCCGAGCCTCGACGCGGCCTCAACCTGGACGGGGCTGACCATTATATCCTTCATGAGTACGGGGAGATCCGTGGAGGCCTTGGCCTCCAGCAGCCCCCTTAGGGATCCCCTGAAAACCTTGGGTTCCGTGATGATGGATAGGGCCGCCGCCCCGCCTCGCTCCATGGACGCCGCTAAGGAACCATAGTCTACACGGGTTCTAAGCCATCCCCTTGAGGGGGAGTAGGGCTTTATCTCAGCTATTAAAGGGTTACGCCCCCTACAACTCCTCAGCGCCTCTACGAGGCTGCGCCGCTCCCCCACCCCCTTGCGGAACATGGATTTAAGATCTACGTGATAGTAGCCTTCCTCCACGGTTCTATGGGCTCTGGAGGCTAGGAGGGCCAGGTAGTCCCGTCTATGCGCAGTCCTCAAGCTCCTCAAGCCTCCCGGGGTCGCCGAGCCGCTTAATCAGGGCTTTAAGCTTCCCATAGGCTGCGCCGCTCTCCATGGATCTCTCAGCCTCCTCCACGCCCTCCCTGAGGTCCTCCACCCCGCCTCCTAGGAGGATGGCGAGGGCCGCGTTCGCGATAACCCCGTCCCTCTTAGCCTTCTCCTCGCGCCTCCACCTCCCGGTGAGCAGCCTCACGGCCGTGAGGGCGTTCCCCCGTGGCGTGGAGGAGGCAAGCTCCTCCACCCTCGCCTTTGGGAGGCCTAGGCTGCTGGGCTTCAGGATCTCCGTGGATAAGACGCCGTCCCTAAGCCATGTAACCTTGGTAGGTCCCACAAGGGAGAACTCGTCTAAACCGTCTAGGCCATGGACCACCGCTGCTTGGGCGACCCCAAGGCGACTCAGGGTTTCAGCCATGAACTCCGTTAGACCCCCGTCGTAGACGCCTAGGAGCTGGGCTTCAGCCCCAGCCGGGTTGGTTAGTGGTCCTAGAAGGTTGAAGACCGTTCTGAACCCTATCTCCCTCCTAGGCTTTGAGGCATGTCCCATGGCTGGATGGAAGATGGGCGCGTATAGGAAGGTTAGGCCCTCCTCCCTCAGGGTCTCTTCGACCATGGAAGGTGGAGAATCAAGGTTTAACCCTAGGGCCTCCATGAGATCCGCGCTTCCGCATGGGCCTGTCATGGACCTGTTGCCGTGCTTAGCCACGGGAACCCCGGCGCCCGCCGCTACTATGGCCGCTAAGGTGCTGAAGTTGAAGGTCTTCACCCTATCGCCGCCGGTTCCACAGGTGTCGAGGAGCCTCCTCCCCCCATGGTTCAAGTTTACCCCGTTTATCCTGCGGCACCTCCTCCTCATGGCCCTGGCCAGAGAGGCAACTTCAACCGGCTTCTCACCCTTCATCCTCAATGCTGTCAGGAAGGCCGCGGTCTGGGCTTCGGTGGCCGTCCCAGCCATTATCTCATCCATGGCTGATTCAGCCTCGTCCACGGTGAGGTCCTGGAAGTTGACCAGTTTCCCGATGGCCTCCACTATGCCCATGCCTACCATCCTCCCCCATCTACGAAGTTCTTGAGGATGTCTATCCCTGAATCCGTGAGGATGGACTCAGGATGGAACTGGACCCCCGTCACAGGATATTCCAAGTGGCGTACGGCCATGACCTCCCCATCCTCGATGGAGGTGGCTGAGACCTCGAGGCATGGAGGTATGGCTTCCCTATCGGCTATAAGGGAGTGGTAGCGGGCAGCCTCGAAGGGGTTCGGTATACCCCTGAATACGCCTCTGCCGTCATGGGTTATCATGCTGGCTTTGCCGTGCATGGGCCTCTCCGCCTTCACGATACGCCCTCCATAGGCGTGGACTATCCCTTGATGGCCCAGGCATACCCCTAGGATCGGCGTGGTCCCTCCCAGCTCGGATATCACGGAGCCGCATACGCCGAAGCATCTGCCCCAGGGTGGTCCGGGGCCAGGGGAGATTATTATCCTGTCCGGCGCGAGCTCCCTCACCGATCTCAGCGATATGGAGTCGCTCCTGTAGACGATGGGCTCCACCCCTAGGAGGCCCACGTACTGGGCTATGTTATAGACGAATGAGTCGTAGTTGTCGAGTATTAGGATCCTCAATCTCCATCCTCCCCCAGGGCTTTGAGGAGCGCCCTCGCCTTATGCTCGGTCTCAAGCCATTCAGCCTCAGGGTTTGAGTCGGCCACTACGCCGGCTCCGGCCTGGATGTACGCGTCGTCCCCCTCCGCTACTAGGGTTCTGATGGTTATGGCGAAGTCGCAGCATCCGTTCAGTGAGAAGTAGCCTACAGCCCCCGCGTAGGGCCCCCTCCTCGAGGGCTCCAGCTCGTCTATGATCTCCATGGCCCTCACCTTAGGCGCGCCCGAAACCGTCCCCGCGGGGAGCATAGCCTTCACCGCGTCGAAGGCGTCCAAGCCTTCCCTGAGCCTCCCCACAACCCTTGAGACCATGTGCATTACATGGCTGTACTTTTGGACGGCCATGTAATCCGTGACCCTTACGGATCCATGCTCCGATACGCGGCCTAGGTCGTTCCTAGCCAAATCCACCAGCATCACGTGTTCAGCCCTCTCCTTGGGATCCGATACGAGGCTTCGAGCTGCCGCCTCATCCCTCTTAGGGTTGCCCGTCACAGGCCTCGTCCCAGCTATCGGATACGTCTCGACCAGTCCATCCTCCACCCTCACGAGCATCTCGGGGCTTGAGCCCACGATCCTACGCCTATCCATCTTAACGTAGTACATGTACGGGGAGGGGTTCAGCCTCCTCAAAGCCTTGTAGAATCCCAGTAGGCTCCCGTGGACGTGGAGCCTAAACCTCTTGGATAGGACTACTTGGAATACCTCCCCTTCGGCTATGTAGGATTTAGCCTCCTCCACCATGCGTTTAAACCTGTCCTCGGAGGGGTTGACCTCGACTCCCCCAGCCGCCTCGCATGGGTCAACCCCGCCCCGGAGCCTCAGCTCCTCCATCATCTCCCGGGAGCGATCTACTCCTATATGGTGGTAGTATAGCTGCCTCGTCCTATGGTCGAAGAGGAGGCCGTCGAGGAACAGGTCCATCTCCAAGTCTGGGAACGTGAGGTCGTCGACGGCGTGGCTTGGAAGCCTCTCCCAATACCTGGTGAGGTCATAGGATAGGTAGCCCACCATCCCCCCCGAGAACCTGTGTCCCTTCCCATCAATCTTCGGACTGCCGGCGAGGAGCCTGAGCGTGTGGAGGGGGTCACCGTCCTCCCCGGGGGCGGCGCCCCATCCCTCTGAGGCCTCGAATCTCCCGTCCTTCAACCTCAGGGAGGCTTCAGGGTCTACGAGGATATGGGAGAAGCTGGCGAGCTTCTCCGGGCCTTCAACCGATTCCAGGAGGACGGCGTGGTCGTGGAGGGGCTCCAGCCTTGAAAAAGCTTCCAATGGCTCGATCCAGGGGATCCTCTTAAGCCTTAGCTTAGGCCTTGTGGATGTTTGGCCAAAGGCGATACCCCACTATCGGCACCTCCGGATATGCCTAAGAGAAAACCTATACGAACCTTATAAATCTTACGAGTACATTAATGTACATAAAACGAATCGCCGATGAGACGGCTCAACCGTTCAACGCTGAAACCCGAATACAACCCCCTCGTACACGCCCTCCTCCAACCTCAGATGCGGATAAACCCTAGCCCCGGTAAGGGTTGACCCCTCCCCCACCCATACGTCGTCCCCCACGACGGACAGCCGAACTATGGAGGTGGGCCTCCTACGCGTGGACTCCACGACGGCATGTCTGCCTATTATGCTCCCCTTGACCAGAGCCCCCTCACCGATATAGGTCCTATCCATCACGGCGGAGTCCTCGATGACTGCCCCATCCCCGATCCTCGTATAGTTGTCTATGCATGAATTCGATATCCGGGCGCCTTCGCCGATCTGGCAGTGCCTCCCTATGAGGGCGGGCTCCTCCACCTCAATCCTCCCGGACCTCACCATGTCGACCAGCCTATCCCTCCCCGCGGGGGGCTCGAGGCCCCCACCCTGGATCCATATCCTCCTATCCGGGAATACCCGTCCATCGAAGTCCCTCAGCGAACCCAGGCGCCCCCTTAATATATCGTACATGGCCTCCAAGTAGCGTTCCGGCGAACCCACATCGTACCATCCCTTCTCTATGGCGTAGCCGTAAACCTCGTAGCCGGACTCCACCAGGTATGGTATGAAGTCGTAGCCGAAGTCCAAGCGTCTCCGAGCCGCTATAATCCTCTGCACCCATTCCCCCCTCATAACCTCCCTCACCTCTGGGGAGAAGAGGTAGAGGCCCGTGTTGGCGAGGTTTGAGGGAGCCTCACCCCTTTTAGGCTTCTCCACGAACCTCTTTATTCGCATGTCCTCGTCGACCTCCGCGATACCGTAGCCCTCCACGTCAGAAACCTCCTTAAGGCATATCGTGGCGATCCCGCCCCTCTCCACGTGGAAGTTGAGGAGGCCCCTAAGGTCCACATCGAAGATGTTATCGCCCTGGACGCCGAAGACGGGCCCCCTAACGTCGTAGTATTCCAGGTTTATCCTAGCTGAGTCGGCGCTCCCATAGTCCCATTGGAGGGGCTGATACTTAATGTAGATCCTAGGGGTGATCCCGTATTTAGCTGAGAATCCCCAGCCCTCCTGGAAATAGTCGAAGAGGTCCCTATAGTTCCTGTAGCCCTTAACCCCGAATATGAAGTGTCTGACGCCCTGCCTTACTAGGCTGAGCATGGCTATCTCAATTATAGGCATGTTCACAAGCCTCACGCAGGCCTTCGACGTCTCAGCTGTGAGGGGCATGAGCCTCCTCGCCAAGCCGCCTACGGGTACGATGACGACCAAGTCCTCAACCCTATAACCCAAATCGACCCATCTCCACCAATAGATTAGAGGCAATCCCTTTATTAAAGACCAAAACCAGGTAATCGACCGGTGCGGATAAATGGAATTTAAAAAGGCTGGAAGCCATGGATGAAGCTGGGGATACGAGGTTTGAGCCGTATATCCTTCGTGAAGGAGATCTATGAGGCTAAGCTTCGCAGCCCCTTATCGGGCTATAGGCTTGAGGGGCAGCCCATAGAGTATAGGGTTGACCCTTTGACGGGGATGGCCTGCAGGATAAACATTAGGAGGAGCATGAGGGTTAAACAGGCCGTTCAGCCTGGAACAGATCGATCCATCCGGGACTCTCAGGGGGATTGCCCCTTCTGCCCCGGGAACATTGAGCGTATGACGCCCCAATTCCCCAGGGGGTTCGCCGAGGAGGGGCGGCTCAGGAGGGGATCCGCCGTATTGTTCCCGAATATGTATCCTTTCAGCCCCTACCACGCCGTAGCCGTCTTCTCGGGGGAGCATAGCCCTAGGCTATGCGACTTTCATCCCCAGACCATAAGGGACTGCCTGGAGGTTTCAATAGAGTTCCTGAGGCTGGCCCATGAATTAGAAGGGAGGGTCAATTATGGATCGGTCAACTGGAACCACATGCCCCCAGCCGGGGCTAGCATAGTGCATCCCCATCTCCAAGTCATAGGGGACGTGAGGCCGACCCGGTTCCAGGGGATGCTCCTAGAGGAGAGCAGGGCATACCATGAGAGGTATGGGGGAAGCTACTGGCTCGACCTTGTGGAGACGGAGGCGGATCTGGGTGAGAGGCTCATACACAGGGATGAATGCATGGCCTGGCTGGCCAGCTACGCCCCCCAAGGGAACAATGAGGTCCTAGGTATAATCCTGGGATGCTCCTCGATACTGGAGTTGAAGGGGGAACGCTTAGAAGCCCTCTCAAAAGGTATAGCTGGAATCCTAAAGGGCTACCATGACCTCGGGGTGGAGAGCTTCAACATGGCCTTATTCTCAGGCCCCCTAGACGAGCGCTTAGACTACTACTCACTGAACCTCAGGATGGTCTCCAGGCCGAGAGTCGAGGCCCTATATACAAGCGACTGCGGCTTCATGGAGAAGCTCCACATGGATAACATTGTGGAGTCGAGGCCTGAAGACTTGGCGGAGAAGTTTAGGAGCTATCTATCCTAGCTACACCCCAAGGGAAACTTAGTTTCCCATAGACCATAAATTCCCATTAGGATCCGATCCCACTGCCCCAGCGGATCCCAATCCCCATCCGATACTGGGTTGAAAAAGGATGTTTATAGGGCTCCCAGAGAGGGTTGCCGATAAGGGTTTGACCAGAAAGCCTTGGAGATCATGATGGTAGTGAGGGCGTGAGCTATCAACCCCTGAAGGTTGCTGGCTTCCTGCTTCAGCGGCCGGACTCGGTTCCCACGCAGCCGCAGCGGGGTCCTCGGCGGATGAAACCATTCCGGCATGGCCCGTGTGGAAGGCGGGTTACGGAGGCCCCGGCCTCCACAGGCGTAACTTCGGCCTGCCCCATGCCTAGCAAGGAAGAAGTTTCCATGAGAGAAGGTGAAAAGGTTACCTCCGCTCTCACCCCACCCATAAATGGCATGGGATTTCCCGCTAACTAGATGTTAAAAAATAAACGAGCGTCTAAGACTCACCGAAGACATAATTGAGCTGTCATGAAGGTACTCCCTGAAGTGACGCTCAGCAAAGAGAAAATGAAGGAAATAGAGCACTCAATCCAAGAAATGAAAAAAGGAAACTACGTAACGCTTGAGGAAATAAAGAGTGCCTGAATACAAAGTTATAGCCCCATCGGAGTTCACAAATTCAAAAGCAACCTAAAAGACCAAAATGTATACGTAAAATACAGAACTCATCAAATATAAGTTTGGTGAAACCCATGCATGGAGGTAGCGTTCTCCTAACGGATGAGGATCGGGCTCTTCTTTTAAAGGTAAGCAGGCTGCTTGAGGAAGTCATTGAAACCCTCGAAATCCTAGCGGACGAGAATACAATAAAATCCCTCAAGGAGGCTGAAGGAGACGTGAAAGCTGGAAGGGTCAGAGACTACAACGAGTTCCTCAAGGAGCTGAAACATTCCGGAGAGATATAGCCAAGTCACCAGAAGATTTGAAAGACTTCCGAAAACTCAATAATCAGCTAAAAAGAAGATGATTCCGCCATAAGAAACCTCGAAATCAACCCCTACCTCGGAAAGCCCCTTCGAGGAGAACTCTCAGGCAAATGGAGCCTAAGGAGTGGCGACTACAAAATCATCTACATGATAGATGAACATAAGAAAGCGGTCACACTCTACAACGCCAAGCATAGAAAAGTAGCGTACGAATAACAACACCGAAAGGAGTACGCCTCTCCCTCACAACCCAAGTCAACATCCAAACCACTGTAGACCACGCTAAAAAATCAAACCCTAATATGCACAGATAAGAAACGCAGCCTGGAAATGCAACATTCACCCCAAAGATAACACAATAACGTGCACATAAAGAAAATCGTAGGACAAATCCCTCCAACTTATACCTGCAAAGAGTAAAGCCCAGCCAACTTTAAAGTTGAACCATTTTTATTCACTTGATAACCAACGGAGGGGCGAGCGCTGCATGGCAAACTTTCATTTTTCGAAGGTGGCGCGGACTCTGGGATGATGCGGAAGGCCTTTGGATGGAGGGGCTTCCCCCACATAGATGACTTCGAGCTGGAGACGGCTTGATGGAGGATGTGTGGGGTGGGTTCGACCCGACGGAGTTCGAGGGTGATGCCGATCCCCAATGGACCCGGGAGGGGGAGGAGACCCGGTGAAGGCCAAGGCCTACATAAGACGAAGTAGACCGGAACCCGTAAAGAATACCCTTATACTGGTAGGGATTAAGTTTGAAGCATACTCGTCCATAGGGTCTAGTCTAGGCATTGTAGCATTGAAGCGTCGGGGAGGCGGGCAGCCTCTACCTCTTCACCGGCTTAGCCAGGATCTCCTTCACCTCTATGTTGAAGAAGTCGGGTGAGTTTGCAGGCCTCAGGATGATGGCTGTGTCTGCGCCGTTGCCTGTTCCTCCGATGGAGGCTACGTCCCTGTCCACGGGGATCAACCCTGCATCCGCGGCCATAACGGCTATCTCAACGCAGACTTTGACGCCTTCCCCAAGGAGCCTCAGGGCGTTGGCTATCAGCTCCACCGGGCCAATGGTGTTCCAGCTCCTCCTCATAGCCCTCTCGACCCCTGAGAGGGAATGCGTACAGGTTAGGATCCTGGCCTTACCCTCGA
>Ga0080004_1143235_pt1 | contig 23221 bp, 21 predicted proteins | sample WasSprMetagenome_FD_69207 | JGI IMG/M metagenome (GOLD analysis project Ga0080004, IMG submission 69207) | Sulfidic aquatic microbial communities from Washburn Spring, Yellowstone National Park, USA - WS (SPADES assembly) (version 2) | ecosystem: Environmental > Aquatic > Thermal springs > Hot...
CTTTCAATTCTCTTTATGAGATTCCGACCCTTTTTCTTCATTTTTAGAATCTAAAAAGCTTAATTTAAGCTTTTTTTAGAACCTTGTTTCTGCTACCCCCTAACTTGCAATAGAGTATATAAAGGGTAGCAGATTTTTTTTTAAATATTGCCTAAAACAGTCTTTATTAATTTAAGGAAAAAGCTACCTTCATCTGTTCTATATAAATATGATCCATTAGAATGGAAAATACCTAATTTAACAAGGCTTTCAATATAATCTTTGCTTAATTTAGTATCTTTTATTTTAACTTTATTTTCTTTTAATAAATTACCAATTTTATACAATTCATTAATAGGATATGGAATAATTGGCATTTTTATTACTGAATATTTAGATGGATGTGGATACATAATAGGCTCAAATTTATCTTTATTTTTTAAATAATAGCTTCTTTTATCTTCTGCTTTCCCAAGCTCTTCTATTTCATGCTTTATTCTTTCCAATTCTATATTGAATGTTTGAACATCTGGCCTTATAATATGATAAACTCCAACAACAGGGAAAAATTGTGCTATAATTGTAAGAGCAATCAAAGCATCTTTTCTTCCACCAGCACCATTAATATATATTCTATCTGCATGATATTTTTCTACTTGATCTTTAAGAAGTTTGCTCATTTTAATCATAAATTGCTGAAGTTTATCTTTTGTATCTATATCAGTAAAACTAAGTTCTCTTTTATGATAATGGATATGAGGATATTTATCTAATATTGCTTGTTCAACAAGGTCTCCACATGCTTTAACATATGGATCTTGAGTTAATATTACAGTTAAATCGCTTACACGTTCTTTTAAACTATTTTCCAAATATTGAATAAATTCTGTAACAATTGGTGGGCTTGTTCCTAATGGTGCAATAACAGATATTTTTCTCATAAATATCTGTTATTATTTCTTACTTCTCATTTATAAAATTTTCTCTTATTAATAAATCTAATTTATTGCTTAATTATAAAATCTATAATTCATTAATATCAATTTTTATAATATCTCCAGGTTTATAATCTTGAACATGAGATTCTACAACTATTGCTCCACCAATTCTTGGATCGTATGTTGCTATAAATCTTGTAGGATGATAATAATGTGTAAGATAACAATAAAACCATATTGGAGCACGACCACTTAATACTACACCTTTTGTAGGATTAACTTTTGGTGGATTTAAAGATACTAAAATTTCAGGAATTATCGCATTATTAACTTCAAACGAAACAATTGAATACTCATCTTTCTCACTTAATTTAAATTTTATTTCATTCATTTCATTTTCTAAATCCTTTTTTATATTTAACTCTTTTATTAATTTATCTATTATGATTATTTTTCTTTTATTAATGAAAAAAATTATAAGAAATTTGCTATTTCTCAAAAATATGAATGTAGCACTTTCTTTTTCTTTCAATTTTAATTACTAATCTTTTTATGATTTTTATTTGTGAAAAATAGTAAAAAATTTAAACTAGTATTATAATATTTAAATTAATGTTTTTCCTTAATAAGTCTGATTTAGATAAAAAATTTAAAATTTTAAGAGCAGAACTTCAAAATTTAAATATTTCAGAAGAATTAAGAGGATGGAATTGGCAAAATCCACCAATAGAACCTTTATCAAGAGAAATATTATTTGGTGTTGGAGATTTAGCTGCAAGATATTGTGAAACATTAAGAGATATATATTTGAAAAAAGTTCAAAATATAAAACCTTTACCAAATATAAAAATGTTTGATGGTATTGTATATCATGCAATAGCATCTGATGCTATTATAAAAGTAAAATCATTAATTTTTAAAAAAGGAATAATATCTGGAGCAAGTATAATAGAAGAATTACTTCCAAAATCTAATGAAGCAATAGAAAATGCTATTCAAAAAGCAATTTTTTCTATAGGAAAACCAGATGAAAAAGATATAGATTTAACTAAAAGAAAAGCAATATCATTTTATAAATTTCTAATAATTCAAGCAGCAGCACAAATCAATAATTATCTTTCAAAATTTCCACATATTGATATAGATAGTTTAATAAATCAAGCAATACCACCAATTGTTGAAAGGAAAGTTGATGGTAGTTTAATAGGACTTGCAAAAGAACTTTCAGTAGATATATACACTCCAGCTTATGCAATAGCAGATTTAAAAACAGGTGAAATAAGAAAATTCCATAAATATGCACCAACAGGATATGCTTTAGCTATAGAAGCAGATGAAGAAATAGAAGCAAACTTTGGAATTATAATATACATAAAATTATCTTTAGAAAAAGAAGTTCCAATTATACAAACAAAATGTTTTATAATAAGCGATGCATTAAGAAGAGAATTTTTAGAAATAAGAGATGAAGCATTAGAAATAGTAGAAAATGCAAGAGATCCTGGAAAACCATCAATATGTCCAGATTATTGCCCTTATTATTCTATTTGTAAAAATTATTAAAAAATTTTAAATATAAGCAGTATATTTTTTAATTAATGTCTTTTTTAAGAATTGCTTTACGCTTTTCTATTAATGAACCTATTAGTTTTCAAAGTTTTTCAGGATATTCAATAAGAGGATTATTATATAAAATGATTAAAGAAATAGATGAAGAATATGCTTCTTTTTTGCATGATTCTAAAAGTTTAGCACCTTTTAGTGTTTCTCCACCTTTTATTGAAAATTTAAATTCAATTTATATTAATTATGATAAATTAAATCCTGGTTTATATACCATAAATATTACATTACTTCAATCTAAGCTAATTGATATTATGATAAAATACATTCATGAAAAAATTGGAAGTAGTAAAATAGAAATTGGTGGCAAAGAAGTATTATTGAATAGTTTATCTTTAGAAAATATTTCTTTTGAAAATATTTATGAAAAATCTAATGAAATAAAATCTTTTAAAATTAATTTTCTTACACCAACATATTTTCGTTTAACACCAAGAGATATTTCAAAAAAATATAAATATTCAATTAATAAAAAAGAAAAAATTTCAGCTTATCGTTTTTATCCTCTTCCAGATCCAGTATTACTTTTTAGAAGCATAGCTAGAATATGGAGAAAATTTTCAAATTTTAATTTAAATCTTAAAGATTTTATGGAATGGATAGAAATAGGAGGCATAGCTATTTCTGGATTTCCTAAAGGAATAAAAACTCATATAGTTTATGAGCATCCTACAACTAAAAAATGGTGTGTAGGATTTACTGGAATTGTTCATTATTCCATTGTTAAAGATCTTTATAATTCTGAAAAATCAAAAATAGCAAATACTCTATTAAAATTTGCTACATATACAAATGTAGGTGGAGGAAGGACAGCTGGATTAGGAATGATAAAATATGAAATTGAAGAATAAAAATTACTTAAAAATATAAGTAGATTAATCTTTATTTATAATTTTAGAAAATTGGTGATTGAATGAAAGAATGTATAATTTATCAAGTTTTAGGTAAACTTAGTGGTTATGAGAGAGTATCATATACGCTTAATAATTCTACTTATAACACATTCCTTTCTTCAATTGCAATTTATAAATATTATATTGAAAATAAATATAATGCATCAATTGTTTATATATGTCCTTACAGTCTTATAGAATCTACTAAAGGATTTTCTGACTTAAAAGATATAACTAATCTTAATTTAATTGAGAATAAATTTATTGAATCATTAAATAAATTAACAGACGGTATAAAGTTCGATATACTAGTAGTTAATTCTATTGGTAAATACAAAATTAATAATAAAGAAATCGATTTTAATAGTACGCCTGGAAATATTTCTTTACAAATATTTTTTGATATAATTAATAGAATAGATAATATACGAATAGATAACAATAACGTAGATATTATTGCGGATATATCTACTGGACATAATTTATATATTTCCCCGCTTCTTGATGCATTAAGAGCTGTATTAGTCAGAGATAAACTTAAGAATGGTTTAAAAACATATGTTAATGCAAAATATGCTATTTCTGAACCCATACTAAGAAATGTAAAAAAAGAAAATTATAAAATATTTATGAATGAATATGATGTAAAAGCTTTTTTCGAATTACCAATTAAAAAAATTCAAAATGCAAATAAAATAGACTATTATATTAAAACTGACGATAAAGAATTAAAAAAAGGTATAGTTATTAAAACGAAAGATATAAGCTTAAAAATTTCTATGCTTTTAAATAATTTAATATTAAGTTTTAATGCTATTAAATACAATACACCATTAGTGTTTTATACAAATTTAATAAATTTGGAAATGGATGAAAAAAGCATTGAGAATGAATTAATGGCTTTATTCAGTGATTTTCTTAAACTAAAGTTCCAGGACAGCGTTTTATTTACATATGAATTATATTCAAAAAATATTTTTAATTTATTTTATTCTCTTGCATTATATAATTGGATTAAAAGAAAAATGAAATTTATAAATAAAGCTACTATTAAAGAAATGGAGAGTATATTTATTGATGATCTTTATAAAGAGTTAGGATTACTTTTAAATGCAAGATTTTTAAAAAGGGAACTCAAGAGTATAGAAATTAAAAAAGATAAAATACAAAGTAATTGGGTAAAGTTAACTGAAATATTTAAAGATGAAGAATACATAGAATCAAATAAAGAAATAGAAAAATATGGGAGTGATGAAAAAAGAAACTTTTTTGCTCATTCAGGATTACTAAAGAATATAGTACTTGTTAAGAAAGAGGATGAAGAAATCGAATTTAAGTATGATGATAAAAGCTTAAATTATGTGAGAAAATGGTTATTAAAACCAGAAAATTAAAAGATTTTCCGCTACCCTTTATATACCCTATTGCAAGTTAGAGGGTAGCGAAAGCAAAGTTCTAAAAAAAGCTTAAATTAAGCTTTTTAGATTCTAAAAATGAATAAAAAGGGTCGGGAATCTCATAAAGAGAATTGAAAGATTGGTTTTGCCAATAATTCAACATAAACTGGATATTCTTTGGAATCTCATAAAGAGAATTGAAAGGCATTAGTTATTGAAAAAACAGAAACTGGTTGGATTATGAATCTCATAAAGAGAATTGAAAGTAAAAAATGGAGTAAATGAAGCAATTAAAGCTCATAAATTGGAATCTCATAAAGAGAATTGAAAGTTCAAGGACAAACAGTAACAATTGATGTTAATATCACAAGAATCTCATAAAGAGAATTGAAAGATTTACTTTAAATTTTATTTTCAAAAATTTTTTCTCCTCCTGAATCTCATAAAGAGAATTGAAAGCAAATCGATGAAAAAACCCTTATTCTAAAAAGAAATAAAAAACCTCATATTTCTAAAAAATTTATATTTTACCAAAAATATGTATTAATCATGGAATCTAAATCTATTCCTATCATAGGTCCATATGAATTTTGCGATCTTGTATTAATTAAGACGGTAAGTAATTTACATCCAGGTATTGGTAAAACAGGCGGAATAGTAGACATGCCAGTACAAAAGGATAATCTAGGCTTTCCTATTATATATTCTTCAAGTATTAAAGGAGCTTTAAAAAGTATATTATGGGACCTTCAAGGTGTTAGTAAAAATATTATTAAGGCTTTATTTGGTCCAGAACCAGAGGAAGGGGAAAAGTTTACGTCTGCGATAGCTATATTGGATGCATTTACTCTGGTTTTTCCAGTAAGAAGTTTAGAAGGCGTTTATGCTTTTGCAACTTCACCTGTGCTACTTAAACGTTTCAATAGATTATTAGAGATGACTAAAAAAGACTTACCCTATATAAAAGATCTATCGAATCTATCAATAAACAAAGGTGAATGTCAGACATCCCAAAATGCTGTTGGGCTCCTTAATGTTGAAGGTATGAATAAGCTTGTTATTAATGAAGAAATAATCGTAGATTATAAACTTGATCATTCAGATAAGATTAAAGAGCTAGAAAAGCTATGTGATATAGAGCTTGGGAGGCTTATTATACTTAATGATGCAGAGGCAATAAGTGCCCTAGAAAGATCTTTAGTTAGAATAACTCGAATAGCTCTCGAGAGAGAGAAAAAAGTTATTAAAGAAGGGGGATTATGGACTGAAGAGTATGTACCCTTGGATACAATCTTTGCTACAGTATTCTTATATTCTAAAGCTTCATATAAAGCTGAAGAATTTCAAAATAGTTTACAAGCAGGAGAAGTTAGAAATGAATTTCAAAATTTAATCGGAAAAACAAATAATTACTTAATAATAGGAGGAAATGAAACAATTGGAAAAGGCATAGTAAGACTTAGATTCATATAAGGTGAGAGATTTGGAGAAAAATGATAATATTTTAACTGCTATAAAGGATTTTGATCATCTATTAAATTCTTTAAAGGAAAGAGAGAATAGTAAAGTTGGTGAGAGTTTTAGAAGTAGATGTAGAGAGTTTCCAAGTTTTATGATAGATATAGGCTTTGTTCCTGCTCTTAGTTTTTGTTATGCAAAGGCAAGTAAAGCTATTTATGATGATATAAAGGAAAAATTAAAAAAAGAAAAATTAGAAGAAAAAGATAAGATCGATGAAAACGAATATACAGAGAAAGGGTATGCTACCTATCTTTATTTCATACTAAAGAGACTTAGTGAACTTAATCTGATCAAAAAAGAAGATTTAGAGAATCCAGTTGAAGCTTTAAAAAAACTTAGTGAAAAAGGAGTGACAAGCAGACTTATCTATCCTTATATTCTTCAATTAAAGAGATTATCTGAAGCAGTATTTAAAAGCGGAAGGTAAGAAAAAATGAGTAGTTGGACACAACTTCAAGAAAAATTAGTTCAGGATTATGAATTCATAGCTGAAATTGAAGTTGAGACTATTACTTATATGAGACTTGGAAATTATAAAGCGGTACCTCATTACTTAGATGAAAAATTGTTAAACGAACCAATTGCAAAATCTTTAAAAGGTGTCTGGAGGTGGTGGGCAAGGGCCGCTATAATTGGTGCATATGAAGGGAGGGCTAATTATAAAGAGGCAAACAAATGCTTAAATAAGCTTTTAGGCGGCACAGGAAAAGGAGAAGGGGTTTCATTATTCAGATTAGAAGTCTCTAATATTGAATTTCATGAAAACTATAAGGATAAACTGAAGGAAATTAATAATGAAATAGACAACTTTTACAACAATGCTAAAAATTTCTTAAGCAATAAAGTACAAAAACTGAAATTACCGCAGAATATTAAAGTTTCAGTAAAATTAAACCCCTCTGATGCTAACCTAACTATTGAGGGAAAAATGGAATTGGAGCGATGGTATAAAAATACTGAAAAGTTAGTCAAAGAGTCTTTGAGAGAGTATTTTCTTGATGTTAAGAAAAAAGATAAAAAGATAATTTTTATTTTAAAAATTCCAAAATTAGATAGCTATATAGAAATACCAAGAATAAAGTTATTGCTAATGAGAAGAAGGGATAAAGGTGAAGAGGATACTCTTGAAAAAGATAACATCGACTCTGAAGGGATAAGGAAGTATTTAGAAAGGATTAAGGAAGAAATGAGAGTATTGATAACTAAAGGAGTAAAGTTTAAAATATCTCTCTATGGAAGTAAGGATCCTGAAAAAGTTAACTTTGCTGTTTCATCTTTACTCTTAGCATTGATCTTTGGAGGTCTTGGCTCAATAACAAAAAGAGCCTTTGGCTCATTAAAATTACTCTCATATAAATTTAGAGATAACCTTGTGGATAAAAAAATTCAAGATATTTATCAAAAACTGCAGAATGGAAAATTCACGGAAGAAGAATTAAGAAATATGCTTAATGAGTTATGTAAAATTACAATTATGTATGCCAAAAAGCTATTTAACATAAGTGAAACGCAATCTTGTGAAATACCCATTGTCCCCTCATTAAGTAATATCAGAATCGAAGTGATTAAAAAATCTCAACCGGTTAATCTTGCTAAGATAGGATGCTGTTTTCTTAAACAGAGTTGGAAGAAATATCCTAAGGAATCAGGAAGAAATCTTCATACATGGATATTAGGATTACCAAGGTATCGAGAAAAAACGGGTTATAAATGTGATGGAAAATTTGATATAAGGAGAATATCATCTATTGGTGTTAGATGTTTTGAGATTAATGATAATTACTTTATTATTCTATTCGGTTTGATGTCTAAAGACTGGTGTGAAAAATTGTATCATGTGAGTTGGAAAGGAATTACTACTTCTTTTCCTTTTAATGAGGATTTTCTTAAAAGCGTTTTTGAGTTTGCATTCAAAAAAATCTCAGAGTGCTTAAAAAGATGTTAAGTATAAAATTCGAGTTATTAAAAAATCCAAACTTATGGGGTTATATCTCTCTATATAGTTGCAAAGTAATTATAGAAAAAGTTGAAGAAATAGCTGAAGAGAAGCAAAAAGTTATGAATATGCTTGAGAAAGCAAAAATACCTTATGATAAAATTAACCGTATTCTTGAGAATATTCAACAAGCTCTTTTAAATTGTGGATATGAAGTGAAAAGTGTAAATATTAAGGCTAAATCATTTACACTTGTAGGGGGGTCAGGAACTTTTGGTAAATTACCATTTGAAGTTGGTTTACATTTTGAACCAATATTGAACATTCCTTATATACCTGGCTCAACGATTAAAGGAGCTATTCGAGCTGGAGTTTTTGATTTATTGCTTCAAAAAGGAAAAACTGAAGAAGAAGCTGAGACCGAATGTAGAAAGCTTTTTGGTGATAATGAGATTGCAGGTCTCATAGGTTTTACAGATGCTTATCCTATTAAAGAAGGTGTAGAAGGAAAATTACTTTATCCTGATGTAATGTCTCCTCACTATACAAAGGATACGATTACAGAGCTTAATGTCTTACCTAAACCTGTAATTTATCCTGTCATTGCACCTGGTACTGAATTTAAGTTTTACCTATTCTATAAGAAAGAAAGAGGAAAAAGAAAACTTGTTGTAAAAGATTCTCAAAATTCTGATTTAGTGGAAACCTCGATTCAAGATATTAATAAATTAGGTATTGTTGATCTTGGATTACTTTATTCATTTTATAGAGGTATTGGAGCAAAGACGTCAATTGGTTATTCTAGATTTGAAATTTTAAGTTATGAAAATGTGGGAAAGAAAAATGAATGAAGACATATTTATCCTAAAGACTGCTTGCCTTTTTCACGACCCACCAACAAAGGCTTGGGATATAGCTAAAGGAAAGTCTCATGAGGAACAAGCTAAAAATATCATTGAGAATTCATTAAAGAATACTATTCTTGAAAAGGCAAAAGATTATTTAAATAAGAGAAGCGTTATACAAAGCGATCGTTTATCATCTGCCATAGATCGTTGGCTTTTAAGTATATTGGTAGGTAAGGATTATAGTAAGTTTCCTTGTCAAGAAATCAAGATTAAAAATATATTCAATCCTAAGTTTTCACAAACTATCGAAAAGGAGCCAACAAATAAAGAAGTAGAAAAATTTACCAACAAACTTAATGAAATTTTAAAGCAAGTAAAGGATTTAAGGCTTGCTTATCATATCTTATATGCTAGTTATGAATCTCTATGGATTGAGAGTAATCTTCCAGTAAGTCCAGCAGATACTAGAACACCATTACATAGTGTCTTTGATCATAACTATGCTGCCGCATCAATGGTAAATTGGTTAACAGAAGGTGAGAAACTTAAAGGAATATTATTATTCATAGATCTTGGAGGACCTCAAAGATTCATATCCTATTCTAGAAAGCTTAGTGATCTTTGGATATCAAGCTACTTTGCGTCTGCACTTGCTTGGAGGATCTTTTGGATATTCATAAAAGCTTTGGGTCCAGATGTTATGATTTTACCTACATGTAGAGGAAATCCATTTTACTATCATAGTCTTATCTCAGAATTAATTAAGAATAAGGTTAATGAAAATATAGTAAAAAAAATTAAAGAATTAGCTAGTAAGATTTTAGATTACGATCCAGATAGAGATAAGATTCCTAAGTATGCAGTGGTCCCTGTTACAGCCACATTTATACTACCTGATCTAGAAGTGCTTAAAAAGATTGATGATTTTAAAGAGATCGATTTTACAAAAGGAATTAAAGGTTTAGAGGAATTTGTAGAAAAGAAGTATAGAAAGATATGGGAAGAAATATACAATAGAATTATTGAGATACTTGAGGGGAATAAAGAAGTACAAAATATACTTGGTAAGCTTAGCAAATCAGCAGAAGAGCTTTTAAAGGAATGCAAGCAATTTGGATTTGATAAAGTTCCTCCATTACCAATTAGGGTTTTAGCACTACATACAGATAAGATTCATAAACTTGGACTATCTTATGAAGAAGAAGCACAATATAGCTTGTATCATTACATGTTTAAGCTCTTAGGTTATGAGGCAAATAGAAGAAAGTTCTATAAATTTAGATCCGAAGAAGAATTAAAGCTTTTTTATATGACCTCACAGCATGTTAAAACATGGCCAAAGGAAACAGCTAAAGGCTTTGAATATTGTAGTGTTTGTGGAATTTTACCAGCAATTCTCATCTTTCCTTCGGATGAAAAAGAATATAGTAGTTATCTAGATATAGAACTTGAATCACTATTTAGTTTAGGTGAACGTTTATGTCCATATTGTCTAATCAAAAGACTCTTAACTAGAAGTGAAATACTTAAACCTATTATAGACATGCTTCTTGGAGAAATTTCACGAGAATTACCCATATGCAAGTTTCCATCTGTTTCTGATATCACACTTATACCATTTAAAAAATCTTTTATAAATAAAGCTATGAAAATTGATGATGACAAAAATTTGGTTAATCAATTTAATCAATTATTTGATAAAATATTTGAAATATTTAAGTTATTAAAGAAAATACCTCCAGTGAAACTGGAGCCAGTAATATATGTGGAGAAAAAACTAGAAGAGAATATTGAGAAATTAAAATCAGACGAATTAAAATTACGTCTTAAACAAATACTATTTATGGATAGCGAATTGTGTTTCTTAAGAACTTATAGGGTTAAGAAAGAGGGGAAAGTTGAAACTTATAATATGAGAACAGAATGGTCAAGAATAATAGAAAAAATTCGTAAAAATGAGAATATGAAAAAGTGTATGGAATTGGAGAAAGAGGAAATAGAAAAGTTGAATACTTACTATTCCCTTATCAAATGTGATGCAGATAATATTGGCAAAATTATACAAGGTAAAGTTGAAGAAGGTTTTAGAATTGATGTAAAAAGTTACCTTTATGAAGCACTTGAAGGAGATGTTAAAAAGTTAATAAAATCCATTATGAACAATAATAGGAAAGAGGCAAAAAGTATATGCGAGCAACAAGGTTTAAAAGATATAGATGAAAAAATAGATAAAATATTGAAAATCCTTTCTAAGTTTAAGGGAGAAATTATAATTTCACCATGCTATCATTCAGCACTTAGTAGAGCTTTAATGAACAATGCAATAAGAGATACTAAAATAATTGATGAAAATGATGGCTTAACAATCTATGCTGGAGGAGACGATCTTCTTGCAGTTGTACCTGTTAAGAATTCTTTAATTGTTACTAAAAAATTAAGAAAAGCCTTTAGTTTTCCATCCGAGTATAAAGGTTTTGATAAAAAAATGGATTACTTAATGCCTTCATTAGTTACTGCTAGTAGAAGCTTCTCTATTTATTTTGCTCATTATATGTTTCCAATGTATATTGTAATAAATAAATCTGTAAAATTACTGGAAAGTGTTAAAGAAACAAAGTGGAACATAAATGGTAAAGAGATGAAAAAGGATGGTATTATTCTCTCATATAGTCCACGGGGTGGAGAACTCAGCTCTATACTGCCCCTTTGTAATATTAAAGAAACAGAAGAAGATATAGCTAAAACTCTTGAAGATATTATTGAGTTAAACTTAGATATAGAAAAAGGAAGGTTCTCATCATCATTAGTACGTGACCTTTTTGATAATCTTGAAATAATTAAATTACTTCTTGAAAGTGAAGTACCATTAAAAATATTATTATTAGAAAAGTTATTAAAAAGAATATTTGAGAGAAATTGTGAAATTCGTGACGAATTTCAGCGTGTGCAAATGGTGAATCAATGGACTAAAAAACTTATAGAATATTACGATATTTCATGTGAGGTAAACGATAAACACTCATCTTTAATAGAACAATTTATTTTAGCTTTAATGCACTACAGAGCCGGTTTAAGAGGTGTATGAAAATGAGCATTGTAACAATAATTTTCAAAATTGTTGAACCTATGATGTTTCGTGAATCAGGAGAATTTGATCCATTTGTAAGAGGGGTTCAAAGTAAAGCATCAACTCTCCCTTTACCTACACCATCTACAGTAGTTGGAGCTCTTACAACTTATTGTATCGCCATTTTAAATAAAAGTATACCTAAAAGTAATGAATGGTTAGAGCGCTATAAAGAGGTATTAGGTGATGTAAAGATCAAAGGTTTATTACTTTCATTAAATGGTGAGCTTCTAATAGAAGATAGGATAAGTAACGGCTTTCTAGATATGATAACATTAAAAAGTATATGTGAAAAGAAGTATAAAAAGCTAAGCAAAAAGCTAACATCTATTGAAGAACTTAATAAAGAGGAAGAAGAACCAAAAGTTATTATTAGTTTTGAAGAAAGTAAAAGTATAAGAATAGGTACTGCTTTAGAGAAAAGAAGTGAGAGTAGCGTTAAAATAGCAAAGGAAGGTTATCTATATAGTACAGAATACATTGATTACTTTAGCTTTAAGAAGAAAAAGGTTGATTCTGTGAAAATACTTAGCGAGTTAAAAGGAGATCTAGCAAATGAATTAATTTTAAGTAAAGAATCCCCAATAAAGTTTGGTGGAGAATCTAGAGTAGCTTTATTATCCTTTAAGAAAGACGCTCAAATCTTCAATAAAATAAAAAGTGAACTTTGGGATAACAAAGATAAACATTCTGGCATCTTAGCACTATATCTTTCTACGCCAGCTCTATTTAGAGGAGGTAAAAGAATAAAAGAGTATATAAAGGAATGGACGAATCAAGTAAACTATAATCTACTCGAAGTCTATGGAGAATCTGAACTTTTAAGTGCTGGCTTTGAATTAGAAGGTAAAAGAAAACCAATTTATAGTTCGCTAAAACCAGGCAGTATTATATTTATTGAGGGAAAGGACCTTAACCTCTCTGATATTTATTGGGGAAAAGGTTTAGGTGAAGCTTCAGAGATTGGTTATGGAACACTTTTACCTGTGCCACTTAAAGTTTAATTGAATACCATTAATTTATAAAAAAGTTACTTTTAGTCAAAGTAAACCTAAAAAAGTAAAAATAAGCAAAATTCATATAAATAGTTTAATGAAATTTTTCATATGATATGCATTAAATGATTATAAGTTTAAGTCTCCAATGTAATTTGTCCAATACTTACTTTGTAATCAAGATTTTTTGATAATTTCATTTCCCTAGAATTCTAAAAAACTAGCAAAAATATTGAAGAGTAATAAGTCAAAGGATAGTAAATAATGAGCTGAAATCATATCATATTTGTTAACATCAGCTTATCATACGACGAAGACATACTTATCTTAAAGATAGGGTCTCTTCTTAATTCTCTTTATGAGATTCCAGAGGCAGGTTTTACATGGGTTGATGCTAAACCAGTTAACTTTCAATTCTCTTTATGAGATTCTGAATCAACCATACTTTGAAAACTGGGGCGTTTATGATGTCTTTCAATTCTCTTTATGAGATTCATGTTTTCGACGGTCTCGAAATCGAGGGTTTCAATATCTTTCAATTCTCTTTATGAGATTCTATAATTTCTTGACCCTCCCCAATTACTTTCATATCCTCTTTCAATTCTCTTTATGAGATTCCTCTCCTTTTTCATTAGTAAAATTATGACAAGGAAATCTTTCAATTCTCTTTATGAGATTCCAAATAAAGAAAAACTACTTGAAAGTTTTGTAAAATTTATAACTTTCAATTCTCTTTATGAGATTCATGGAAATGATTAAGGAGGCGTCTAAATGAGTATTTTCTTTCAATTCTCTTTATGAGATTCCATAACCTTTCAACCTCTTCAGTTTTCTCTGGCGTAACACTTTCAATTCTCTTTATGAGATTCAAAACGCAAAATTTATTAATGAAAATGGCTTCTGGTTTGTCTTTCAATTCTCTTTATGAGATTCAAGTCCCATTTATAGCTACACTACCGCTATTTATTGGCTTTCAATTCTCTTTATGAGATTCCAAAAAAGAAAAAACTAATGAGTAGAGTTGTAGGTATAGTTCTTTCAATTCTCTTTATGAGATTCAAGAGTGAGAATAATTTTGTGATACACATGTTCATACCAAAACTTTCAATTCTCTTTATGAGATTCCCGACCTTTTTTTTCAATTTTTAGAATCTAAAAAGCTTAATTTAAGCCTTTTTTTAGAATGTATTTTCTGCTACCCTCTAACTTGCAATAGGGTATATAAAGGGTAGCAAAATTATTATTTTTTATTTAAATTTTTTAAATTCATTATTTTCTTTAATTTTAATAAAGAAAAATAAAAAAAGAAAATTTATTTTATTGTTTTATTTAATTTTATTTAAAAATGAGATTAGTAATTAATGAACCTGGGTTATTCATTGGAACAAAAAGTGGCATGATTATAGTTTATAAAAAAAGACAAAAAGTTTTAGAGGTCCCTGTTTCAAAAATTAATTTAGTTACTGTTTTAACAAGAGGAGCATCTTTTTCTTCTGCATTATTAAGATTACTTTTAAAACATAATATTCCTATTATATTTTATTCATCGTATGGTAAACCCATTGCACAATTTAAAGGATTTACTAGTGGTTCTATTGAATTGAGAAAAAAACAGTATGAAGCTAAAGAAAAAGAGAAAGGTGTGAAACTTGCAAAAGCTTTTGCAAAAGGGAAAATTCTAAATCAATACAATTTGCTTTATTCTATGGCTAGGAATAGAAGTAAAAGTAATCCTCAATTAGCTAAAGAGCTTTATGAAATAACTAAAGAAATTAAATACATGGCTGAAGAAATTGAGAAAATAGATGGAAAATGTGTGAGTGATGTACAAAAAGATATTATTAATATTGAAGCTGAAGCTGCTAAAATTTATTGGGAAGGTATTGCTAAAGCAATCTCAAATGTAATATATTTTCCAGGAAGAAAGAAAAGATTTGAAAATCCTTCGGACCCTGTTAATATTTCATTAAATTATCTTTATAGTATACTAGCTGGAGAATGTTGGATTAATATAGAAATTCATGGTTTAGATGCATTTGCAGGATTTCTTCATACTGATAGCCCAAGAAGACCTGCTCTTGTAATGGATTTGATTGAAGAATTTAGACAACCTATTGTTGATAGGATTGTTTTTAAAATGATTTATGAAAAGAAAATAGATGAAAGCATAATAGAAAATAATAGATTGAAAAGAGATGCAAGAATGATGCTTTATAAAGCTTATGCAAAAAGATTATCAACAAAAGTAACATTCTTAAATAGAAGCTTACCAATACAAGATCATATATTCCTTCAATCTAGAAGGATTGCAGAGCATATTATGGAAAGAGAAGATTATAAACCTTTTATTGTGTGATAAAAATGTTTACTTTAGTGATATATGATATTTCAGAAGATGATTTAAGAAGTAAAGTTGCAAATATTTGTAAAGAATATGGATTAGTTAGAGTACAAAAGAGTGCATTCTTAGGACAAATTTCAACATCTTTAAGAAAAGAGCTTATAGCACTACTTGATAAAATTATAAAAGGTACAAATAATAATATACAAATATATGTGATATGTAGAGCAGATATTTCATTAAAAATAGAATTGGGAAAGCCTTTTAAAGAAGAAGAAAGTGAAATGCTTGTCTGAAGAAGAAATTGAGCTTATTCCAGCTAAATGGATAGAAATATATTATTATTGCCCAAGGATAATATATTTCATAGGAGTATTAGGTATAAAAGAAAGAGAAAAAGCATTTATGAAGGAAGGGAAAAATGCTGAAGAAATAGAAGAAGAAAAAGAAAAAAGAAGGATAACATTGCTTGCAAAAAGGAAAGAGAAAGTATTAAGAAAATGGACTAATCAATTTTTTTATTCTAAAAAAATTGGAATAAAAGGGGAAGTAGATCTTATTGTTGAAACAGAAAATGGGATTAAAGTAATTGAAATAAAAAATACAAGTTGGAAAAAACTTAAAGCAGGAGATCTTTATCAAACAGCTGCTTATGCTCTCCTTGTTGAAGAAAATTTTAATTCTATCGTAAAAAGTTTAATAATATATTATTTAAAAAGCGATAAAGTTTTTGAAATAAATTTTTCTGATGAATTAAGAGATCATGTAAAATGGATAATAAAAAGGATAAATAAGATTATAGAAAATGAAGAAATGCCTAAAATAAAAAGAAAAAGAGAATGTAAAGGATGTGGATATTATAGTTTCTGTAAAGGGTTATAAATTATTTAATAAAATTTTTAATTTTTATACTTTATTTTTTATAGAATGAAGTTATTTATATACCTACCCCTGTAAATACAAATTGTAGAAATCATTTAAAGCTATATGATAAACGTCTGTTAAATGACTTCTTTTCTCTTGAGCAGCAATATTATCTGCAACTAAAAGTACTGTAAGTAAAATATAAGAAATTTTCTTAATTTTATTATCGCTTATAATAGTTTCCCATATTCGTTTTTCTACTTCTTCTACTTCCATTCTTATACTTGCAATTAAGTTATTTCTGTTTTTTTCTATTTTTTCTTCTAAATTATTTATAAAAATTTTAAAGTCTTTGAAAGATATTTCCTTTTTTAAAAATGGATTTAGAGTTTCTGTAAGAGAGTTAAGTAGATCTATTCCTTTATTTATATTAATATTTTTTTCTTTAAGAAGCTCTTTTCTTTTATTAATATCCATTGCATGATGATGATAAAATATTGAAAATTCTATAGGTATTTCCATATTATTTTTAAACTCTCTCGTATATAATTTGTAACAATATTTATGAAACTCTTTATATATGTAAGTTGAGAAAAACTCATGCCCTGAAAAATTAATATACTCTTGTATTTCAAATGGATCATGTTGATAAAATATTTTGCCAACATCATGGAAAATTATTGAAAGCTTAGCCATATTAAAAAATTTTAAAGGATCATTTAAACCAATTTTATGCATATACTTTGATATAGGTGATTTAATAAGATTATTAATAACATTAAGAGCTTTACTTATATGTTCATCTAATGTTTCTTTAATAACTTCTCTATTTTTCTTATAGTAAAAACTGTAAATCTTATTCATAGTATTCCTCGCTCAAAAATAAACCAACTTCACTATCATATTTTGCTTCTATTATGAATGCTATGATAGATTTTTTAAACATGAATTCAAGCAAATTTTGAGGATTTTTTATTTGGTAATCAGGAATTTCATTAATTATTTTTATTTCCTCTTTTTCATTCTCTCTTTCAATAGTTATTCCTCCTTGAACTTTTAATTTTTTTATTAATTTAATCGATATTGGAATTATATGTTTTGTAATATAATCAAGTTGTTTAGAGTTTAAACAAACTTTAATCATATTAGAAGTAATAACTGGAATGAGTACTTCTTCTCTTATAAAACTACCTTCTAATTTAAGATATTTTTCTAAAGAATGTTCTGAAAGATTTTTAACATTTAAAAAAGTACTAAGAAGATTTTCTACTTCTTCTTTATTTATTAAAAAATCTTCCTCATATTTATAAACTGAATCAATAAGTTTCTTATATCCCTCTGGAATATGAAAGTTAACTTCAGAACTTTGAATAATTATTCCATCTTCTTCTGAAGAACTTATAGAATGCCCCAATTTTTTTAGTTCTTCAATAGTTCTATAAGTTAAGTACCAATCATAAACTTTATATTTTCCATTTTTATTTTCTAATTTTTCATTCTCATCAACTTCATACCAAACATATATGTTACCCTCATATTCATTCTCATATCTTAAAAATCTTCCAAATCTTTGGATAAGTGAATTAGCTGGAGCAATTTCACTAATAAGAAGATTTGATGAAATATCAACACCAGCCTCTAATGTTTGAGTTGAAACTATTATATAATCATTCACTTTCTTTATTTCATTTAATTTTTTAATTTTTTCCTCACGATCTTCTTCATTAAATCGAGAATGTATCAACAGTTTATTTCTTTTTATTTTCTCATTTAACATTTTATAAAAATCAATACTATCTTTAACGGTATTAAAGATAACAATAACTTTATTTTTGTTTTTCTCTAGATTTATCCAACTTAATATTTTTTCAAATTTTTCTTCTTTTTTTACTTTATGTAAAAAAATACGATAATTTTTTCTTTTTCTCTCTTTTACAAATTCTTCATCATAGAATATGTTATCATTAGACTTTTCAAAAGAAATAATTCTTACTTTATCCTTTTTATCAGAAGGTATATTAGAATATAGTTTTTCTTTAAGAATATTTGGAATAGTTGCAGACATTAAGATTAACTTTTGGTCGTTATCTAATGCAAAAAGAATCAACATCATTAAAAAGTTAAGAGATTTAGTAGAATCTGATAATAAATGAACTTCATCTAGAATTATATTGGATAAAAGTACTGAAGCTTGTGAGAACATATAATGACCAAGTGAACCAAAGGAAGTACCACTCCATTTTTTGATAACTTTATTTATTTCTTCTGGTGGTATTCCAAAAAGAGTAAGGGAAAATGTATCTATTGTAGTTAAAGTTATTGGCTTTATTAAATATTTTGAGTCTAAATTATGCATATATCTTTTTCCTAATATTTCATCATTAATAAGAAATTTTTTAAATTTTTCATACTGATCTTCAAGTAATGTTCTAATTGGAAGAACCACTATAGATTTTAGTTCTTCTCTATAAGAGAAAAATGAAATTACTTGAGAGATTGTCGATTTTCCATAACCAGTTGGAGCCTCTATTATAAATATGTTTTTATCGTACCATTCTTTATCTAATAATGCGATAACATTTTCTATGAACTTCCTGCTTAGCCAATTATTTTTACTTAAGATATTCTTATAATAAACCTTTAACATCCTTATTAATTAAGATGAAAAAGCTTTTATTAACTTAACATATATATCAGTTTTATCTTTAACTTTTTCATGAGCATTCCATAATTCTCTTATAAAATTGGTAAAACCCTGTAAATCTCCAAAGATTATGAACTTATATAAATTTTGAATAGCTAATAATACTTCATTTGATTCATTCATTTTTCTTTGTTTATGAAAAGAGCTAAGAGCTCGACGTACGTTATCATTTAATAGAAATTGAGAAAGCCCCTCTAAAAATTTATCATAGTTTTTAAAGTATTCTCTTACTTTTTCATTAAATAGCATTTTTCTAAATATTGTAATGGGTATTTCTTCATATATTTTATAGGTTTGCCCCTCTTGAGCTAATTTTATAATCATTAAAGAAACTTTATCTAAGTTTTCATCTTCCATAAGTTTATATAATTTAACATTAAATATCAATTCTAAAAGTAAAATTTCATTTATGGGAGAGCATTCTATAGCTTCTTTTAATACATTTTTTGCTCCCTCTTTTATTTTGAAAAGCTTTCTTACATAGTCTGGATTACTTCTGGAAAATAATTCTAAAGTTTCATTTGGGGAAAAGAAAAGAAAATAATGGTAAGGTTGAACTCTTCCACTAGCTGAAGGCATAAAAAGTGAATGAACATATGAAGAATAAACACCTAATAAAGAAATTAATGTCGCTTCTTTTGAAAAGTAAGAAGTTAATTGTTGGAAAGTATAGGGTGCTTCTATTGAAGTTAAACCTGTGTATCTATCTATTTTCAATAATTGAAGAGCTATCCCCTCTTCTTTATTTTCTAAATCAACTAAAAGATATTTACCCTTAAGTTTTAAGAGTAAATTTATTTCTTGTTTTATGCTTAATGATTCACTATGTTCACATAATTTTTTAATAGCATCTCCAAAAAAGCTTCTCTCACTAATTTCTTGATTTAATTTTTTAATTCCTCTATCGTTTCTTCCAGTTAATCTAACTTTAATGCTTTCGCAATTTTTTAACTCTTTAAATAATTCTTTTATAAATTCTTCTTCAAATTCTACTTCATGAATATTAAATTTAATTAATTTATTAGATTTAGCTATAGAGTATAATATACCATCATAAATTACACTACTTAGGAAAGTTGAATCTATTGGAATTCCCAAATTTATTCTAACCATCTTCCTACAATTACCTCCTCATCTTTATAACTATAAGAAACTATCCCTTTTCTTAATTCTATATGGTATTCAGGTTCGCTTAATGGACTTGCTTTCATAGGAATAAAATAAGTAATTAAGTTTTCACTAAAAATATAACTTTTTAGTGGAACGTAAGATTTAATTCTAAATGGATCTATATAAACTTCTTTTTCCCATCTGCCTTCTATTTCCTTTTTTAAAATTAAGTCTCTTAATAATGGAAAACTATATTTAGTAAAAGCATTTTCATGAATCACTTCTAATTTTACTCTTTTAACATTAGAGCATGAAACAAGACTTTCTCTCGATCCCAATCTATGAATTTTCCAAAAAATATTTTCATCCAATTTAATAGTTTTATTATTTAAATTAAAAGTTTCATTTTTAAAAACTAAAAACCATCTTATAGTTGGTGCTTCATAATTATAAGTTGAAAAAATTGTTTTACCAGATGCTGGAGAGTCGAAAGAACTTCTTAAGTTTCTTGGATCGGGGTAAATTTCCCCACCTGTTAGTTTAAGTGCAATTATTCTGTTTAAATCTTCACATTTTAATGGAACGCAATTTATTGGTCTTAATCCTATTGCTAGAAGATTTTCTGCAATTTTTGGTATAATTTCCCTTCCTTTATTTTCACCTATTTGATTTTCTTTAGCTATAACTTCTGCAAGAGCTCCTAAAAAAGTAGTAGGGGGAGGATAATAAAAAGAGGGAGATGTTTTTGATAATCCTATTATTTTTGCTTGAAATCCCCATATAAATTCCACATCAATAAGATATCCTATAGTCATTCTATTTCAGCTTTAAGATATTCTATTTTTTGCTTCATCAATAGCATTTATAATTGTTTCTTCAAATGTTCCTTTCTCTCTTTCATATATAAAAAGTTTAGTATTGTAATCGATTTTTTCCTTCTTTTTTATAGTATTTTCTATATATTTATTCGAAAATGGACTTGTTACTGTCCATACTTTATCTGATACAGCTAATACTATAGATTCCCACTCCCCTACAGGTAAGAATCTTGTTTTCTTTGCGCCAAACATTTGTTCTAATAAAAATATTTTAAGAGAATCCAAAGTTGTTACCAATCTTTTCTTTCTTTCATTTTCTTCTAAAACATTTTTTCCTGCAGACTCGTATGAGAAAGTTAATCGTCCTATACAAGTAGTATCTATATCTAAACTAAATGTGTAAACTGCGGAAGAAAGTTCAATATAATATATCATCTGGCCTTTTTCTTTTACAAATGCCGTGCCTAGTGCATATCTAGAGTGAAGTTGCGATTCTATGACAACATTACCTAATGCTTCTCTCACAGGAACCATATATCCTACAAAAAAGTTTGATGTTCTCTTTATATTTTCCTCCTCAGCATATAAAAATCCACCTACATCTTCAACTAAGCAGTTTTTAATTATAAATTCCTCTAATTTTTCTGGTTCTGGTATTTGTTTATCCTTAAAAGCTTCTTCGACCACTTTTTTGTTTGTACTTTTTAGAAATATCCCACTTCTACATAATCTACATACTGGTATAGAGTTTTTAATTCCCTCTTCTGCTAAAACTAATTGAAAACCATGCGCAATACTTTCTCCGGATATAGCAGGTACAAAATATGTTGTGAAACCATCTTTTTCAGGAACCAGTATTGGAACTCTTCTATGTTTAACATAATTGCCTATTGATTCAGTCATATTTAAAGCTTCAACATTTAAAAGAACTCTACCTCTTATTGATAAAAAAATATCTTTCATTTTTTCTTACCTCATTATTTTCCTTTAAGCTCTTCTTCCATTACTTTAAGTTTTCCTAAAATTGTTAAAGCTTTTGCTGAAATCAATGACACAATTTCTCTTATTTCTTTTCTATCGCTAATTGTCTTTACTTTATCTATTTCTTTTTCGATTTCTGTAAATACTATCCTTTTTGCTTCATTTTCACTGCTTTCCTTTTCGAATCCTCTACTTAAAATTGAATGATAATCTCTCATAGCTTCTCCAAGATAAAATATTGCTAAATCTCTTGAAGGAGCATTACGAAGTTTATCCACATATGTATAACTTTCTTGTTCATTCATTAAAACTGCTAACATTCTTGCAGTATTGTCAAATAATATTTCTTTTTCAGACAATTTTAATCAAAAATAATATAAACTTTCTTGTATTTAAATGTTTCTAATTTTTGAAATTGTTTCATTTTTTAGAAATATTTAAATACTACTTTACTTTTAATGAAATTATGATAATAGTCGTAACTTTAGGATTTGATGAAAAGTTTGCATTAAGAGCTGTAAGTAGAAGAGGGCTAAGGCCAGAAGATGAAGTTGTAATCCTTATACCAAAACCTACAGATGAAAGGGTGGGAAGAGCATTACAAAACTTTGAAGAAATTTTAAGAAAGGCATTCCAAAATCCAAAAATAAGTAAAGTTTATGTTGAAGTAAGAGATTTTAACAAAGCTTTACAAGAAATAATAAAAGCTTTTATCAAAAGAAAAGAGTCGCATTTCTTAATAAATTTAAGCGGGGGATTAAGAATACTTATTTTAGAAACTTTCATTTCAACTCTTCTTTTAAATTTAGATGCAGAAATTGAGATTGAAATTGAAGATTTTTCAGGTTTAATATCTTTTCCTCTAAAAATAAGTTATCCTTTTGCTTTAGATAAAAAAGATGTAAAGATACTTAATGTACTTAAAATTAATCAAAGCGATCTTTCTAAGATAGCGAAAGAAATTGGAATTAGTAAAACTACTGTTTGGAGACGATTAAGAAAGCTTCAAGAAAGAAATCTTATAAAAACAGATGGAAAAAAGTATTCTCTTACAGAATTCGGGTTGCTTGCTCTAATGTCTGAATTTTATAATGGAATAAAATAATTTTGACATACTACTTAATCGTTTTGCTACCCTTTATATAC